>Ga0206864_1123_pt1 | contig 25780 bp, 14 predicted proteins | sample Alteio_BWOrgCont_42_FD_152632 | JGI IMG/M metagenome (GOLD analysis project Ga0206864, IMG submission 152632) | Enriched cells from forest soil in Barre Woods Harvard Forest LTER site, Petersham, Massachusetts, United States -... | ecosystem: Environmental > Terrestrial > Soil > Temperate forest >...
AATTCAACGTTGCCCTTTCATTGCACGCGGCTAATGACGAAAAACGGAACACGATAATGCCCATTAACGAACAAAATTCGTTGAAAGCGCTTGCCGAGGCCTTGAAATATTATTTTGCGAAGACAAAAAATCCTGTTACCTACGAATACATTGTTTTTGACGGATTTAACGATACCGTGCAGGACGCCGCGGAACTTGCCCGCTTTTGCCGGCATTTGCCATGCAAAGTGAACATCATTGAATACAACCCTATTTCATTCGCCAACTTTATCAACGCCGGCGAAGATAAGATCGAAATATTTGCCGATTACCTGCGCAACCAGGGCATCACCGTGAATATCCGCCGCAGCCGCGGCAGGGATATCGACGCCGCTTGCGGACAGCTGGCTATTAAGGAGAAGGCTGTAGTTTGATGTGCGGATATGCAGATGTGCGGATGTGGGAGGGCTCATAGTTCATAGATCATAGTTCATAGCCGGAGGTGCGGATTTGCGGATGTGAGATATGAGAGGGTTCATAGTTCATAGTTCATAGCCGGAGGCAGATGTGCACATGCATCTCAAGCATCTCTGTCGTAAAAAAACTGCCTTTTTTCGAAAATTCTATCCTATCTTCATCACATGAAACTGCGGGAAAGCTACCTGGCCGATTTTGTATCACTTTTGTTTCCGCAGCTTTGCACGGCCTGCGGCCAAAGCTTGGTGGCAAATGAGCATTTGATCTGCACTAAATGCAGGCTCACGCTACCGCGCACCGGCTTTCATTTACAGGCCGATAATATCGTAGCGCAGCAGTTTTGGGGAAAGATAGAACTGCAGAGCGCTTATGCACTTTTTTATTTCGCCAAAGGCGGGAAGGTGCAAAACCTTATGCATCACCTTAAATATAAGGGGATAAAAGAATTAGGGAACCTGGCCGGGGAAATGGCAGGAAGTGAGCTGATAAGAAATGATGTATTCAAAACCGTCGATGTTATCATCCCCGTCCCGCTGCATAAAAAACGGCTGAGGGAGAGAGGGTATAACCAAAGCGCCCATTTTGCTTATGGTTTAGCCAAAACCCTGAATGCAGCGGTAGATGAAGACAACCTGGTGCGGGTGGCTGCGACCGAAACTCAAACCCACAAATCGCGGTTCGAGCGGTTTAACAATATGCAGGAGATTTTTAAGATCAAATTTCCGGAAAATTTAAAGGGGAAGCATGTACTGCTGGTGGACGATGTGATCACCACGGGCTCAACGCTGGAAGCGTGCGGAATTCAGCTTTTGCAAATAGAAGGGGTGAAATTGAGTATTGCGACTATTGCGTATGCGGAGTGAGACTGATTTCGGATGTAGGATGTTCGATTTCGGATGTTTTTAATGCGGAAGTCGGAATGCCGATTGCGGAATTATTTTAATGTGGAAGTCGGAAGTTGAATTTCGAATGTCGATTTCGGATGTTTTATGTCGGGTGTTCGATTTTGTAAAGAATAGAAATCTGACTTCCGGCTTTGGGCTTAAAACCTCCGGCTTAATTTTACGATCTAACCTCTTCGCGTACTTTTTGGTAAGCGCTCAGCTTATCGAATAAGTTTGAGGGATCGAAGGGCTTCAGTATAAAATCGTTCATGCCCGATTCTTCAATCTGCACCCTTTCGGTGCTCAGCATGGAAGCGGTTAAAGCAATGATGGGGAGTTGTTTAAAATAGGGGTCGCTTTTAGCTCTGATAACCTGGGTGGCTTCGATGCCGCCCATTTCGGGCATATAAACATCCATCAAAACAGCATCGTAATTGCGGTTGCTTGTGATTTTCTCAACAGCTTGCAGCCCGTTTTCAGCGAAATCGGTGCTCGCTCCCCACCTGGTTAACACTTTATTGATCAATAACCTGTTGATATTGTTATCGTCGACGATGAGCACATTAATCTTGAGATCTGTTTCCAAAATAGTTTATGAGTTAATCTATTCTGTTTAACGTTAACGGCTTCCGAAAGGTTCTAAAAAAAGCAGGTTAATTGCTTAATTTATTATGCGTACAACGGGTGGTCCTCCATGAGTTTATGCACTTTCTTTTTCACCCGCTTAATAGTATGTTCGTTTTCAGGGTCGCTGATCACATCGTCTATGAGCTCGACCACCTCTTCCATGTGCTTTTCCTTCAATCCGCGTGTACTAATGGCAGCTGTTCCAACCCGGATGCCCGAAGTAACAAATGGCGATTTATCGTCAAACGGCACCATATTTTTGTTTACCGTGATGTCCGCCGAAACCAATGCATTTTCGGCCGCTTTGCCGGTAATATTTTTATTGCGGAGATCTATCAGCATTAAATGGTTATCCGTGCCGCCCGAAATGATCTCATAACTACGTTCAGTAAAGGCTTTGGCCATGGCTGCCGCGTTCAGCTTAACCTGGAGGATGTACTTAATATACTCTTCGGTCAGCGCTTCGCCAAAGGCAATTGCTTTCGCCGCAATAATGTGCTCCAATGGGCCGCCCTGCGTTCCTGGGAAAACACCCATATCCAGCAGCGACGACATCATTTTTATCTCCCCCTTCGGCGTTTTCAGGCCCCATGGATTTTCAAAATCTTTGCCTAATAATATCATCCCGCCGCGGGGCCCGCGCAGGGTTTTGTGCGTAGTGGTAGTTACGATATGGCAGTAAGGCATCGGGTCGGCGAGCAGGCCGCGCGCAATAAGCCCTGCCGGGTGCGAAATATCGGCCAGCACCAAAGCGCCAACCTCGTCGGCGATCTTGCGGATGTATGCATAATCCCAGTCGCGCGAGTAAGCCGATGCACCACAGATAATCATTTTGGGCTTTACTTCGAGCGCCACTTTCTCCATATGCTCGTAATCTACATACCCGGTCTCTTTATTTACCCCATAAAAATGCGGCTCATAAAGTTTACCCGAAAAGTTCACCGGCGAACCATGGGTCAAGTGGCCGCCGTGCGACAGGTCGAACCCTAAAATTTTATCCCCCGGGTTCAGGCAGGCCAGCATAACAGCGGCATTAGCCTGGGCGCCCGAGTGCGGCTGAACGTTTGCCCATTCGGCATTAAATAATTGTTTGGCCCGCTCAATAGCTATCGTCTCAATTTCGTCCACCACCTGGCAACCGCCGTAATAGCGCTTTCCGGGCAAGCCTTCAGCGTATTTATTGGTTGCAACAGAGCCTGCGGCTTCCATTACCTGCCGGCTAACAAAATTTTCCGACGCGATCAGCTCGATGCCTTCTTCCTGGCGCTGCTGCTCGTCGTCCAACAGCTTAAATATGAGTTTGTCTCTTTTCATTGTGTATGTAAAACGGGGGCTAAATTAGGAAAAAAGTCGGGAAGTCCGAAAGTCGGGAAGTCCGAAGAAGCTGCAACTGACGTTTAGGGAAAAACAACTTAAGTCATATAAATACTGGATGGGGATTTGAGATTAGTCGGGAAGTCGGAATCCCGATAGCTATCGAGACCGGAAGTTGGAAAGGGGAAGATTAAATTAGAAAGTGATTTTGTCCTGGCCTGAAATAGTGGCTGCACAGAGTTAAGCGAAATTAAAGACGCTCATTTTGCTCAATTTAATTTAACCGATGAATTTTGTTTCGGTAGGCTGACAATGGTAGATTGAATGGCGTTTTGCGGTTAAAAAAACAGGCTTGTTACCTTTTGAATTTTTTTGCGTAACATTATATCGAACCGGCTAATGAGAAGATTTAGACTTTTTATAACTACAATCCTATTTCTTGTCCCGTTTACTAAACAAGCAGCGGCGCAAGGCAGCCAGGTGGTAAATAATGGTGCGGCAACTACTGCAATTGGTTTTCCGGGCGCGGGATGTTACTATAGCTGGCTCAATGATACGCCGGGTATTGGATTGGCTGCAAGCGGCGCCGAGAGTATCCCTTCTTTTACCGCGGTTAATACGGGAAGTAGCCCTGTTACTGCTACGATTACGGCCACGCTTGTGCCGCCGGCTGCCTATATAGCAAATGCGGGCGATAATACTGTCTCGGTCATCACCACGGCCAATGGTAAGGTTGTAGCTACCATTAAGGTGGGCGACTCCCCCATAGGTGTATCAGTAAGCCCCGATGGCGGCCGGGTATATGTGGCTGGCGGAGGCTCCCCGGGCGTTGTTTCCGTTATAAACACTGCAGCGAATACAGTCGTTGCTACGATCCAGTTAGCAGACGTTTCAAACAACGTGCTGGTAAGCCCCGATGGCAGCAAAGTGTACGTGACAACTAATAATGACCTGACCGTTATTAGCACGGCGACTAATTCAATAATAGCTTCAATCGCATTGGCATCACCATTTGGCATGGCCATAAGTCCTGATGGCAACACCCTTTATGTGACAACCCAGGGAGGTAACAGTGTTTTTGTTGTCAATACCCAAACCGATAAAGTAACGGCTACTATTCCGGTGGGTTCAGACGCGGTTTTGGATGCTGTAAGCCCTGATGGCAGCCGGCTGTATGTGGTAAATTACAGTTCGGCCAGCGTCTCTGTTATCAACACGGCCACCAACCTCGTGATCGCTACGGTCCCGGTAGGTCCAAGCCCTTTTGGCATTGCGATAACTCCCGACGGAAGCATGGTTTATGTTGGTAATGCAGGCGCTAATAATGTATCGGCCATAAGTACCTCAACGAATACTGTGCAATCCACTATCTCCTATGGCACGGGCGTACTTGCAGAACCCTATGGGTTATGTGTAAGCCCGGATGGCACACAGCTTTACATTGCAAATGCGAATGCCAATCAAGTTACAGTTCTCGATACCAAAACAAATGCCGTAATAACAACCGTCGCTGTTGGCTTAGGGCCAAATTCGCATGGCAACTTTATTACGGGCGGTTCAGGCTGCAGCAATACGCCTGTCAAATTCACCATTACCGTAAACCCGGCGGCGTCAGCGCCCCCCTCCATTACAGCCGGAACAGCCACCGGCACCATTTCTGCATGCGCAGGTACTGACTCGGCAAGCCCAAATATTCAACAATTCACCATTTCGGGCAGCGGGTTAACGGCGGCTGTGACAGTGACAGCCCCGCCCGATTTTGAGGTTTCACTCACCGCGGGCAGCAACTATGCAAATAGTATGACGCTTACCGAAACAAGCGTCCTGGCAAATACAACCATTTATGTACGTTCGGGGTCCGCTGCGCCGGCAGGAAATATATCTGGTAATGTAATCATATCTTCGCCGGGGGCAACCAGTGAAAATGTGGCTGTAACCGGCACTATCAATTCACTACCTACGGTGAATGCTGTGCCTCCCCAAACTGTCAGCAATGGCACGGCCACGACTGCCATTAATTTCACTGGCACAGGAAATACTTATACCTGGGTTAATAATACGCCCGGCATAGGTTTACCGGCAAGTGGTACGGGCAGCATCCCCTCTTTTACAGCGATAAACATCGGAAGCAACTCGATAACGGCTTCAATTACTGTTATGCCTGCAGGGCCAAGTCTGGCTTATATAACAAATTCAGGCAGTAGCACTGTTTCGGTTATCAATACGGCAAATAATTCTGTTATAGCTACAATTCCGGTAGGATCGGTGCCCTCGGGGGTAGCGCTAAGCCCTGACGGAAGTTGGGCTTACATTGGAAACGGCAATTCAAAAAATGTTTCAGTTATTAACACAAGCACTAATACAGTAGTTTCAACGATAGCGTTAGGGTCGCAGCCATTTGGCCTGACGGTAAGTTCGGATGGCAGTCGATTATATGTATCGACGACGGCCGGAACTGTCATTGTTATCAACACCTCGGGCAATACAGTTATAGCCACTATTCCGGTAGGTTCACAGCCAGACGGTATCTGTATTAATCCAAGCTCCGGCCTGCTGTATGTGGCAAATAACCAATCAAACAATATCTCGGTGGTTAATACCGTGAGCAATACAGTCGTCACTACCATTCCTGATGGCGGCGGCCCGGCGGACGTAGCGATAAGCCCTGATGGCAGCCTGTTATATGTGACAAATTACAATTCAAATAATGTCTGGGTGATCAATACCGCAAATAACGTATTGGTTGCCACCATACCGGTCGGAACAAATCCCAATCGTATTGCATTGAGTCCGGATGGCAGCGTGGCTTATGTTGCTAATTACGGCGGAGCTGATATTTCAGTAATTAATACCACTACCAATATGGTGATATCAAGTATTCCGGCAGGCAATGGTCCAATGGGAGTATCTGTCAGCCCTGATGGGAGTGAACTGTATGTGACAAGGTATGCGAGCGCGGTTTTGGTTGTTAGTACCGCGACAAATTCGACGTTGGCAACGATTCAAGTTGGGTCAAATCCTGCTTCATTTGGTAATTTTATTACCCCTGGCACCGGTTGCATCGGTACGCCATACACATTTATCATTACGGTGAACCCAGCCGCAGCAACACAACCCTCAATTACCGCAGGCCTGGTAACAGGCAACATCACAGCCTGCGTAGGCACAGCCTCGGCCAGCCCCAACCTGCAACAGTTTACCGTTTCGGGCAGCAACCTAATTGCGGATATTACAGCCACTGCCCAGCCAGGCTTTGAAATATCGCTTAATCCCGAAGCCGGTTTTGGCGCAACTGCGGATATTGTCGAAACAGGCGGCGAAGTGAAAACGATCGTCTTTGTAAGATCATCGGCAACGGCCAATGCAGGCGTCAGTTACAGCAATGTGCTTTTAACTTCAACAGGCGCAGCCAGTCAAAGTGTTAGTGTAAGCTCCCTCGTAAGTGCATTTCCAACGATGAATAACCCGGGTAACCAAAGCCTGAATGCAGGCAGTGTAACAGCGGGTATTAATTTTACCGGCACGGGCAATACGTTCGACTGGACGAATGACACCCCGTCCATCGGGCTTGCGGCAAGCGGAACAGGGAATATCGGCTCATTCACCGCTGTAAACGCGGGCAGTACCCCGGTTACAGCCACCATCACTGTTACGCCTAAAAATTCCGGGTATGCTTACATCGCCAATGGCGGCTCGAACACGGTATCTGTAATTAACACAGGCACTAACCAGGTGGTGGCAACTATCCCGGTAGGAAATTCCCCTTACGCCGTGGCTGTAAGCCCGCACGGCGATTGGGTGTATGTAACAAATAGCCTCGACAATACAGTTTCGATCATAGACGGCTACACAAATAAAGTTAGTTATACAGTACCCGTCGGTATCGATCCGGTGAGCTTGTCGGTAAGCCCAAGCGGCGGTATGCTTTACGTTGCAAACGAAGCATCAAACACTGTTTCGGTAATAAATACAGTAACCCATACCGTTGTAAACACCATAACGGCAGGGAATTACCCTGTTTGTGTTTTGGTAAGCCCCGATGGCAGCCGCTTATACGTGGACAATCAAAATGACCATACGATATCGGTATTTAATACCATCACTTATGCGTTGATATATACCCTACCGGTTCCACGCTACACGCCTGCGCAAATGGCAATCAGCGGCGATGGGAGCACGCTGTACGTTGCAGCGCTTGATAATGGTGGCAGCTTTTTGGTTATAAACACCACAACCTATGCTTATGTTATTACGGGTTCGTTGTCGGTGAGCAGTTTCACGCAAGGGATAGCGCTAACTGCCGATGGAAGTAAAATATACGCAGAGTCAACCGAACTTTCAGTAATCAACACCGCAACTGATTCGCTACTGGCAACCATCCCGGTTGGGGCGGGTCCTGAAGGTGTGGCAATCACCTCGGATGGCGGTTTTGTATATGAGGTAAACGGAGCCATCGGATCTGTTTCAGTTATCAGTACAGCCACCAACCAGGTAACAGCCACCATCCCTGTCGGCGAAGGTCCAATTTCGATAGGCAATTTTATTGGCCCGGATTCCCGTTGCCCGGGCGCGCCGGTCAGCTTTACGATTACTGTAGCGGCATCAACATCGCCATTAATAACTGCCGGCCCGGTAACGGGCAGTATCACAGCGTGCGCAGGCGCAGCTTCGGCAAACCCCGATATCCAGCAATTTACAGTATCGGGACTTAACCTGCTTGCTGATATTACAGCCACGGCTCCCACCGGCTTCGAAATATCGCTTAATGCCAGCAGCGGTTTTGGCGCCACTGCGGATATTCCGGAAACGGGGGGCAAAGTAACCAATGTGATAGTTTATGTACGATCGTCGGCAACGGCGCCTGCGGGCGGCCCTTCGGGTAATGTGGTTTTAAGTTCGACGGGCGCACCCAGCCAAAACGTAGCGGTAACAGGTACAGTTAATGCCCCCGAGGCTCCTTCAGTCAGCATTGTTGCATCTGCAAATAATGTCTGTGCGGGTTCACCGCTCACGTTCACGGCCACCCCAACCAACGGCGGCAGTTTACCAGTCTATCAATGGTTGCTTAACGGGAATAATACGGGAACAAACAGCGCAACGTTTGGGGGCAGCGATTTTGCTAACGGAGACATTGTAAGCTGCACCATTACCAGCAATGCAGCCTGTGCCACGCCGGTAAGTGCAACAAGTAATGCAATAACCGTTAAGGTTACCACGCCGGTAACGCCTTCGGTAAACATTTCAGCATCAACAAACAATATTTGCGCGGGCACACCAGTTACATTCACTGCCGTACCCGCCAACGGCGGCAGTACACCTGTTTACCAGTGGCTGCTCAATGGCAACAGCACCGGAACCGGCGATGCGGAATTTACCGGTAATACCCTTGCTAACGGCGATATCGTAACTTGTATGATGACCAGCAGCGCGTTATGCGCCGTCCCGGTTAGCGTAACAAGCAATAGCATAGTCATAACCGTCAACCCGGCCCCAACCGTCAATGCCGGCGGTAATAAAACGATCCAGGAAGGAAACAGCACGTCATTAAATGCTACGGCCACCGGCAATATTTCCGATATTACCTGGAGTCCGCCTGCGGGTTTAAGTAACAATAAAATTTTGAACCCGGTAGCCAGCCCTTTTTCAACAACAACCTATACTTTGACGGTACAGGCAACCGATGGCTGCGTTGGCGTGGATTCACTGACGGTACATGTATTGGCTCCAACTATTATTATCCCCAATACTTTTACCCCAAACGGCGATGGCATAAACGATACCTGGGTTATCAAATACCTTGATTTCTACCCGCAATGCACCGTACAAATATTCACGAGGTGGGGCCAAAGTGTATATTCGTCAATAGGCTACGGGACTCCCTGGGACGGAACCTATAGAGGCGCTGCCCTGCCATCGGGCACGTATTACTATGTCATTAATCTTAAAAATAACACCCAACTGCTGTCGGGTTTTGTGGCAATCATCAGGTAGGATGGTGAGTGGGCAGTGGGGAGTGGCAGTTGGCGGTGTGGGCAGTGTGGCAGGGGTGGGGAGTAGCAGTAGGCAGTAGCAGTTGGCAGTCGGCAGTGTGGCAGGGGTGGGGAGTAGCAGTAGCAGTAGGCAGTGCGCAGTTTGGCGGTTGGACAGGTGGGGAGAGATGTTTGTTCTTTTTGGATGAAAATTGGTGATTTGGCAAAGATTAACCAATTCGTGAATGTCGGGGTAAGCGGGTGAAAGCCACCTGCGAATGAAGCAGACGCTGCCCCCTATCCCTCCCGAAAAGCTTCCTTCTAATGATATTGTTACTCACGCAACACTATCATATTGCACATCCCCACCTTAGGCTATCTTAAAGTTAAACAGCAATATTATTTATTCTATGTTATGAAATAGCTCATAGCACGAATTTTAAATTTGCTGTTATAAGGATTGAATGACGTTTTCTTCGCGAAAGATAACAGCGTTGTTATCTTTTGCTTTTTTTTACGTAACGTTATATCAAACCGGGATGAATGAGAAGATTCTTTCATTTTATAGCCATACCCCTATTTCTTGTCCAGTTAACTTATCAGGCAGCGGCACAAGGCAGCCAGACGGTAAACAACGGCGCGGCAACTACTGCAGTTGGTTTTCCGGGAACAGGATGTTATTATAGCTGGGTCAATGATACGCCGGGTATAGGGTTAGCTGCAAGCGGCGCCGGCGGTATTCCTTCATTCACCGCTGTTAATACTGGGAATAGTGCAGTTAAAGCTACCATAACGGCTACCCTGGTGCCACCGGCCGCGTATATAGGCAATGAGGGTGATAGTACAGTTTCCGTTGTCGCCACGGCTGATCAAACGGTAATTGCCACCATTAAGATGGCTGGTTCACCCGACCACATCGTAGTTAGTCCGGACGCCAGCAGGGTATATGTAACCATGGGTACATATTTAAACGCTCCTGGCGTTGTAGCCGTCATTAATACGGCAACCAACCAGGTAATTGCCACCATACCAGCAACGTCCTCTAACCCGGGCAATATGGTGATAAGCCCCGATGGAAGTAAGCTATACGTAACCGACGACTTCAACTATCTAACCGTTATCAGCACGGCAACAAATACAGTTACAAGTACGCACACCCTCAACTCGCCCGGCCCCCTTGCGGTTAGCCCCGACGGCGCGACGCTATATGTAGCGGATATACAGGCGAACAGCGTCGACGTAATTAACAGCTCCACCTACCAGGTAACAGCAAACATTCCGGTAGGCTCCGATCCTGTTTCAGCCGCTATAACGCCCGATGGACGCCAACTGTATATCGGTAATTATTCTTCAGGGAACGTTTCGGTTATCAATACCGCAACCAACACCGTAACCGCTACCATACCGGTTGGGTCTTTTGCCATTTACATGTCTATGAGTGCGGATGGAAGCGTGTTGTACGTTGGCGGGGTAAACGGCAATTCTTCTACCATATCGGTTATCAGTACTGCAACAAATACAGCGTCGACCGTCTACTTAATTCAAACACCCTACGGCATATGTGTAACGCCTGATGGTACCCAGCTTTATATCAATAATTCAAGCAATAGCGACGTTACAGTTCTCGACACCAAAACAGATACCGTATCGGCAATCTTAACTACAGGTTTTGAGCCTTTCTCTCCCGGTAATTTTATTACGGGAGGGTCAGGCTGCAGTGGTACGCCCCTAAAATTTACGATAACAGTAAAACCGGCTGCGTCAGCACCGCCGACTATAACAGCAGTTGCCGCAACCGGCAGCATTTCAGCCTGCGCGGGAACTGCATCTTCAAGTCCAAATATCCAGCAATTCACGGTTTCCGGCAGTAATTTGACCGGCAATATTACTGCGACCGCTCCAACGGGCTTTGAAATATCACTTTCTCCGGGCAACGGTTATGGCAGCGGTGTGACGCTTACGCAAACGGGTGGCACAATCGGCAGCACGGTCATTTATGTGTGCTCGGCTGCTTCGGCCACTCCGGGCAATATTTCCGGCCATGTAACGCTTACGTCACCGGGAACTACCAGCCAGGCCGTAGTGGTAACAGGCACCGTAAACGCGCTGCCAATAGTAAACGCCGTGCCCCCTCAAACTGTTGGCAGTGGCACGGCTACGACGGCAGTTAATTTTACGGGAACAGGCAATTCTTATACCTGGGTTAACAACACTCCCGGCATAGGCTTAGCGGCAAACGGCGCCGGCAACATCGCGCCCTTCACGGCACTGAACGCAGGTAACAGCCCATTAACAGCCACGCTAATGGTGACTCCGGAACTCTCCGGATTTGCGTATATAGCAAATAGCGGCTCAAATACGGTATCGGTAATCAACACCACCACCAACGAAATCGCTACCACCATTACAGTGGCCTCACAACCTTACGGCGTATCGGTAAGCCCCGATGGCAGTAAAGTGTATGTAACAAATGAACTTTCTTCATCTGTTTCGGTGATAAACACTTCAACAAATACAGTTACAGCGACGATACCGGTCGGGCAGTTCCCAATAAGCGTAACGGAAAGTCCCGATGGTAACACCGTATATGTAGTAAACGACCAATCCAGCACGATATCGGTGATCAATGCCGGCGCAAATATCGTTGAGGCTGTTATTCCGATATGTGTCCAGTCCACCGGAATAGCAGTGAGCCCGGACGGCAGTAAATTGTACTTATCCTGCGCGGCATCCGGCACGGTCACCGTGATCAATACTGCCACGAACACAGTGATAACTACTATTCCGGTCGGTAATTCCCCTGGCGGTGTATCCCTTAGTCCCGACGGAAGCAAAATCTATGTTGCAAATACGAATGATAATACGGTGTCGGTAATAAACAGTCTAACCAATACGGTGCAAGCTTTGATTGGGGTAGGTTCCCAACCGTTTGGGGTATCTGTAAGTCCGGATGGTAGCAGAATATATGTCGCAAACAGTGCTTCTAACACTGTTTCAGTGATTAATACAACTACCAATACCGTGGTTTCCACGATTACGGTCGGGTCACAACCATATGATATTTCTGTAAGTCCCGATGGCAGCAAGGTTTATGCCACCAACAATGGCTCTAACGCTGTTTCTATAATCAGCACCGGATCAAATACCGTAATAGCTACTGTTACAGGGCTGAAAAGCCCCGGTTCGTTCGGCAATTTTATTACGGCAGGCGCAGGCTGCAGCGGCCCGCCGATTACCTTTACTATTACAGTAAATCCAACGCCCAACATTACTGCAGGAATAGTAACCGGCGCCATTTCCGCTTGTGCAGGAACAGCCTCGGTGAGCCCGAATATCCAGCAGTTTACAGTTTCGGGCAGCAATTTAACAGGAAATATTACAGCAGCGGCTCCAACAGGCTTTGAGGTTTCGCTTAATCCGGGCAGTGGATATGGAGCGACTGTGGCGCTTCCTCAAACAGGCGGCACGGTAAGCAACACGGTTATTTATGTGTGCTCGGCTTCAACGGACCTTCCAGGGAATATCTCCGGAAATGTAACACTGACCGGACCGGGCGCAACAAGCCAGGCTGTAGCCGTAACAGGCACTGTAAATGCATTTTTAACCGTAAACACAATACCTCCGCAAACCGTTAATAACGGCACGGCCACCACAGCGGTTAATTTTACGGGTACAGGTAACAGCTATGGATGGGTCAATAACGCGCCTGGCATAGGCTTACCGGCCAGCGGCACCGGCAATATTCCTTCTTTCACTGCTGTAAACACAAGCGGCAGCCCTGTTATTGCAACTATTACCGTTACCCCGCAGCGTCCCGGCATTGCCTATATCAGCAACTCCATTTCAAACAATGTGACGGCAATAAATACGCTAACCAACACTGTAGCAGCCACTATTCCGGTCGGAAGTGCACCACTGGGTGTTGCCGTCAGCCCGGATAATACCCGCGTGTATATTGCCAACAGCCTTTCAAATACAGTGTCGGTTATCAATACCACAACCAATACGGTCGTCGCAACTATCCCCGTCGGGCAAATGCCGCAGGCTGTGTCGGTAAGCGCTGATGGCAGCCGGGTTTACGTTTGTAACCTTGACAACTCGGTTTCGGTAATTGCAACAACCTCAAATACCGTAACCGCTACTATTGAGGGATTTATCGCGCCGTTTGCCCTCGCAGCCAGCACTTCGGGCAATATTTTGTTTGTAAGCAATGTGTCAGGGACAGTTTCGGTGGTTAATACGGCAACCAACACCATTCAACAGACCATTACCGTAGGGGGTAACTTTTCTGACCCCTACCAGATCCTGGTAAGCCCTGACGGCAGCCACGCATACGTGACCAATTTTTCGAGTAATACGGTTTCGGTCATCAACACGGCCACCTATTCCGTGGTCAATACCATTCCTGTTGGGATGGGGCCCGGCGGCATGGCAATCAGCCCCGACGGAAATTTTATTTACGTGAGCTGTTACTATGGCGGAAACGTTTCTGTAATTAACACCAATACCGATGCGATAGTTCAAACCATCAACATAAACTCACCTGTTGGAATTTCGGTGACCGCCGACGGAAAAAATGTATATGTTGTTAACAATCCGTCAAGTGTGACTCAAGGTACACCGGCTACCGTTTCTGTGATCAGTACGGCAACCAATTCAGTAGTCGCAACGGTGCCCGTGGGTGCGGGGCCCAATTCTCTCGGTAACTTTATAGCAGCCGGCATACAATGCAGTACGCCTGGTACCTTTACCATTACTGTCAACCCTGCAGCAAATAACATTACAGCAGGGCCGGTAACGGGCAGCATTTCAGCCTGTGAAGGCACAGCCTCAGCAAGCCCCAATATTCAGCAATTCACCGTTTCGACGAGCGGGTTAACCGGAAATATTACGGCAACGGCCCCTACCGGCTTTGAGCTGTCGCTAAGTGCAGGCAGCGGATACAGCGGCAGTGTAACACTTACGCAAACAGGCGGTACGGTGGTTTATGTGCGGTCGGCTGCGACAGCGCCGGCGGGCGATATTTCCGGTGATGTGACACTTGCTTCAGCGGGAGTAACTACTCCGGATGTGGTTGTAACCGGCGTCATAAATGCGCTGCCAAGTGTTAACGCGGTGCCCAATCAGACTGTAAACAGCGGCGCCATGACAACGGCGATTGATTTTAGCGGGACGGGCAACACCTATAACTGGGCTAATAATTTGCCGGCGATAGGCTTACCGGCGAGCGGTATCGGCAATATTTCCCCATTTACGGCTATAAATACTGGAAACAGCCCGGTAACGGCCACTATAACGGTCATAGCTACAACGGCCGTTTCGGATTGCACAAGTTCTCCACTAAGTTTTACAGTCACCGTTATTCCCGGCGAGATTGGCCCGACAATCATACCCAATACCTTTACGCCAAATGGTGATGGCATTAACGATACCTGGGATATAAAATTCCTTAATTCTTACCCGCAATGCACCGTACAAATATTCAATCGCTGGGGGCAAAATGTATATTCGTCAATAGGTTATGGTATTCCCTGGGATGGGACGTACAAGGGAGCGGCCTTGCCTTCGGGCACCTATTACTACGTCATTAATCTTCAAAATAACAGCCAATTGCTGTCGGGCTGGGTAGCTATTATCAGGTAGTGGGGCAGTTTGCGGTTGGCAGTTGCAGTGGGCAGTGGTGAGTGGCAGTAGCAGTAGCAGTAGCAGTAGCAGTTGCAGTGGGCAGTAGCAGTGGGCAGTTGGCAGTTGGCAGTGGGAAGTAGCAGTGGCAAGTTGGACGATGGGGCTTTAACAAACAGCTGCTGCACATCCGCGCATCCGCACATCCGCACATCTAACCCCTCGCGCTTATCCTGAAATTATTATACCCCAACCCTACCTGGATGTCGATCAATTCCTGCTGCAGCATCTCCAGCATCGCCAAAAAATTATAAACAAAATGTACCTTATTCTCCGACTGGCCGGCGATCGCCTTAAAATCCATCATTTTGTTTATACGCAGTAATTCTTCGATCGCTTTCTTTTGCTGCTCGATGGTATAAGGGTATTGAACTACCGTGTGGGTTACTTCCTCGGTCCGGCCCTGGTAGCGTTTTAAAAGCCGCCCATACAGCACCATCAGTTTGTACAGGCTGATCTCCGATAACTCCTCCCCAGGCAGCTGAACCGTACCGGCCTGCTCAATGTCGAATTTGATATTGCCGCGTTTCTCCTGTTTGAAACGGTCGGCTTCAAAAGGCTGCAACTCGGTGCAGAGGTCCTTAAATCTTTTGTATTCGATCAGTTTCCTGATCAGGTCTTCCTTGGTGTCACTCTCATTTTCATCTCCCTCCGCTTCAAAACGAGGCAGCAGCATCTTTGCCTTGATGCGCATCAGTGTGGCGGCCACAAAGATAAACTCGCTGGCTATCTCCATATCGAGCGCGGCCATCTGGTGCAGGTAGTTTAAAAAGTCGTCGGTGATGCGGGCGATCTGGATATCGTGGATATCCAGTTCATCGCGTTCAATAAAAAACAGCAACAGGTCGAAAGGCCCTTCAAACTGGGGTAAGTGGATTTCAAAGCCTTCTTCTGTCATCGTTTCAAAAATAAGGATTAAGCGCTGAGAAGCAAGAGCCAAGAGCCAAGAACCAAGATAAAAAAATAGAACATGGCTCATTTACAGCTTTTGGGGAAACGAACGGCTTAAATTATCCTATTTTGTCAATCGTTTATCCCGGTTGAAATTTTTACTTGGCTCTTGGTTCTTGACTCTTGAATCGCTTCCTAAAACTTTTGGATAAGTTTATAATTCGTTTATTGAATAAATTCCCGTAATTTGCAGTTAAAATATTTCTACGAATGTCAATGCAGGTCCCGGCAGGAAATTTATTGAAAGAAATAAATTATCCATCTGACTTAAAGAAACTTAACGTTGAAGAACTCACACAAGTTTGCCAGGAACTGCGCCAATATATCATCGATGTTGTTTCGGTAAACGGCGGGCACTTTGGGGCCAGCCTTGGCGTGGTTGAATTAACCGTTGCCCTGCAATATGTACTGAATACCCCTTATGACCAATTGGTTTGGGATGTGGGCCACCAGGCTTATGGCCATAAAATATTAACAGGCCGGCGCGAGGTTTTTCATACCAACCGCATGCATAACGGGCTAAGCGGTTTCCCAAAACGCTCCGAAAGCGAATACGATACTTTTGGCGTTGGTCATTCCTCCACCTCCATCTCCGCTGCGCTGGGTATGGCCGTTGCTTCGCACTACAAAGGCGAAACCGACAGGCAGCATGTTGCCGTTATCGGCGATGGCGCCATGACGGCGGGCATAGCTTTCGAGGCGCTCAATCATGCCGGGATCGAAAATTCCAACCTGCTGGTGATCCTGAACGATAACAATATGTCTATCGACCCGAACGTGGGGGCGCTCAAGGAATATCTGACGGATATCACCACGTCCAAACCCTATAACCGGTTTAGGGACGATATTGCCCACGTATTGGCTAAAATATCTTCGGTAGGCCCCGACGCTTTTAAAATAGCCCAAAAAATAGAAAAAAGCATCAAGGGCACACTCCTTAAAAAGAGCAACCTTTTTGAATCGCTCAAATTCAGGTACTTTGGCCCCATTGACGGGCATGATGTGGAACACCTGGTAAAAGTGCTCCGCGACCTGCGCGATATCCCCGGCCCCAAGCTACTGCATTGCATCACCGTTAAGGGTAAAGGCTATGCCTTGGCCGAAAAGGACCAGACCAAGTGGCATGCGCCGGGCCTGTTCGATAAGATAACCGGCGAAATAAAAAAAACAAAAAGCGACAAGCCACAACCGCCTAAATACCAGGACGTGTTTGGTAATACCATTATCGAGCTGGCCGAAGCTAACCCCAAAATAATGGGCATAACCCCGGCCATGCCCTCCGGATGCTCGCTGAACCTGATGATGAAGGCCATGCCGAACCGCGCATTTGACGTAGGCATTGCCGAGCAGCACGCGGTAACCTTTTCGGCCGGGCTTGCCACACAGGGATTAATACCATTCTGCAACATCTACTCCAGTTTTATGCAACGGGCGTACGACCAGGTGATACACGATGTGGCCATACAGAACCTCAATGTCGTTTTCTGCCTCGACAGGGCAGGTTTAGCCGGCGCCGACGGTCCAACCCACCACGGCGCGTATGACCTCGCCTACATGCGCTGTATCCCCAATATGACCGTTTCGGCGCCGATGAATGAGGAAGAACTGCGCAACCTGATGTTTACCGCACAACAGGACGACATGGGCCCATTCGTGATACGCTACCCTCGGGGGAACGGCGTAATGATAGACTGGCAGCGGCCTATGAAAGCCATAAAAGTTGGGAAAGGCCGCAAAATATCCGACGGCGAGGATGTAGCCATTTTAACCATCGGTCACATCGGTAACGAAGCCGTAAAGGCAGTGGCCGAACTGAACAATGAAGGCTATTACCCGTCTCACTACGACCTGCGGTTTGTAAAACCCCTGGATAAAGCCTTGCTTCACGAGGTGTTCAAGAAATTCAGTAAAGTAATTACCGTTGAAGACGGCTGCCTGGAAGGCGGTATGGGAAGCGCCATACTAGAGTTTATGGCCGATAACAATTACAGCGCCCAGGTGGTTCGGTTAGGCATCCCCGACCAGGTGATTGAGCATGGTGACCAGCCCGAGTTATGGGCGGAGTGTGGTTACGATGCCACAGCTATCATGGCGCAGGTTAAGCTTATCGGGGTAGCTCAAAATAAACATATTATTGCTTCGTAGTTCACTGGTTCATTGGTTCATTAGTATCCGTTGTGCTTTCGTGGTGTTTTCATGATACTTTTGCGGTACTTTCCCGGCACTTTGTGTTCCCTTCCTAGTTAAAAAACCTATCGAAAACAAATATTTCCGCATGTTAAATAACTAATAATCAGCCATTTAATGTTATATTTTCATGGTGGTTGATGGTGGATTGCTTGTGGTTGATGGTGGATTGCTTGTGGTTGATGGTGGATTGCTTGTGGTTACTGGTGGATTGCTTGTGGTTACTGGTGGCTTTTTTGGTAAAGCCGACGCTACCTTCTTCGCTTTTAGCTTCGGCGGTTGAAATAAGTTATGGCGGTTAAAAACCTCCTTCGCCACCTCCTTCGCTGAAGCTACGGCGGTTGAAAAAGGCCAGGGGATTAAATGGGTACTTTTGAGGTGCTTTTGACGTACTTTTGAGTTACTTTCCTTGTATTCTCTAGCGCTTGCCTGGTACTCTATAGTACTTTCCTGGCCTGATTTTGCCTTGCAGAATTCAAAAAAAACTGTCCAAAATAAATATTCAGCGTGTCAAATGACTAATTATCAGTTATTTGTGATTGTATTTTCGAAGAAACACTAAGTGATTCCCGTGTGATTTTTCTGTATTTTCGTGTGATCAGTGTGTGATTTCCGTGTGATCGCTTTGTGATTTCCGTGTGATTTTTTTTTGGATTTCACACGGTGCCTCGTTTTTCTGCGGCATTCAGGATTGTCATAGCCAGGTTTTAATGCAATTTATTGCGTGGTTACTGCTATGTTTTCACCGTGTTACAGGTGTTTATTGCAGGGGTAATGCGTGGTTAATGCTAAGTTTTTTGCATGGTTATTGTTTATCGCCGCGAGCGATAAATACGAGACCGGATGGCCCAACCCGGCAAACCAAGTGCTTGTAATTTCCCATATGTCAAGGTTTGCAGGTTATTGTTGATACTTTCAACATCAAGGGAAATGAAGTTATTGTCAAAGAACGTTATTGAAAACGGATCGCCCGTTTTCTGATTAATTCTCCAGGCTCCTGGTCCAGGAAGCTATCGGATTGCAGCCGACCTTTAGGTTTATTCCTTTTTTATCACTGGAATCCGGCGCAAATATGTTTTGTTTTTATGTCGAAACCAAATCGGGATTTGCTAAGCTTACACTCAGTGTTACGTGACGTTACACCAGGTGTTATCTTACGAAAATTTAATAACCTACAGGTGAGCTATTTACCTACAAAAATTGATGGGTTGGCTGTGCATGCGAGGCACGGGACAGAAATAGCTCGTCCCTGTCACGAGTAGCCCACCTCTTTTTCCCTACGCGGATACCTCGCGCCTGAATCGGGGACCAGCCGGAGCTATGGGCAGAATGTGGTTATGATGCCGCAGCTATTACAGCCCAGGTTAAGCTGATCGGAGTTGCCCAGAATAAGCATATTATTGCTTCGTGACGGGTTGATGGATTTCGGAATTCGGATTTTCGATTTCGGATTTGGTTAATGCGGAATTCGGATGTTTCTTCTTTCGACTTGTTATAAACTACCAACAAGATTGTAGCACTACCCACTTTTTTACAAGTTTAAACCTTCAAATGTTAGCCACCAATTATCAATTTCACCAGTATCTTCTAGAACATCAGGGTATTCCCCCCATAATATCTTTTTTGACAATTTAACATTGTCTTTGTATCTCACTAAATCAACTTGGTCTGTACGAAGATTCCTTGCTTTAATTAAGTATGCCTGGTTCACTTTTTTTAGCCTAACGAGCTTAGGCATTCTGTTCCAATTCTCTTTAAATGAGTCTGACTTGATAATATCGATTAACTCACTTTGCCCTGCTATATATTTTATGTCAACGCAAAAATATATCTTTTCGTCAGTTTGTGCATTCAATGCCAGGATACAGCAGTAGTATACCGCATTACTGTCGTCAAAGCAAAACGATTTCAAAATATTATCATACCAGTCTATGGTTACTACTTCATCGAATTTCATGTAATTTTTTATTGCAGCTACTTCAAAAATAAGTTATTACCAAAACAAAGCGGGTAGTACCGAAATATCACCCGCTCTCTTCGCTGTTAATATGCTGTTTAAGTTTTTTAATTTGATTATCAGCTTATTAAATGAACTACAACTACTTTGATAAACTACCTCTATTAAACCTTAAAAATTATACTTGGCTATCAGTTTATTCATAAAACAACAATAGTTTTGATACACTGCCTCACTACCCACTAAAAAAGGATTGAATAACCAGTATAACACCGACAATGCCAGATAAAATAATTGTAAACCAACACTGAATATAGAGAGAAGGCGTAGGGCCCTTCCAATTGGTGTCAGAAAGTGGTCTTTTTCCCCTAACCCACCTGTACATCAAATACGCACCTGTTAATAAACCCACACCAAAAAAAAATAATTCCCAATTCATTTTCTTTTATCAATTTGTTTCTGCCCCGGTTATCGGCGCCTGCTTCCTTTTTTCACCGCGACTAAAAAAAGGATTCGATAAAAAGCGCTATACCGCCAATAGCACATAGAATGAGTCCAAACCAATACTGAATATAAACAGACATTACAGGACCTTTCGAATTGGTGTCAGAAAATGGCCTTTTTCCTTTAATCCACCTGTACATCAAATATGCCGCTGTTAAAAATCCAATACCTGCAATAAATAATTTCCAATGCATTTTATTTATCATTCTCTGGAGTTCCTGGTACAGTTACCCCATTCAAGCGCGATTGCGGTGCAAAAGGCAAAAAGGGGTGGATACTCTTGCCCCGTCGATAGGCAATAAACCGTGCATGCCCCGCCAACAAATAATAAACTAAGCACGTCCCACCTGACATTTTGCATTAACAACACTTTTGATACAACATAACGGTTCAGGTTTTTAGGTTATCGCTAAGCTACTAAAACAAAACGGGTAGTACCGAAATACCACCCGTTTTTTATAATTATTCTCTCGAACATTAAAAAATTTACTGGTTATCAACTGTTAATAAAAAAACAACGCTTTTGATAGCCCCCAGACTTTCGGTCTTCCCGACTTTCGGACTTCCGGACTACTCGAAATAATTCAGTGTTTTAAAGCCGCCTCTTTTTAAATAATCATCTTTTTTTACCTGGTGAAGATCGGATTGCACCATATCAGTCACGAGGGCCTGCAGATCGTAACTGGGTTTCCAGCCAAGTTTTTGCCGTGCTTTGCTGGCATCGCCAATTAAAAGATCAACTTCCGTTGGCCTGAAATACTTTTGATCAACCTTTACCACGGTTTGCCCAAACTTTAAAGCATCCCGGTTTAAACCAAGTGCGACGGCTTTTTCTTCGTCAATATCGATGATCACCCCGCGTTCGCTTTCGTCCTTCCCGCTAAACTCAATTTCGATACCCAACTCGTAGAACGCCATTTTAATAAAATCACGCACGGCTGTGGTAACGCCGGTTGCAATTACGAAGTCTTCGGCCTTGTCCTGCTGCAACATCAGCCACATGGCTTCAATGTAATCCTTCGCGTGGCCCCAGTCGCGTTGTGCCGACAGGTTTCCCATGTACAGGCAGTCCTGCAGGCCCATGGCAATTTTTGATGCGGCACGGGTAATCTTACGGGTAACAAAAGTTTCGCCGCGGATCGGGCTCTCGTGGTTAAACAAAATGCCATTGCATGCGTACATATTATAGGCCTCCCGGTAATTTACAATTATCCAATAAGCGTATAGCTTCGCAACCGCATAAGGCGAACGGGGATAAAACGGCGTATTTTCATTTTGCGGCACAGCCTGTACCAAACCATACATCTCCGAAGTGGATGCCTGGTATATTCGGCTCTTTTTTTCAAGTCCTAACAGCCGTACTGCCTCCAATATCCGGAGCGTACCTATGCCGTCGGCATTTGCAGTGTACTCGGGTGTATCAAAACTAACCTTTACATGGCTTTGGGCGGCCAGGTTGTATATCTCATCCGGTTGTATCTCCTGCACCAGCCTGATCAGGTTGGTTGAATCCGTAAGGTCCCCGTAATGCAATTTGAATTTTACATTTGGCTCATGAGGATCGTGGTACAGGTGGTCAATACGCTCGGTATTAAACAAGGAGGATCTCCTTTTTACCCCATGCACTTCGTACCCTTTTTTTAATAGAAATTCCGCTAAATAAGCGCCGTCCTGGCCGGTAATACCTGTTATTAAAGCTACTTTCATCGATGATAATCCACAATACGCTATCAGCCTGCAATATTATCCAATTTAATTGTAATTATTAGAAGTAAGTGGTGAATAGTGAGTGGTGAGCGGGAAGAGCCAAGAGCCAAGAACCAAGAACCAAGAACCAAGAAAGAAGATGCGGAGGCTGAAAGGTGAGTGGAAAGTAGCAGTGGCGAATGGTAATTCTAAAATCGTAATTCTAAAATCGTAATTCGTAAATCGTAATTCGTAAATCTTTTGTTCAGCCAGTCAAAGGTCACAGGTCATCCACCTGTTCTTCCAATTCCCGGTACCAGTCTTTCCCGTATTTACGGATAAGGGGGGCTTTCAAAAACTCGTGTACGTGCACTTTTAATTCGTTGCCAAATGCGCAGGCAGGGCTGCAAATGCTCCATCGGTCGTAATTCAGCACATCAAACTCGGGGTATTTGGTTACGCGGATGGGATATAAATGACACGAGATGGGCTTTTGCCAATTGATGACGCCACTTTCGTAAGCCTTTTCGATGGCGCATTTGGTGATGCCGTTCTCCCAGATCACATAAGCGCATTCCTTATTTGTGTCGACACAAGGGGTGGTGTAATCGCCTTCGAAGTCGGTTACATGCGTTCCGTTTTTTTCGATGGTAGCGATTCCTTTCGCCGTCATAAATGGTTTTACCTTCGGGTATATGTCATCGAGTATTTCCAATTCCGAAGCCTCGAGGGGGGCGCCGGAATCGCCTTCGAGGCAGCACGCTCCTTTGCATTTATTGAGATTGCAAACAAAATTTTCTTTAACCACGTCTTCGTGAATTAACACATGCCCAACTTCTATCATGATGGCTTATTCTCTAATGGGGTTTAACGGATATTTCAAATCTTTCGCGCTGGTGAGGTCCATGGTAACGCTTCCAACGACAAGCTCAACATGCGCCTTCAGCGGAATACGGTTTTCGTCGTCGGTGATCCACAGGTACAGCTTGCTGTCCTTCCTGAACACGCGGCCCGGTATGATGGTGGGGTTAAATTTCAAACAATTAAACGTACCCAGATCGCTCTCTATTTTTTCTTTGCCCGCGTAGGTTATGCTTAACGTATGGACGCCGTCCTCCAGGAAATATTTAAGGTCGAAAGTGTCACCCACTTTAATTTTTGAAATATCTATGGTGCGTGAAAAATAGTAGGCCGACAAAAAATCGAAAACTTTTCCCTTAAATGGAAAGACCCCTTTAGCAGCGGTTATTTTATCGTCGTTATGGTTAAAGGTAACATCATCGGTGTGTTTATAGTTCGATTCGTGCCTGTTTTCGGTGTAAAAGTAAGGCTGCAGCGTCTTTTCGTCGACAAAGGTTTCATAACGGTTGCGCACCTTATACAGCAGGTCGAAAGCGCCTGCTGTTTTCCCATCGGCAACTATGTGATAAACCGGTTTTCCGTCGAATTTTTTATCGCTCGGCTCAACGCGCAGATCGGCTTCGGCGGCGGTAAAGAACCCGTATTTTAACCGGTAGCTTAACTGCTCACCGACCTTAAAAACCGGGTTAACCACATTGGCCATTTCCTGGCATATTGCGCTGCCTGACAATGCTATTGTAAAGAACGTTAATATCAGGTACTTCTTCATTTTCAAAAACCGAACGGCTGGGGGCGAAACGCCGCATTCATCTATACTATTTACTTTATTGAACGTTTTTGTTTAAAAGTGAAAGAATTTTGTCATTGTGACAATTCGTCTCAGAGATAAATATTTTGTGTTTCGGAACACATTCTATTTTGTGAAAGATGTCCTAAACGAGATGCTCTGTCTCTGAGACGCAAAATTTTGCGTCTCTACAGCCTTTAAAAACGTTTCTAAACAGTCTCTGATTCTTATCCGGCTTGATAACGTAAAAGGTTTATCGTAATCCGGATACAATACTGTCAATCTTTTCTTTTATAAATAGGTACCGTGGAACACGGTTCGCCGAACATAAGGCTTTTAACCACGGGCGTCAATTTTTTTGTTAGCTCAACATATGCTGAAACGGGCACCGGCGTTTCGCCGCAGCCCTTCAAAACCACCCTCTGGCCTGCATAGTCATCCGCATCCATTTTATCAATGTTCTTCAAAAACAGCACGGTTTCCAGCACTTCTGCATCGCCGAAAACAACTTCTCTGGCGTAAGGCGCCAGCTTATTAGCCAGTAATACGTAAGCCCATGCAGGCACAATCGCATCCGCAGTACAAGTAACCGCAACGTATTTGCCAGTATATTGCTGCCAGTCGTGTTCCTTCACAAACTCCCTGAAATCTTTTTCCCGGAGGATCAATCCCTGGAAGAGGTTTTCTTTCAGGTCATAAACAATCCGTTCACCCGCCGGATAAAACATAGCCGGGTCCAATGTCACCAGGCCGCTTAGGGCAACCTTGTTTATTATATTTTCCTGTATTTCCATTTTTTTTGAAAGCGAAAAGCTAAAAGCGGAAGGCTAAAAGCTTAAAGCTTAAAGCCACCAGAATTCTCCGTTTATAAATTAAGCCTGTTAATTAAACTTCACAAATCAGAACAGTTTCTTTAGACCCCAAATTTCAGCTTTGTGCTTTCAGCTTTATGCTTTATATAAACAAAAAATCCGGGTGAAGCTATAACGCGTCACCCGGATACAAAATTACTTTAAAATACTTTATAAAAACTTGGAGCGATAATCTTTTACATTAGCCTTTTCTTTCAGCGCATCAAATATCTCGCCGTCCGCACGCTGCAATAAGGCCTGGCCCAGCTGCTGTTTTTCCCTCATTGCATTATCCAAAGCCGGCGGGTTAGTAAAACTATCCAGCGAGAACACATACACGCCCTGGGCGCCTGCTACCGGCTTTGAAAGCTTATTGGGCTGTGAGCCGAATATGGTACCAACCAATTTATATTCCGCGGCAGAACCTGGAATTACCGGGTTTGCAAAAACCATATTCTGGATCGGTAAAGCTTTTGTTCCCGATTTTTGGGCAACCTGGTCAATAGTCGATGATCCGTTTAATGCAGCCTGTAATTTATCGCTCAGCATTTTGCCTTTTACTTTGTTAAGCACCAGGGGCTGGATCTGTTTTTTCACCGCGTCGAGCGACAGCGTGCCTTTAGGCTTGATCTGCGTTAGTTGAGCGACTACATATTGATCGCCCTCGATGTACACCTTGTCAGTAATGTCGCCAACATCGGCGCCAAAAGCCCATCTCACAACATCTCTTCCGCTTGAAATGCCCGGAAATGCCGAAGCAATCCCATTTACATCTGTAGCCTGCAATTTCTTTAGAGCAGCCTTTTTCGCCTGGGCGTCAAAATTATCTTTTGTGAGTGAAGCCAAAAAACCTTGCGCCTTACTGTAAACCGCTGTCTGAGTGGTACTGCTCGCCTTTAACGGAATGTCGACAACAGCTACTTTCGCCACCTTCGATGAACCTTTTGTATCTTCAATTTGGATTAGATGCACTCCAAACTGGGTAGTTACTATAATCAGATCCCCTTTTTTACCACCGAAAACAGCGCTCAGTTCCAGCAACAGTCGCACCAGGCCGCATTGTC
>Ga0206864_1124_pt1 | contig 25615 bp, 21 predicted proteins | sample Alteio_BWOrgCont_42_FD_152632 | JGI IMG/M metagenome (GOLD analysis project Ga0206864, IMG submission 152632) | Enriched cells from forest soil in Barre Woods Harvard Forest LTER site, Petersham, Massachusetts, United States -... | ecosystem: Environmental > Terrestrial > Soil > Temperate forest >...
CGATAGTTATGTACTCTTTATTGAGGCGCATTCAAGCGAAATGGGCAGATACGAACGAGTGCATTATTGCCGTGCTCAAACCTGGGTGATAGCGTACATGAAATGTGATTTCGACCGGGTATTGATCCGCAGGGAAACGCTTGCCGATAAGATAATTGAACTGGTGCACCCGGTTGAGCTGGATTTTGAAGACGACAAGGCCTTCAGCGACACGTTTTATGTGTTGGTAAATGATCGGAATAAAGCCATTAGAGGAATCGACCGGAACTTCAGGAACGCGGTGATGGACATCCGGCACGAAGATTTTACGATCGAGCTTTTCGGGCATACCCTGATTGCCGGCAGCCAGCAGCCAATTATGCCTGAAACAGCCGTACACCTGGCTGAATTTGCTGAGCGATTGTGTAAATTTTGTTGAATCCCGGATATGATACGCAGCATGTTGTAACACAATGATCCTCATTGCTCAACGAGATGCAGAAATGATAGTAATATTCTCCAGCGACCGTTACCTATCCAGCAACTACCTTACCCCTATCCACTCTTTGAATGTTGGTATTGACGAAATCTTTTTCGATAAGGCCATCCCGCATGCGGACGATACGGTGAGCATGGAGTGCGATATCTTCTTCGTGGGTAACCAATATGATTGTGTTACCTTTGGCGTGTATATCTTCGATCAGGCCCATGATCTCGATCGACGTTTTGGTATCGAGGTTACCGGTAGGCTCGTCGGCTAAAATGATAGAGGGGTTGTTTATGAGTGCCCGAGCAACTGCCACACGCTGGCGCTGACCGCCGGACAACTCATTCGGCTTATGGTCGATCCGGTTGCCCAGGCCAACATTTTCAAGGTTTTGCTTTGCCCGTTCGCGGCGTTTTTCGCGGTTTACGCCGGCATAAATCAGAGGCAGCGCCACGTTATCCAATGCCGTATTGCGCGGCAACAAGTTGAAGGTCTGGAACACGAAACCGATCTCCTGATTCCGTACCTCGGCCAATTCATTATCCGTCATATGACTTACGTTGACGCCGTTAAGGATATACTCGCCCTTGGTGGGCGTATCCAGGCAACCCAAAATATTCATCAGTGTAGATTTTCCCGAACCCGAAGGACCCATTAACGCAACAAATTCACCTTTATTAATATTCAGCGTTACCGATTTAAGGGCGTGTATAATTTCGCTGCCGATTACATATTTACGTCCGATGTCCTTGAGGATAATGAGTGGATCCATAATTTTCTTGCTTTGACTGCGAGAGGGTAGGTTTTGTTACAGGGGAAAATGACGATTATCGTGGGGAGTTGGCGGTTGGCAATAGGCAGTGGGCAGTCGTGAATTATTTATTTTATAGCGTAAACCATCTTTCACCATTCACTACTCACAATTCACAGCTCTCCCTTCACTATCCACCATTCACTATTGCCGACTGCAAACTGCCTACTGACATACTGCCTAATGTACTCCCCCGATAACTTTTGCCACCAAAAAATAATCTTTATCGTGCTTGGGTGCGTTCATCAGCGCCTCTTCATGGGTGATCATTTGTATGACGACATCGTCCCTGAAAATATTTACCTCATCATTCATGTAAACAAGCGGTTCAATACCGGTGGTATCTATCTCGTTTAGTTTATCCATAAAATCGAGTATTTGGGACATATCTTTTATCATATCAACCTTTTCGCCGGCGGTAAGCTCGAGCCGCGCCAGGTGGGCTATCTTTTCAACGGTTTGCTGGTCAATAATCATTTCGTGTCTATTTTTCTTTCAATCATCGCATGCACTTCATCTCTTAGTTTATCGGCATCGTCTAGTGTCAAGTGCGCCGTCTCTACAGGCTTGTGCACAAATATATGACATATCCCCGGCCTGCTCCCATAGACCATTCCCGTATTCCAAAAAATTTTCCAGGTATCGATCGAAGTAACCGGCAGAATAGGGACCTTTTGCTCGATCGCCAGTCGGAATGCCCCGTTTTTAAATTCGCTCAATTGCGGCGGATAAACCAGCGGAATAGTGGCCTCGGGAAAAATGACAACGCTCACCCCATTTTTTAATTTTTCCGCAGCTTCCTTAAATACCCTGAACGATGATATTTTACTTTCCCGGTTAACGGTAAGGTCAATCGTTCTGAAAAAGAAACCCAATACCATGTTCGTCTTCAATTCTTCCTTTCCAATAAAGCAATGGTTGTTTTTCGCAGCGATGTTGATAGATGATATATCGAGATTGGAAGTATGATTGCCGCAGATGATATAGGTGCGACTCCAGTCAATGGGTTCTTCATACTCGATCTTAAAAAAAATACCCGAAATAAGGGTGCTGGAACGGATGATGAACCGCCTCATCCCATTCAGGTATTTATAACGTGTTTTTTTTCGTGAGAGATAATATAGAATAGGCCAAACCAGCAGGAAGAAAAAAGCTACGCTATAGCGGTAGATATTGGCATGTATCTTTTTGAAGAATAATATCATCGCGCCCAAAAATACGAAAGTTAAGTCTTATCCCGATAGCTATCGGGACGAAAGTCTACAGCGCGACATTAATCGACACTAAAGAATAGTAGCTTGACAATATTTTCGTAAAAGGATCGATTACAGAGATGCGGTGTATGCGCCATTCATCCCTTTGGCTAAATAATTTGCAGCCAGGTCTTCATCTAGGTATTTTGAGTGGTAATGATCGTTGTTGCCGCTGATGAACAGCACTGTTTTATCTCTAATCGCGTCGATCACCTGGTCAATAACTTCGGGTGAAACTGCCGGGCAGCCAAAGCTGCGGCCTAAACGGCCATGCACATCGATGACGGCCTGGCAAACATAATTTGCAGAATGCAGTACAATTGCGCGCTTACGGGCATTTCCGTTAAAACCCGGGTCCATTCCGTCCAGCTTTAGGGCCCGGCCGTGATCGCCAAAATATTCGCTGTCGGTCAGGTAAAATCCAAGGCTGCTTTCGCGGGAGTCTACCTTATCCGAAAATCGTTCCGGGATATCCTCGCCGCTTCTTTCGCCATGGGCTACGAGCGTGTTTAGTACCAGGTTTTTATTGGCGACGTCAATTATCCACATTCTTTTTTCGCAGCTTGACCGGGAAAAATCGATAATCGTAAGAATAGCATTTGTCTGCGGGAGCTTCTCCGATGCTTTTAAATTAATATAACCGGTCAGGGCCTGCCTGAATACATTATAAGTGAGGCCGCTTTCCTGCAGATGTGCTGAGTCGTATACGTTTTCGATATATTGCTCAAATACCTGTGTGGCTGCAAGCGGCTTACTTAATTTAATACTCCGATGTTTTGATGTTGAAGAGTGAGCCGGTTTCCAGCTGATGATTGTTAATGAGAGGATTAATAAAATGCAGGTTAAACCGCCAAAATGTCTTTTCATTCGTTGCCTGGGTTAAATCAATAGTTTAAAATCAGCGTGGTTTACGTAAGAAAGGGAATTAGGGTTCCATTTCTGCCACAAAAACTAAAATTACTTTACAAATAATAATTTACTCCAAACGAAATCTATTTCGTATTAGTATAATATATTGGAGATTTTTTGATTTATTTTACAACAATTCGGTTTGGTGACAATCGGGGTTCAGGTTTTGCCGACGCTTTTTGCGCAAATTGCATTTAGTGGCTGTGAGGACACAACCACGGGAGACTTTGGTTTGAGGGTTTGTCTAAGTTTTGTCTTAAACTAAAATGAATCTGGTGGTTGTGGGGACACAACCACCAGAAAGGTATTTCGGAGAGCATTTCAATCTGGGTTCTGCCTAATGATCGGGGTTAGTAAATCGCCGGATATTTGTGGGGATCGGATTCGTTCATCATCCCGTAAACCGCTTCAATAATATCATCAAGCGAGGGTTTGGTAAAATAATCGCCGTCCGAACCATAAGGCGGCCGGTGTTCTTTGGCGGTGAGAGTACGGGGCTGTGCGTCGAGTGCGTAATAACCCTTTTGGGCTTCCAGCACCCTTTGCAGAATATACGCCGAGGCTGCGCCGGGCAAATCTTCGTCAACAATTAACAGTTTGCTGGTTTTTTTCAACGAGTTGCCGCAAGCGTTGTCCAAATCAAAAGGATACAGCGTTTGAGGGTCGATCACCTCGACATTAATTCCTAAGTCTGCCAATTCGTTAGCGGCTTCCATCACGATACGTAATGTTGAGCCATAGGAAATAATCGTGATATCCGTTCCATGACGAAGCACCTCGGCTTTGCCCAGGGGTACAGTAAACTCCCCTACGTTTGCAGGGAGCCTTTCCTTAAGACGATAGCCATTTAAACACTCTATAACCAAAGCAGGTTCGTCGCCCTTGAGCAATACGTTATACATGCCGGCCGCCTGGGTCATATCCCTGGGAACACAAATATGCAGGCCGCGCATTGAATTCAATATCAAGCCCAACGGTGAACCGGAATGCCAAATGCCTTCGAGGCGGTGCCCGCGTGTGCGCACAATCAGCGGCGCCTTTTGGCCGCCAAAGGTGCGGTAGCTTAAACTGGCCAGGTCATCGCTTAAAACATTGATCGAGTACAACAGGTAATCGAGGTATTGTATCTCGGCTATGGGCCTCAAGCCGCGCATGGCCAGCCCCATCCCCTGCCCTATTATGGTCGCTTCGCGAATACCGGTATCCGTAATGCGCAGGTCGCCATATTTGTTCTGAAGCCCTGCAAATCCCTGGTTCACATCGCCGATAGCGCCGACATCCTCGCCGAACGCGACTATGCTTTTATCGCGCTCGAAATTTGCATCGAAACAAGCATTCAGCACTTCGCGGCCATCGATGTATTTTGAATCTTCGTAGTATCTCGCCGGCACATGTGAAACCTTAAGCGGGGAGTGTTGCGTTTCGGTAAATAAGCGGGAATTGAACCTTGCGCTATTCTTTATATTTTCATCGCTGAGCCAGTTTACTAACTGTTGCTTTTGGAGCGTGTTTTCCTTTATGGTGATTCGCAGTGCTTTGCGAATTGCGGACATCACGTCCCTACGTGCCGGATCGACACATTCGCGAAGATCATTGGCCACGGCCAGTAAGCGATCATGAGCAGGCGAATGTTCGGCCAGCTTATCTATCAAATGTGCAGCCTCGTTCAGTTCGGCGCGTATCTCGTCGCCTAACTCGTTCCATACCCGGCGCTGAATGTCGCGAACATGTTTTTTCGCGATGGCTTCGAGTTCGTCCATCTCTGCTTCAGTAGAAATTGCTGAGGAAATCATCCATTTCCGCATTTGCAGCAGGCAATCGTGCTCTTCTTCCCAGGCAAGACGGTCCTTATTTTTATAACGCTCGTGCGAACCCGAGGTAGAATGACCCTGGGGCTGCGTCATTTCAACCACATGGATCAAAACCGGCACATGTTCCCTGCGGCATTTGGCGATGGCTTGTTCGTATGTTTCGCACAAAGCGGCATAATCCCATCCGCGCACCTTAAATATCTCGTAACCGTTGGTACCCGGTTCCCTTTGGAATCCTTTTAACACCTCGGAAATATCCTCTTTGGTGGTTTGGAGTTTTGCCGGAACAGAGATCGCATACTCATCGTCCCAAACGGAAATAGCCATCGGCACCTGCAGTACACCGGCCGCGTTAAAGGCTTCGAAAAATAAGCCTTCGGACGTGGATCCGTTGCCTATGGTTCCGAATGCAACTTCGTTTCCGCTCAGCGAAAATTTATTGAGATAGCTGAGCTCTTTATTTTGCCGGTACAATTTGGATGCATAAGCCAGCCCAAGCAAGCGCGGCATATGGCCGCCGGTGGTTGAAATATCGGCCGAACAATTCATGGTTTCGGCCTGGTTTGTCCAGGAGCCATCCGGGTTTACAAAGCGGGTTGCGTAATGGCAGTTCATCTGGCGGCCGGCCGAGGCGGGGTCTTTATCCACATCGGGATAAGCATACAACTGCGCGAAAAATTCGGTAAGGTTGCTCATGCCCGTGGCGAACATAAAGGTTTGGTCGCGGTAGTATCCTGCGCGCCAGTCGCCTTTTTTAAATACCTTGGCCATGGCCAACTGCGCCACTTCTTTTCCGTCGCCAAATATCCCGAACTTTGCTTTGCCCGTGAGCACTTCACGGCGGCCTATCAAACTGGCCTGGCGGCTTTCATAAGCAATCCGGTAGTCGTTGATTATGATCTTTTTAAAATCGTCAAAACTGAGTTCAGCCGTATTATTCTGGCCGAGTCCGTCCAATGCAGTTTCGGGCATATATTATTTCTTTTGGCGGTAAAATTATAAAATTCTATTTTGTAATTGGCAATACTTACACATTAAACATCCTTGTATTCGAATAGTTTTTTTGATTCCATAATTCCTTTTATATTTGTAAATATCAAAATTAAATTTACTATTCCATCATGGACAGTGGAGAAAGACAACCGGATGCTCATGATATTATTACGCCACTAAAAACCCAATAAAAAAAATGAAAAAGATCTTAATGATTTGCAGCTTTGTTTTAGGCTTTACCCTTGTTGCCCGCACTGCTTCGGCACAAGATAGTGAAAAGGCTGAATTTAAATTCAACGAAGAAAAGCACGACTTTGGAAAGATCCCACAGGGTACGCCGGTTACAACAATCTTTGAATTTACCAACATTGGTACCGAGCCGCTTATACTGACTGATGTAAGGCCAACTTGCGGCTGCACCATAGCCGATTATACCAAAACACCGGTAAAAGCAGGCGATAAGGGGATGATCAAGATCACTTATAATGCGGCATTTGCGGCTCCATTTACCAAAACGATCGTTGTTACCTCGAATGCGAAAACGCCCACTAAAAACCTGATTATCGTTGGTGAGGTGGTAGCGAAGACGACAAGCAGCAGCAAGTAATTTTGCGGCAAGGCCGATAACTTATTTAGAAAAGAGATGCCGGTTCGGTGTCTCTTTTTATTTTTTGGGATTACACCGATTTTATTTTCTGGGATTACACCGATTATTTTCTGATTATTCACGAGTTGTTTATTTTTAGCGGCGTTCATGAGGTCGCTGCGCTAAGTTTCACCGATTTAGGGGTGGATCAGGAGGTCGCAGTACTTTGAAGACTACGAGCAGCAGCAAGTAATTTTGCGGCAAGAGCGGTAAAAAATTAAGGAAAGAGATGCCATTTTGCACCGTCTCACATTACGCTGAGAGTTAGCTCACGAAAATTTGTTGCGGTGTTTTGGGGCGGGAATAAGGCGCGGGACAGTGGTTGTGGGGACACAACCACCAGGAAAGGAATGGATGAGCGGGCGATGCCTTTTCAACACATCTGCACAAAAAATATTAACTTTGCGACATGCCAAAAATTTCGCACAAAGGGGAGCAAATGCCCGCCTCGCCCATACGGAAATTAACGCCTTACGCGGATAAGGCCAAACTTGAAGGGAAAAAGGTTTATCACCTGAATATCGGGCAGCCCGACATCGAAACACCTGAAGGCATGCTGAATGCCATCAAAAACATCAGCTTTAAGGTTTGGGCCTATACCCCATCCGAAGGCACTTTGTCATACCGAAAAAAACTGGTTGAATATTACAACAAGATCGGCTACAACATCGGCCCTGAAAATATAATCGTAACGACAGGTGGTTCCGAAGCGATCACCATTGCGATGATGGCCTGCCTTGATCCCGGCGACGAAGTGATCATCCCGGAGCCATTTTATGCGAATTACAATGGCTTTGCCTGCCAGAGCGACATCGTGGTAAAACCCATCTTGTCGTACATCGAAAACGGCTTCGCCCTGCCGCCAATCAGCGAGTTTGAAAAGGTTATCACCTCAAAAACCAAGGCCATAATTATATGCACCCCGAATAACCCTACCGGGTATTTGTATTCGCAGGACGAACTGGATGCTTTAAAAACCCTCGCCTTAAAGTTCGACCTGTATTTATTTGCCGATGAGGCCTATCGTGAATTTTGTTATGACGGTCAAACGTTTACGTCGTTGATGCACATGGACGGACTTGACGACAATGTGATCGTGATGGACACTGTTAGCAAGCGGTACAGCGCCTGCGGCGCGCGGCTGGGCTGCCTGATCACCAAAAATAAGCAAGTGCTTGCAGCCGCGCTTAAATTCGCACAGGCGCGGTTAAGCCCTGGCATGGTGGAACAAATTGCCGGGGAAGCCGCTGTGGATACGCCTGACAGATATTTTGAAGCCGTAAACGAAGAATATACCCATCGTCGTAATACCATTGTTAACGCACTCAATCAAATTGAAGGGGTGTTTTGCCCCAATCCGGGCGGCGCCTTTTACGTGGTTGCACGGTTGCCGATTGACAATGCTGATAAATTCTGCCAATGGATGCTGGAAAAATTCTGCTATGAAAACCAAACGGTTATGATGGCGCCGGCAACCGGCTTTTACAGCACACCCGACGCCGGTACCAACGAAGTACGAATGGCCTATGTACTAAATACCGGGGATATAGAGAAAGCGATGGTGTGTTTGGCGGAGGGGTTGCGGGTGTACCCGGGGAGAGAGTGGGCAGTTGGCAGTGGGCAGTTGGCAGGCGGGGAGAGTTAGCAGTTCGGAGTTGGCAGGCCGGACGAGTTAGCAGTTCGGAGTTGGCAGTTTGCGGGAGTTCATCGTTGATCCCGCACGTGCGGGATAGTTCATGGCCGGAGGTAGCGGTTGGCAGTTAACAGTAGGCGGTAGCAGCAGTTGCAGGAAGTTGGCAGTAAGGAGTTGGCAGTTTGCTGGCTAATGCATTTATTAACGGATGTACGTTTAATAAACCTGAAAATAGAAGGCCAATTTCTACCGTTGAAATCGTATATTTGTAGTTCGAATAAAAAACTGCAACCCCGATAGCTATCGGGGGCTCACGGGCAACTGCAAACTCTACAAAAATGGGGTCGACCGGAATTGACAGGATGGAGATGATTAGGTAAGCATGCAGCGCGTTGGGTGAATTAGCGCTTTAATCTGAACGCTCAAACTTTCAAATGGCGAAAATAACTACGCCTTGGCTGCCTAATTTAGAATTAGCATAGCCTTTGTCCCGCCGGTTTTCCGTTTCGTTGGATCGGCAAACGGGGCATCGAAAAACGAAAATAGTCCCGTCGGGCGGTGCGATGACGGGGCGAAACAAAGCACCTAAGGAAGACGGTACAGGTGAGTCACTGACCTTCCCCTTCCTAACAATCTAACAGGACTAAGCACGTAGAAAGCCTATATTGTACCATGTTTGGACGAGGGTTCGAATCCCTCCGGCTCCACTTTTAAGTCAAAAGCCTTCAGTCAAAAGCCTGAAGGTTTTTTTTATGGAGCGAAGACTGTGAAAATTGTTTGCGGTGAAGCGAAAGGCGCTTAACCGGTCGGGGTCACAAAATTACTTACCGATGGTCAACAGTGTGTTTGGTTTGCAGTTTTTTTTTATTGAATATTACAATTAACTCTACTTTTCCCAGGGACGTGGCTTAAGTTTCTTGTTGTCGGGATAAAATATTTCTATTTGCCTATGGTATTTAGGGTGAACATAAATATAGTGTTGTTCGTTGTAGGTTTTTGAAAGAGCTTCGCTATACCTGTAGTCATCGCCAACCCTGAACACATAGAAAGGGTTGTAAGTTCCAATATGTCCACCTTTTACGGTTTTATAAACTTCGCCGTAATCTCTATAAACAAAACACAATCTGCTATTATTTTCAAGATCGACAAGCTTGGTGGGTATTTCAATATCCACATCTATAGAATCATCAGCTTTGTCACCAAAACCATGATCAAAAACCATTTTTATGTTGTCATTCTCAATATTTATTATCGAAAACTCCCCGCCGTATCCTGCGCCGTCCGTACCCGCCGAAATGATAATTACGGTATGTATTTTCGTTTTCTTTATAAAAATATTTTTTGATTTTACGAGATTCTTATTGGAAGTAAGAAATTCCTGATTTATTTCTGCCCAATGATCTTTTGCCTTAAAAATCTTCTTTTTTACTCCGGACATAGAAATCGCAATCCGGTTAAATGATGTGTTATCCGGAAGAGATGAACTCAATATTATCGTATCAATTTTACCGTCATTGTTAAGGTCGATATAAAATGTTTGAAAGTTGGTATATACTACATTTTTTTTATCTGTTTGCGAAAAAGCTGTAATGGAAATCGTTAAAAGTATGATAGTTAGCAGAACTTTCATAATGATAAAGTTAGCTAAACAAATCTATCATAAAGCTTAAAGGTTGAAGCGTAAATAATAAAGCATATGCTAAAGGAGATATGGGCGATCAGCAATGCTGATACCTTTGGTCAACCACCATTTCATCCGCCGGTTCCCCTCGAACACCCCGTGGGAATGAAGATTTCCCCTTTATCTGAAAAACAACCGTTCGTCGTAAGTATAAGGCATCGTTTCCTTTATACTAATCATGGAAATATCAGCATGAAGTGGATTAATAATTACGTTACGGGCAAATGGATCAACCGCGCTCGGAACGATCAATAATGCTGATGATTTGGCTTTCAGCCAGGCATTGCCAATTTGTTTTAATATCGGAGGTCCGGGAATCTCGTTCCAGTTCGATGGTAATTGAAGCGCCGTTATTAGCTCAGAGGAGATATCGTCTGGCGCCTCCATAACAATCATGTGAAGATCGTTATGGATTTCTTCCGGTCGCACGTGAACAAGTGTTTCCAAAATACAGGTAGAAGAGGTAATGGAGGTATAGATCACCGGCATATGATCATGCCATCGGGCAGACGAAATGAGTCCACCGTTGCCGCTTAGGTCGTGAGCATGCTTCTCCCTGGCAATACGGTAAAGGATCATGAATAAAAACCATATTCGATACGGGAGAGCAAGTCGTTGGCCATCCTGAACCCTTCAGTCGTATCCAGCAGGCTAAGCGCCGATTTCATCCCCAACGCTGGTTGTGCGCGAAGCAGCCAGTTTTCAAAAGTCTCTTTATCTCCGAATGTATCCAGCCCTCGGACATACAGACGGCTTAATTCATATACGAAGCCGGATTGCTCTGCCGGAAGAACATCTTCGTTGGAATAGCGGTTCATTTGACGAAGACTTAAATGCAGAATATTAGAAAGGTCCTTGCGCGACACACAAGTAGTATTCAGAATTTGATGAACAGTGGAATAAGGGAAACCATCCCTGATATGGTCGATAACATCCATGCTATGCACACATTTCAAACCCGCGTATTGTGCCTTATTATTTATGAAGAAAAGAAAGGCACGGCAACTGTCGTCCTGGCCGATATCCAATTTGTCTATATCTAAAACTTTTGAATTTTCCATAAATAAGCCTTATGTCTTCAAATATAAAGACAAATGTCCGAAAATAAAAATTTGTTTTAAGGCAAAATAGTAGTTACATGAGTTCTTCTGGATTTGTGTGGATTTCCCCCATCTAATTTAGGGCTGATCAATATCAATCCGGGGTGATCCGCGAAGCTAACTGTTTCACTGGACATAGTCACCCATTCGCAGGTTCTCTGCGGGGACAGAAAATATCCTTACCCACTCAAAACTTATTTTTATTAATCACCTCCATAAACCGCTCCCTGAACTTTTCACTTACGGGTATGCGTTTATCAGCGATATAGATATGGTTATCCTCTATTTTACTGAGCTGCTCATAATTGATGATATAAGAATTATGCACCCTGATGAAGGGAGACTTCACCTGCTCCTCGATATCCTTTAGCCGGCGGTAGATCAGTATTTGTTCCTGGCCTGTGGCCAGTCTTACGTAATCTTTCTCTCCTTCAAAATACAGGATGTCCTTTAATAATATCTTCCGGAATATTTTTCCGGATTTTACAAAGAAAAACTCTTGCGCCAGTTCGGCGGTTGGCGTGTATGCTGAGACTGGTTTTGAAAAATGCTGCTCTATTTTTTCTACCGATGCCAGGAAACGTTTCAAAGTAATAGGTTTCAGCAAATAATCTATGGTCTGAAAAGAATAGCTTTCAACGGCATATTCGGAATAAGCAGTGGTAAACACGATTTTTGTGCGGGGCGGCAATAAGGTTGCGAGCTCCATGCCGGTGAGCTTTGGCATATTGATGTCAAGGAAAATAAAATCGACCTGGTTCGTTTTTAAAAACGCCAGCGCTTCCAGTGCATTATAGCATTTCGCCTTCAGTAGCCAGGTAGTGCATTGCTTTATCAGCAGTTCAACCAATTCGACAGCATCGGGCTCATCATCGATAATTATGCAGCTCAAATTCATTTAAGCGGAATCTTTAAAAATGCGGTGAATAATTCGCCTTCGTCATCAATAGTCAGTTCAAATTTGTCCCCATATAACATCCGGAGTCGTTTGGTTAAATTAATGATGCCAAATCCGCCTGGCTGATCATTATCCGCCGGATCGACCCTACGGTTGCTGGTTTTAAAAAGCAAATGATCATTTTGCTGGACCAATGAAATGCTTACATGGTTTTGCTTTAGTGACTTGTCGATCCCATGTTTGAAAATATTTTCCACAAAGGTCATGAGCAACATAGGGGGAATGCGGAGGTCGGGGTTATAGGCTTTCTCGAAATTAACGATGGCGCCGTGCCGGATCCGGATTCTTTCCAGTCCTATATAGTTTTCGATAAATGCCACTTCTGTGGATACCGGCACTTCGTCCTTCGGGCTTTCATCAACAAAATAACGCATAATATCAGCCAGGCGCTCAATCAGGCCGGCGGCCGGCGGATCGACTTTATAAACCCTGTAGTAGATACTGTTAAGCGCGTTAAAAAGAAAGTGCGGCTGCACCTGCGATTTGAGTAAATTAAGTTCAGCCTGGCTTTTTTGCACAAGGATTTCCTCTGTTTGTTGTTTTAAAGTGAAATAGGCAATGGCAATGCGAAAAACCAGGCTGAGGACATAGATCAGGACACCACCCGGAACGTAAGCAAGTAAATCAAGCAAATCAAGCGGGGCTTTTATCAACAAAACGTACCTATCCACCATAACGTTTGCGTAACCCTTCAGCATTCCTGTTAAAATTAAAACGATTGCTACAGATAAACCGTACGCTACGAACCTCCTTTTTTGATAAAATGCCGGGTATAACAGCAGGATATTGGCATAAATGATGATTGCATACGATGTTGCGTTGACTACCGTGTATGTGCCTGATTTAAGCACACCCTCCATCGGTAGCAACGAAAAAAAACTCAATAACAACACAGCGGCCCATACCACCACCTGGAGTTGAGTAGTACTGAGTGCTTGCCTTCCTAACTTCATGTTCAAAAATACCAACCTTTTACGTTTTCATACACCATTTTATACAGTTGGGCTATTATTCTCTGCAATTGTGCTAAAAATTCAGATGGTTGCTTAAGAACAACGAAAACGCCGTGCGTCGAAAAATGGCATTCCCCATTGGAAATATAAATAACAACGACGAAAAAATGATTGAAGGTAATTTTAACTAATTCCCTGTATTGTTCAATTGGTTTTAACAACTGGGAGTATGTACCTGGCCAAAATGTCAAATGCCCGTTTTGCCTTCCAATTGTTATAATTACCTTGTGTGAAGACGATGACCAGGTTTAAATTTTTAATGATCATAATGTATTGACCGCCGTTTCCCGATGCGAAAAGTACATTCCCCGTAAACTCTTTTGTTTTCACTAATTCGTTATACCAATAGTAGCCGTAATACGCCGGCTGCGGAACAGCAACATCACTCTTACTAAATTTCATAAACGAGAAATGAGGAATAGGTATAGTTCCTTTGGTTGATTCTTTGATCCATGCAGCCGAAACAATCCTTTTGCCCTTCCAGACGCCAATATCTTTAACCATTTGACCAAGCTTAACCATATCTTCGGGGAGAATATAAAAAGAACCGGCGGCCATCCCATGCCCGCTGGGGTCGACCGTCCATTTATAGTTGGTAATCCCCATTGGCATAAACAAGTACTTTTTTGCAAAATCCATAATAGACAGGTGTGTCGCGCTGCTAATAATTCCGCTTATAATCATGGGGTTACAGGATGTATAAGCCCAAACCCTTCCCGGTTTGTTTTTCATGGGGAGATTAAGACTAAACTTAACCCAATCAGCGGTTTTAACCATCTTATCTTCACAATCGTTACCGTCGTCTGTCCACTCATCACAATCAAACCCCGATTTCATTTCCAACAGGTTTTTGACGGTCATCTCCTGCCTGCCATTATCGTTATTATTAGCCTGGTATCCTGGAAAAAAAGAATAGGCCTTTTGGTTCACATCTTTAATAAAGCCTTTATCAATGGCTATTCCCAACAACAGACTGGTTATTGATTTAAAGGAAGAACGGGAGTCGTGCAACGAATCTCGGGTAAAGCCGTTAAAATAGTGTTCATATAACAGCACATTTCCCCGAGCAATTAATATACTATGGATATTGGTGTACGCATTGGAATTTATTGCCCCGGTCATCTCAGCGAACGACAATTTTTGCTGTTTTATTTTCCTTTGGCCATTTGCTTTAAAGCAACCAAAAACAAAAAAAGCAATTAAAAAAATTAAATATTTCATACAAATGCGACGGATATCCTGGTTGGTGTTTTCGAAGTAAGGTATATATTAATAAACCCCGGCTGGTATGCAATAATGGCGATTACTTTACCCGGCGGTCGATATCAGCATCTGGAGCTTACCAAATTGGGTACTTTCTCCATATCTTTTGTTCAAAAGTACTCCCCTATTACGTGTTCATACACTTTTTTAGACCGTTTGGCCATTATTCTCGCCAATTGCTCTAAAAATTCAAACGATTTGCAAAAGAACCCCGAAAAACTCATATCTCGAATAAATAGCATGCTCCGTTGGAAATAACAGGAACAACGTCGAAAAAATTATTGAAGCCGGTTTAAAAAGACACCTTTGGACATTAAAATAAATCATTAAAAAACAGTTTTCAATCTTTAAGGAGGGCTTTTTTCGCGATAGCTTTCGCGACAATTCCGGCGTTTTCTAAATCGAAAATGCCTGTTGGCTCCTGGCGTCTTCCTGCTGCCCACAAAATTCTTGCAGACGGGAAGGAAGCGGCTGATTAAAGAACAGACCGACTCAATTTGATTTGTCCATAAATTAATTTCAAAAAGGTTGCAACCTGTCGAAGTATTTCACTGTCTTACAGTCACATAAAGTTTTCATTTATAAAATTCGATCAAAAACGGATATTACAAGATTATGAAAAAATCGATCCACAGCCGCCGTGTGCTTAAATCTCTTTTATTGTTACTTTACTTAACTTCAGTGACTTTAGTTAAAGCTCAAATAATAAAGGATAACCAAATAATTATTGGTCATGCGGATAGCGTCAAATCCAAAATACTGAATGAAGTAAGAAACATTTGGATTTACTTGCCAAAGGGCTATAATGCTAATTCAATGGAGCGCTATCCCGTGATATACTTGTTGGATGCAGAGTGGCATTTTGAAGCGCTTAGCGGAATTGAGCATCAATTAAGTGAAGTAATGAGTAATACTGTCTTTCCTCAGGCAATTATAGTCGGAATAACAAATACAGATCGCAATCGAGACCTTACACCAACAAATTCACTTATTGTTTTGGGAGGCAGAAAAATCGAACAATTCAAAAATACAGGCGGTGGAGAAAGATTCACATCATTTATAGAAAAGGAACTGTTTCCACACATAGACTCGACTTATCATACTGCCCCTTACAGGATGTTGATCGGACATTCGTTTGGCGGATTAACAGCAATGAACATACTTATAAATCATACCAGATTGTTTACTGATTACCTTGTTATTGAACCCAGCATGTGGTGGGACGGCAGAAAACTTTTAAATGAAGCGAGAGAAGCCTTTAAAGAAAAAAGATTTGAAGGTAAAAACTTGTTTTTGGCGATTGCAAATACTATGCCTTTTGGAATGGATACTGCCCAAGTACAGAAAGATACCGTTACCACAGGCAATAATGGCCATATAAGGGCTATTCTTGACCTTAAACATATATTACAGAATAACCTGGGTAGTGGCCTCAACTGGAGTTTCAAATATTACAAAGATGATGACCATGGTTCGGTGCCGCTCATCGCCGAATATGATGGACTGCACTTTTTGCTTAGTTTTTACAACTTCCCGCCTGGATTTGAAGAGAAGCTAATTGACAAAAATATAAAAGTCGATGTAGAGGCGGATTATCGCAAACATTATGATGAAATTTCAAAACGTTTTGGATATAGGGTTTTACCGCCTGAAAGTGTCTTAAACGGGCTTGGCTATTTTTTGCTACAAAATAATTTACCGGAGCGCGCTTTTGCAGCGTTTGATTTAAATACAAAATATTACCCGGAAAGCCCGGCTGTATATGTAAGCATGGGCGACTATTATGTGAGCCAAAAAAATAATGTAAAGGCCATTGAATACTATAACAAAGCCCTTAAAATAAAAGAAGATCCAGACACCAGGAATAAAGTAAATAAATTAGTTCACTGATAGGGTGAAATTATATCCGCTTTCGCCATATGTAACTCCGTAATATGAGGGATAGCGTCTTCGGCGGTCGGCCGCTGGCATTTGCGTTGACCAACGTCGCTATGACTGATTCCAGCAAACCGTTCATCGGCAGTATCGAAAAAATATCAGCAATAACACGGCTGTCCATATCACTACCGGGAGTTGATTAGTAGTGGGTGCCTTCCTCCATTTCTTCATGCTCAAAAACACTACCCTTTCGAGTCTTCGCACCCTATTTTATACCGTTCGGCCATTATTCTCTGCATTTGCCCAAAAAATCAAGACAGATGGCTAAAAACCCCTAATAGCCCCTCCGTCGAATAAATAACATTCTCCGTTGGAAATAAAGGTACCAACGTCGAAAAGATTATTGAAGCCGGTATACAAAAAACACCTTTGATCATCAAAAATTAAAACATGAATTTATGAAAACATTAAAATCAATACTGGCAGGCATCACATTGCTATTTATTTGTGTAGCGGCAAATGCAATTACTAAGCCCGCTACGGGCAAACTAACCAGGGACGAGGTTGTAAAAATATACATCGACGCCACTACCAGTGGTAATGTGAGCAGTTTGGACAACGTCCTGGCCGACGATCTGGAATTTGAAATTCAAAGGGGTGGATATGTTAACACGTCGGACAAAAATCAACTGATGGATTATGTGAAAAACAACACGGTAGCTAATGCATCGGTTAAAACTACTACAACTGTCGTGCAGGAAGATGACAATTTTTCGGTAATAAAAGTTGAATTTAAATACGACGGCTATTCGCGTACTGACGAGGTAACGCTTAAAAAAACCTTTGGATGGGTGATCACTTCCGTAGTAAGCAAATATATGTAGTTGGAGGTTAGTCGGGATCCCGATAGCTATCGGGACCGGAAGACGCTGCGACTGACGTTTCGGTCAAAATCGCTTTAGTTATATAGAAGTCCGGCAGTCCGGAAGACGGTGCAACAATTAGTAAAGTGGATCCGGTATTTGAAAATTAAATTATCTAATCACTTAATAAATAACCAATCATGAAAAAAGTAACATTATTATTTACAGTACTGGCATTCGTTTTTGTCAGCAGTTCAGTATTCGCTCAATTTACGCAATCACAAATGGTAGCGGAATGGCAGCGGGCAAAATTATACACCAAATCCTACCTGGATGCTATGCCCGAAGATGGTTACGGTTTTAAACCAACGCCGGAGATCCGCTCGTTTGCGCAGCAAATGCTTCATATAGCGGATGCAAATTATGTGTTGGCTACTGTGGCAAGCGGTAAACCAAACCCTATCGGTGAAACATTTGCCAATGATGGATTGCTCGAAAAAACCCCATCACCGACTAAGGAAGCTACCATTAAAGTTGTAATGGACAGCTACGATTGGGTAATAAGCACGCTCCAAAATATGACGTCCGATCAATTGCAGGAAACCACAAAAGTCGGCAAGCATGACATTACAAGAAGCGGGTTATACGGCAAAGTATTTGAACATCAAACTCATCAACGGGGACAAACCACCATTTACCTGCGGTTAAAAGGCATAACGCCGCCCCCGGAACTGCTGTTTTAGTTAAGCCCTTTTGTATTATGGCCGCTTACGGCCATAATACAAAAAATAGAAACCATGGCTTTGAACAAACTATACACAAAACATTAACCATTCGAACAAAAAATCACATGAAAAAAGTAGTCACTATTCTCGCAGTACTTATTTTTTCGAAAATGAGTTATGCACAAAACATGCAGGGGGCTTCGGACACTGCCGCCATCAAACAAACCATTAACACGCTATTCGATGCCATGCGTAAAGGCGACAGTACTTTGTTAAGATCTGTTTTCTCAAGAAGTACGATACTGCAAAGCATTTCGAATGATAAAAATGGAAAACCCGCATTGTCAACTGACAGTGTAGATGGTTTGGTAAAAGATATCGGCACACCCCACGCAGAGGTTTATGATGAAAGGGTTGTTTTTAATGCTATAAAAATTGACGGCGACCTTGCCTGCGTTTGGGCGCCTGCCAAATTTTATGTTGGCGTTCAATTCGACCATTGCGGTGTTGATGCTTTTCAGTTGATACGAACTGCGGATGGCTGGAAAGTGTTTTCTCTTGTGCATACCGACCGAAAAGACAATTGTATTCCGTAGGTTTATTATCCAACCATTTTTCGCAGGTCAGTTCACCAGGCATCATCGTCAAAAACCTACAAGGCGCCACCTTGCTGGAACGCCTTTGCCCATCAAAAACCAAATATGAAATTATTTCATTTAAAAATAGCCGCAATCGGTTTACTCATACTGATCGCTGTTAGCGGGTATGGGCAGCAAACTATAAAAATATCCGGAACGCTAACCGATTCGCTTACGCATGAGCCCATCGTGTTTGCGACGGTGGCCTTATTAAATCAGCAAACCAAAGCCCCTGTGAAAGGAACCCAAACCGATACAATTGGTCATTTCGTTCTGGACAACGTGCCTGCCGGTAAGTTTAGCCTTCGGGTAAGCTATGTTGGGTACAATAATATCTTCAACGAAAATATACTGATCGACCCCGTATCCGGAAATTTAGATTTAGGCACGCTGCTAATGAGCGCATCAAAAAACAGCTTACTAAAAGAAGTTGCTGTGACAGCCAAAAAGGAGGCATTACAAAATATCGATGGTAAAAAAGTGTTTTCGGTTAACCAGAGCCTGGTAAGCAAAGGGGGTAATGCGGCGGATTTGCTGCAGAACGTGCCAACCCTGCAAATTGATGTTTATGGTAATGTGAGTCTCCGCGGATCAACCAATGTTAAAGTCCTTGTTGATGGAAAACCTTCCATCATTGCAAATGGCGATATTACCCAGACACTCCAATCGATACCGGCCAGCGCCATCGAAAGCATTGAGGTAATCCCCAATCCGCCGGCTAATTATGACGCCAATGGCGAGGGTATCATTAATATCATTTTAAAAAAGAACAGCAGGCCCGGATTAAACGGCGCCGCAGATATTGGGGGCGGCACCAACGACAATTATAACGCCGATGCCAGCCTGAGCTATCAAAGCGGCAGGGTAAACGTATACGGGAACTATAGCCTCAAAAACGGAAACACAGTCACCACCGGGATGCAGAGCTATACTTTTTTAAAACCGACTGACTCCGTTGTGCATACCACTGAAACCTTTCCATATGTTGCCCGAAACAAAATACAGTTTGTAAAAGCCGGCATTGATTATTCACTTACGCCCAAGAGCACATTAGGTATATCCGCCAGTTTTAATTCGCGTAACAGGCATGAAAATCAGTTTTTAAGTTTTACTGATTATAATGCAGCTGACGCCCTTATTGAGTCTTTCAACCGCTTTAATACTGTAAATAATAATGGCAACAGTTATGAATTGGATCTTGACTACGACCTGCATTTTAAGAAACCCAAAGAGGATCTTGCGCTCAACTTCGCCTACGCTTACGGCAGTTTCAGGGATTACCAGCAATATACAACCCGCTATAACCCTGTCAATGGTGTGCAATCGGCCAATATTGATACACCGTTAACAAGTGATACCAGGCATAAGGCGACGAATTATAATATACAGGCTGATTATGTTTTGCCAGTCGGTAAATCGGGACAATTCTCGGCTGGTTACCGAAGCCAGATCACCCTTGGTACAAATAACCAATATGCTTATAATGTCTTAAATACCGGCGAAACTCCGCTTTATGCATTTACTGATCTTTTTAGCAGCAATAACCAGGTTAACGCCGTTTATTTGAACTATAAGGACCAGGTTGGCAGTTTCAGCTACCAGGCAGGCGTAAGAGCAGAGGATAGTCACCTCGATGCTACTTTTATGAGTTACAATGCAAATAACATGTTATTTGCCGCGCCGGTAAAAATCCCGGTGAAAGGAATATATCCAAGTGTGCTGCTCACCGAAAAGCTTGAAAACAATAGTCAATTGCAGTTCACCTTTACCAACCGGGTTTCAAGGCCGTCGGTAAGACAGTACAATTCAACAACAGATTTTTCCGACCCGACAAATTATAACAAAGGTAACCCGGATTTACTACCGGAAAACGTTACTGATTTGGAACTGGATTATACTAAAACCTGGCAAAATACATCCTTTACAGCCGGCATCTACAATAACAAGATCAATAATGCAATTGGATACATTCAAGACCCGCCAGTTAATGATGAAACAACCACAACGCCTGAGAATTTACCATACTCCAATACCACCGGGCTGGAGTTGATCGGCCATTTTGATATCGTAAAAGGATGGGACCTTACGGCGAATGCCAATGTTTTTAACCGTGATAATGCCGCGGCCCCGCAATATGGTATAACGGCCAATAACGGGATCAGCTGGAATGCAAACATCACCAGTAATGTAACACCTGTACAAAGACTGTCACTTCAGATCCGCGCAGACTACCGGGCTGCAGATATGTATTTACAGGACAAAAACCTTGCGGCTTTTGGAATGGACGCCGCTGCAAAGTATGACTTCACCGGCAACAGGGCGTCGCTGAGCTTTAATGCCAATGACATTTTCAACAGCAGGAAGCAGGCGTTTTTAAGAAGCAGCGATGATCTGTTAATCGATTTAGAAGTTCACAGAATAAGCTCCAGAGCCACATTTACTTTCTCCTATCGCTTCGGCAAGAGTTCCGGTACTTCAAAACGCAAACAAGTTAAGCGGATCGAGGATGCTTCTTAAATGGAGCCGAAAGCTTAAAGCGGAAAGACTAAAGCGGAAAGACTAAAGCCAAAAGCTAAAAGCCAAAAGGTTAAAGCAGTGGAATTGCTATAGACAAATTAAAAATCAGCTGTTTAGGTCAAAGAGCCGCAAAAATCTTCATTCGTTCTTGAGGTCAGTTAAGTTAAATCGGGCATTGGGAGGTGCCTGATTTAATTTTAACGTATCCCGAACCCAAACAAACCCATACGTCGAATAAATAGGATTCTTCGTTGGAAATAAAAGTAACACCGTCGAAAAAGTTATTGAAGCCGGTTTGCAGAAGACATCTTCGTCCTTAAATAGTCAAATCATGAAATTACTACCCTTAAAAATAGGAGCAATCGGTTTACTTATGCTGATTGCTGTTAGTGGATACGGGCAGCAAAATATAAAAATATCGGGACGGCTATGCGATTCGCTTACGCATGAGCCTATCGCGTTTGCGACGGTAGCCTTATTAAACCAGCAAACCAAAGCCCCTGTTAAAGGCACCCAAACAGATACAAGCGGTCATTTTACGCTTGAAAATGTGCCTATCGGTACGTTTAGCCTGCGGGTAAGTTATGTTGGCTACAATGATATTTTAAAAGAAAATATACTGATCGATCCCGCAACGGGCAAATTAGATTTAGGTACGCTTGCGATGAGCGCATCAAAGAACAGCTTGCTAAATGAGGTTGCTGTCACTGCCAAAAAGGAGGCATTACAAACCGTCGATGGTAAAAAAGTATTTTCGGTTAACCAGAGCCTGGTGAGCAAAGGCGGCAATGCGGCGGATCTGCTGCAGAACGTGCCAACCCTGCAAATTGATGGCAGCGGCAATGTAAGCCTGCGCGGATCGACCAATGTTAAAGTGCTTATTGACGGAAAACCTTCCATTATTGCCGACGGCGATATTACCCAAATACTTCAATCTATACCGGCCAGCGCCATTGAAAGCATAGAAGTGATCCCTAATCCGCCGGCTAACTATGACGCCAATGGCGAAGGCATCATCAACATCATTTTAAAAAAGAACAGCAGGCCGGGATTAAACGGCTCTGCCGATGTCGGCGGCGGTACGCGCGAGAACTATAACGCCGACGCCAGCCTGAGTTACCAAAGCGGCAAGGTAAATTTATATGGGAGCTACAGCCTGAAGAATGGAAATACTTTCAGCAACGGGATCCAGCACCTGACTTTTTTACAACAAACCGATTCCACCAGGTATTCCACTGAATATTTTCCGTCCGTTACGAGGAACAAAATCCAGTTTGTAAAAGCCGGTATTGACTATTCACTTACGCCGGAGAGCACTTTAGGTATATCCGGCAGCTTCAATTCGCGCGACAGGCACCGTAACGAGGTTTTAACTTTTTATAATTACGCAGCGGATGAAGCCCCTCTGCAGTCGAGCAACCGCTATAATACCATCAATAATAATGGCAACAGCTATGAATTGGATTTCGACTACGACCTGCGTTTTAAGAAACCTAAAGAGGACCTTGCGCTCAACTTCTCCTACGCATACGGCAGTTTCAACGATGACCAGCTCTACACCGGGAATATTAACAGTATTGATGGGAGGCCTGCAGCGGTTACTGATACACCATTAATAAGTAATACCAGGCACAACGCCACTAATTATAATATACAGGCGGATTATGTGTTACCGGTTGGCAAATCGGGTCAATTTTCAACCGGTTACCGCAGCCAGATCACCCTGGGCAATAACGACCAATACGCCTATAACGTTTTAGGTACAGGCGAAACGCCGCTTTATGCTTTCACTGATCTTTTTAGCAGCAATAACCAGGTAAATGCCGTTTATGTAAATTACAAGGACCAGCTGGCTAATTTTAGCTACCAGGCAGGTTTGCGGGCGGAGGACAGCCACCTTGACGCGACCTATATGAGTTATAATGCAAATAATGTGTTATTTGCCGCCCCGGTAAAAGTACCCATTAAAGGAATATACCCAAGCCTGCTGCTCACCGAACAGCTGGAAAACAAGAGCCAATTACAGTTCACCTTTACCAACCGGGTTTCGAAGCCATCGGTAAGGGAGTTCAATTCGACAACGGATTTTTCCGATCCGGCAAATTATTACAAGGGTAACCCGGCTTTAAAACCCGAAACCGTCACCGACCTGGAATTTGACTATAACAATACCTGGCAAAATATATCCTTTACCTCCGGCATCTATTATAACAACATCAATAATGTAATCCAACATATTCAAACCGACCCGGTTAACAATGAAACAACCACGATACCTGAAAATTTAAAACGGTCTGCTACCACGGGGCTGGAGCTCATCGGTCAATTTGGCCTGCTAAAAGGCTGGGACCTAACGGCGAATGCCAATATCTTTGACCGGGATAATAATGCGGCTCCGCAATATGGCATAGCGGCCAATAATGGGATCAGCTGGAATGCAAACATTACCAGTAATGTAACACCCCTCAAAAGCTTATCATTCCAAATTCGCGCAGATTATCGTGCACCGGATATGGTGTCGCAGGATAAAAACCGCGCGGCATTCGGGATGGATGCCGCCGCAAAATATGACTTTGCCGGAAACAGGGCTTCGCTGAGTTTTAATGCCAATGACATTTTCAATAGCCGGAAATGGGCATTTTTAAGAAGCAGCGATTCATTGTTACTCGATTTTGAGCGACAGACCGTAAGCTCACGGGCTACACTAAGCTTTTCCTATCGCTTTGGCGCCGGTTCCGGTACTTCAAAACATGCTAAACAAGTAAAGCGGATCGACGATGCTTCGTGACTCGGGTTAATTCCGGTCGCTTAATGCAAGCTTTGAATCATTTACGAGGCTGGCATGAATGTCGCAAGGAACAAGCTCATTTGGTAACATTCCCAAATCCTAATTTGATCATAAACATGTCAAGGTACGTTCTTTAAACGGATCACCCCGTTTTATGATCAGTGCTGCCGGCCATTAGCCCCGAATCACTGATCACTAAGAAAACCCGCTGTTATTGTGGGCAAAAATGCTACCAGTGGGCCCTGCTGGATTCGACAACACAGCCCAAATACGTTAGTTTTTAGCCATTTATATTTTTTTTTATTTAAACCAACCAGCATGACGGTTGTATTTTTGGTGTGCGTTAATGCGCGTTTAATGCGAGGTTAATGCTATGTTTTTTGCTACTTATAGTGGATTATCGATGGCTAATGCGGGGTTAATGCTATGTTCTTTGCGGGTTATTGTTGATACGACATCTTCGATAAACCTTAAGCAAACTGTCACCGACGATCTGGAAATTGTATTTATGTGGCTGAATATAAATAACTTATATTCCCGCCATCTTGGCCAAATCCATACAACCTTACCCCAAAATGCCGCAACAAACGCTGAATATTAAAGAATCTGTAGAGACAGGGGCGTTTTTTAATCCGGTAGAAAAAGAACGAGGTGCAATTGGTGTTAAGATTTGCTAACAAATTTAGCATTTTAATAGCGGACTGTCAAGGGAAAGTTTTCAACATTGACGGTTATTGGTGAAACCTGTCTGCAAGGTGGGGCGAATGACGAAGAGAAAAGGGTTTAAGTTCGTGGTGTGGAAGGCGATGCCATTTCGGGGAGAGCTAAATGGCACAAGAAAAGCTTTATTTTGTGTAGGCGGGGCCTATGAGCATGCTGTATCTGTAGACATAGGCTACGGACAGCTGATAATCTGCGGTTGTATTATTGTTATTTTTACGGCCTAAGTGAGTTAATATGGAGCAACGTATAGGCCAGGCCGTTTCTTTAGAGGAACTGAAGGTTCCAGCTGTTTTGTATAAATACCGTGATTACGGAAATATTTATCACAGGCGAGCCATGTTTAGCTCAGAAATATACATCCCTTCGGCCAATGAATTTAACGACCCATTTGATTCAAAAATCCCTTTTCGTTATCGTGATGAGGATTTGACAGAAGAAAACATTTTTTTAAAATGCCTGGAGGTTGCTAAAAGGAAGCAGAAGGGCTTAAATGAAAGCCAATATCATGAAATGGCATTCGAGAACCAGAAAAAACATTTGTTGAATGACGACAAACATTTAGAAGACTTTGATCGTCAATTTTATGACAGAATCTGCTGGAAATCTGGAATATTTTGCTTAACCCCCAATTCTGAAAATTTTTTAATGTGGTCTTACTACTCAAATTCACATAAAGGCTTTTGCATTGGTTACGACTCTGCAAAACTGTTGCACGCTGGTCTATTTATTCTTGGTGGTATTGTAGACTATAAAAACAGTTTCCCCAAAATACCAATGTTTGATAATAATGACGTGAAGTTGTTCTGGGATATTTATTATACAAAATGGCGGATATGGGAACATGAAAATGAGTATCGACTCATTCATGAATATAAGTATGAAAAGCGAGGCAGGAAAGATGTTTTCGCTTTAGAAATTGATGTTATAGCTGAGATCGTTTTCGGGT
>Ga0206864_1125_pt1 | contig 25452 bp, 23 predicted proteins | sample Alteio_BWOrgCont_42_FD_152632 | JGI IMG/M metagenome (GOLD analysis project Ga0206864, IMG submission 152632) | Enriched cells from forest soil in Barre Woods Harvard Forest LTER site, Petersham, Massachusetts, United States -... | ecosystem: Environmental > Terrestrial > Soil > Temperate forest >...
AAATGGAGGACGAAATAAGTAAGGAAAGGCCAGAGGTAAGGTTAAGGGCATTCAGGGCAATTAATGACCCGGAAACCTGCGAACTTTTTATACAAGGCCATACCCATGTTTTAACCAGCATAGGCATAACAAAAGTCACATCATCTAAAAATGAATGGACAAAGAACCCTGCTGCATTTGTAATGGTTGTAGAATCATTAGATGGGAAAAAAGTTTATGGAGGTGCAAGGGTGCATGTTTCAGGCGGATCCGAACCATTACCCATTGAACAAGCTACAGGCGCTATGGATCCCGGTATTTTTGACCTGGTATGGAGTTTTGCTCAATATGGAACCGGCGGGTACAAATCCCCTGGGTGCAAATTTCACATTTACTGCAAGCGCAGCCGGAAATTATTTAATAGCCATTGACGTTAACAGGAACGGAATTTTTACAGATGCAATAGACCGTAAACTTACCGGCACGGTTAATCCCGGCACTAACAAGGTTTATTGGGACGGCCTTGACGGTTTAGGTAATAAAGCTCCTGCTGATACAGGGGGCGCTTATACAGCCAAAATTACTATTACAAACAAGGCCGGCGAGGTACACTTTCCGTATTTTGACGTTGAACGCAATGTAAATGGTCTGATACTTACCCGCCTTAACGGAAATTATGCTCCTGACGATACCGTTTACTGGAATGATTCGCCTATAACTATAGTGGGTACTCCGCCAAATCCCATCGTAAACTTAACGGGCATCAGTAGTCTGGTGAATGGGCACAAATGGGGCACGCCCACTTCCGACCCGAATGACCAGAACGATTTTGGGAACAACAAAAGCATTGATACATGGACGTACACCTATAGCTCACCCATACAAAGTTCAGTAAACTTTCAGTTACAAGAGGCCGACCTGGCGGTGGATAGTATTATTTCAATCGCCGATTGTGCGGGCCAGCCCGTAACTTATACGGTCATGGTAAAAAACAACGGGCCAAGTGATGTAACCGGTGCGAAATTTCAATTTAACTTCCCAAACGAAATTACAGGTGTTGCGGTTAGCAGTTCATCAACCCTGGGGATATCCTCAACATCAGTGGGAACGGTATCAGCTAATGCTTATGATGCGGATATTGATATGGCGAATGGTTCGGTCCGAACATTTACTATTACCGGTAAGATAGCCCAATCAGCTACAGGCAGCCTGGATGTATCTGCCAGTATATTGCGGCCCGCAGATGTTACGGACCCCGATGCTACCGACCCGATGGATGATGCACCGCCGACTGACCCGGTTGCTGAATGTAATTCCTTACCATCGGGTGCAGGTTGTAATAACATCACTACAAATATAATCGCCTTTAAAACTGCCCCGAATGCCGGCCCGGCCCAAACGGTTTTTCAATATGAAACTGTCAGCCTGACTGCTGCCGGCGCCGGGGTATGGACACAAGAGCCCGGTGATCCGTTAGTTGTTGCAATCACCAATCCTGGCAGCGATTCGACCACCGTAACGGGTTTAAATACTTTAGGGACTTATCATTTTATATTCACTAATGCAAATTCTTGCGCCGATACAGTCGCCATTACTGTTTTAGCCGCAGGTATAACTATCCCAAACATTTTTACACCGAACGGCGATGGCAAAAATGATGTTTTCGAAATAAAAGGACTTGAAAGTTATCCCGGCTCCCAGCTCCTGGTTTTTAACCGCTGGGGCAATGAAGTTTACAGCGCTGACAATTATTTAAATAACTGGAATGGCAGCGGGCTGGCCGAAGGAACTTATTATTATATCCTGAACAGGCGGGAGCATACAGGCAGTATAACCACCTTTAAAGGCTGGGTGTTTTTAAAACGAAGTAAATAATGGGCCGCAAAAGGATTTATATACCGCTGATTGCAATGGCTTCATTTTTTGTGAGGGCCAATGCACAACAGACTATACAATTTAGCCAGTATGGATTTAATGGATTAGCCGTAAACCCTGCTTATGCCGGTTATAAAGAAGATTGGACCCTTAATTTAAGTAGCCGCATACAATGGGTTGGCATAAATGGCGCACCACAAACAGAAACAGCATCGATTGATGGGCTTCTCAGCAGTAGTAATAATAACGTTGGCTTAGGATTGATTGCTACAGTTGACCATTTAGGGCCTGAAAGCATGTCTTCTGTTTATGCTAACTATGCATACAGGCTCCGCCTTGATGAATTAGACACGAAACGCCTATGTTTTGGTATCGCATTTGGCGTAAGTCAATACACGCTCAATGGTTCTGAATTTAATGCGACCGACGTGGGGGATGGCAGCGTACCCGCCGGGACAGTAAGCAAGGTTACCCCTGATTTTCGTTTTGGGGTATATTACTACTCGCCAAAGGTTTATTTTGGCGCATCAGTATTTAATTTGCTTTCAAATTCAATTAATAACGTTCTTGACAATACGCCCCTCATTAAGCAGGACAGAACGGTTTATTTAACTGCCGGAACGTTACTCCCGCTATCTGAATATATAGACCTGAAACCTTCATTTATGATTAAAGAAGATTTTAAGGGGCCAACCAATATTGATCTGACGAGTTACCTGGTATTGAATAAAGTGGTTTGGTTAGGGACATCGTATCAAACAGGGTTTGTAACATGGAATAAAACTAACCTGCAGACTGGATTGAATGAAACGGATGCCATTTCTGCAATAGCTGAAATTTACATAAATGACCATTTCAGGATTGGCTATTCTTTTGATTTTACACTTAGCAAACTGGCAAACTATCAAAGCGGGACACATGAGCTTTCGGTAAGTATAAGTTTCCCGAATAAAAAACCAAGGGTAGTTAGCCCAAGATATTTTTAGGCAAAATGAAGAGATTGATGTTTATCGGCATAATGGCACTTGCACTGGTTAAATACGCCGGTGCACAGGAACAGCTAAGTTTAAAACAGCAGGCCGACAGGCTTTTTGAACGTTTTGAATATTTTAAAAGCCTGGGCTTATATCTAAAGCTGGTTAAAAATAACAAGGCAGATGTACAGGTTTTAGAACGTATTGCAGATTGTTACCGCTATATGAACCATTATGAGGATGCAGAAACATGGTATGCCAGGGCGACAACTGATGTAAAGGCAAGTAAGATCAGTCATTATTATTATGCAGAAGTTTTACTGAGAAATCAAAAGTTTGACCAGGCAAAAAAACAGTACCAGCTTTATTTCACTGATGATGCGGATGCATTAAAGCTAAAACTTTCCGACTGTGATTCCGCCGCTTTGTGGATGGGGCAAAAATCGGCTTATAAAGTTAAAAATGAAGCAAGTTTGAATACAGAATTTTCCGATTGGGGTGTAAATTATGATGGCAAAACGGGATTAGTGTTTACATCTGACCGTAAAACGGATGAGGATGATATAGATAACCGCACAGGCAATAATTGGTTTAAATTATACGGAACTGCTATTAACGGTAAGGACATAAAAGAATTATACTTAGTCCCCGATGCCAGCGGCATTTTTAACGACAGCTATCATGTTGGCCCAATGGCATTAAACAAAACAGCCGATACCGCATATATTACTATCGCTACAGGGATATCAGCAAAGAAATTAGTCATGGATAAACCTGGTGCAAAAAGCGGACAAAGATTATACAGCCGCCGTTTGGAGCTTGTTATTGCAAGTAAAAAGGAGGGGCAATGGGTTGTTTTTGGCAGCTTCCCTTATAATGATATTCAAAAATATTCGGTTGGCGATGCTGCCTTATCAAAGGATGGGCATATAATTTATTTTACATCTGACATGCCGGGCGGTGTAGGTAAAACAGATATATGGTATTGCGAAAAACGCGCCGACGGAACCTGGGGTAATCCTGTCAATTGCGGGAAAACGATCAACACAAATGAGGAAGAAGCTTTTCCGAATATTGGCGGGGATGGCGCTTTGTATTATTCGTCCAAAGGCTTGCCAGGCATGGGGGGATATGATATTTACAAGGCTACCGGCGAAAAAGCGCAATGGACCACGCCCGTAAATTTAAAATATCCCATTAACAGCACCAGCGATGATTTTTACCTAACAACCCGTGATGGGTTAAGCGGTTACTTATCATCAAACCGCGAAGGTGGACAAGGCAATGATGATATTTACAGCTTTACTTATAAACCAATTGATAGTGTTCCTTCAAAGCGGATTACACGCATCGATACCCCAGGCCTGGCTGTTGTAAAACCATTAAAAACGAGTCCGGGCTTAGTTTTAAAAACCATTTATTACGACCTTGATAAATCTAATATCCGGCCTGATGCGACCATTGAACTTGATAAATTAGTTATTCTTTTAAAGCATCAGCCCACATTAAAAATCGAATTATCATCCTATACTGACAGCAGGGCATCGGATAAGTATAACATGGCGCTTTCGCAACGAAGGGCCGCATCCGTAGTTGCTTACCTGGTTAAAAGAGGCATTGCGGTCGACCGGTTAGTTGCTAAATATTATGGTGAAACGCATCTTGTAAATGGTTGCGCGGATAATGTGAATTGTACGGAAGCGGAGCATCAGTTGAACAGGAGAACGGAGTTTAGGGTTATTGAGGGTGAGGAGTGACTTTTAACTATTTAACATCAAAGCATCAGGCCTTAATTTGGTGTTAATGCCATAAAGATCTTTACGCATTGCTATGGCAAGTTTATTCAAAGTATCTGTATTGGATAAATTAATAAATTGTTTAAATTGTAATACGACATTATCAGACCCATACAAAGACATATTTAAAAACTCAGCGTGTAATTCATTCTCTAATCTTTCAATAGAACTAATATCTGGTCTATTAACAACCATCATTGTTTTCTCTTTTTCATAATTAACTAAGGCATAACTCATTAATATTATGGCTTTATATCGTATCTCTTTAAAAGTCAACTTTGCGTCTTGTTTTGATTTTCTTGAACCTATAAAGAAATCCAAAAGACTCTTTAAAAGACCTCCTAAGCCTATAAAACCTATTGCGGTTAGAATTTGATTTACTGACATTAAATTTTCTTGACAGTGTATATTTTAGTTATCAGATGACAGAAGTAGCTCTTCCAATATTTCTTCTGTCAAACCATTCCTGGCTGCTTCATTACGTGCTTCCTGTAAAAGCAGTTCAAAATTAGCTTCCTTAGATTTGTTTAATGAATCTGTTAATACCAATTCCAGGTTTTTGCCAATTTGAGTACGCAACTTAGCAGACGTGTTGCGCCATGCTTTTGCTGTTTGGTCATTAACTTCCAACACTATCCGTTCCATATATGTTATGTGATTAAATCTTATTCTATTTTAATCTTAACAAATTTACAAAAAAATCACTTAGTTATTCCAAAGCTATCCCTTACAAAACAAACTTTATCCAACCATCGCCCTCGTACCCAAAAATGAATTGTTTGGGGTTAATGATTTCAGCTAATATCTCAATTGAATCAACAATACGCGGCCCGGGACGGTTAAAATATTGGTTGCCATCGGCAATATAAACACGGTTATTTTTTACCGCTTTCATTTCAGCAAAACCGGGCAGTTGGAGCAGCAGGCCAATCTCTTTTAAAGTACGCTGAATAGGAAATCCGCATGGCATTACGATTAAAACTTCAGGATCCTGCAATAGTATATCCTCCCATTGTACATAAGGGGAATGGTTGCCCTGTTCAGTTAATACAGAAATGCCGCCTGCGATGCTTACCAGTTCGGGCACCCAATTGCCTGAAAGCATTAAAGGTTCCAGCCACTCAATACAGGCAACGGTTGGTTTATTTTCGTTGAATTTAAGTTTATGACGAATAATATCAACCCGTTCGTTCAAATCTTCCAGCAAGGCATTGCCAGCATCGCTTACATTTAACGCGGCGGCGATTGTTGTAATGTCATTAAAAATATCATCCAGGCTATTTGGCTGCAGGGATATGATACGGGCTTGTTTGTCAAGGTAATTTTCAAGGGCCGCTTCTACATCTTTTAATGATACCGCGCAAACCTCGCATTGCGCCTGGGTGATCACTACATCAGGCGCAAGTTGTTTTATCAGTTCGCGATTTACAGTATAGACCGATAAGGCATCGGCCAAAATTTCTTTTACCTTAACATCAATTGCCGAACTGCTTAAATTATCCGGGAAATTTGCTTCTGAACATATTGGTAATTGTTTTACCGATGCCGGAAAATCACACTCATGGGAGCGGCCGACAAGGCTTTTTTCGAGGCCCAATGCATAAACTATCTCTGTAGCAGATGGCAATAAGGAAACTATTTTTTGATGCATATTTAGCCGACAAATGTAATTATTGTAAACAAAGCATTATACTATTTATTCCCTCAAATAAAAAGACTTTCCCTTCATTCAATTTAAAACCTGTTAATTTGAGGAATGATATTTTTAACCTTTTTCATCGGGTTGTTCGCCAACTTTATCGGTTACATCCCTCCGGGAAACATTAACCTTACTTTAGTAAAAATAACAGTAAACCGCGGCTTAAAACAGGCACTGATGTTTATTATATCATTTTCGTGCGTTGAATTCTTTTTTACCTGGTTTATTATGCATGCCGCCAAATGGCTTTCATCACAGGTGAAACTGGATGCGGTTATCGACTGGGTTATGGTTGTTTTGTTTGGCGTATTGGGTACCATAACCTGGGCCCACCGCAAAAAGCCGCCTGAACCAAATTACTCCGAACACGAAAGTATAAAATATGGCATCCTGCTTGGTTTTTTAAACCCTGTGCAAATACCTTTTTGGATGATAACCGGCACATACCTGATCACTCATGGATGGATACTCGATGGCAGGCTTGCCCTGGTTATATTTAGCATAGGTTCGGCAGCGGGTGCTTTTTTGTGCCTGTTTTTATATGCCAGGTTTGCCAAATATATCCAAAGTAAATTCGCATTGAGCACAAGGTTTATTAATACCGGTATTGCGGTATTGTTTTTTTCATTCGCAGCTTATCATGTTGTCAAACAGGTTTATTTGGTCTTTTTTAAGGGATAGTTGGTTAGGTTGATTGAGAGAGTGGTTGATTAAGTTAGGTGATTTTTGCTGCTGTGCCGTGCCAGGATGGTTGGCACGGTTGGCACAAACTTGGCACAGCGCCGGATTTTCTTTGAAATTGGCAAAAGAAGCACTTTTTAATGATAAATTACCCCAAAAATGACGGATCGTGTATAAGAAAAAGTCGTGTTTTAAACAACAATAACATTTTGGGTTAGCGCCTACAAATAGTTAATAAACAAGTACTTAGATAATTTTAACCAGGCGATGGGGTGTGCCAGGCCGGCAAAGAGGTGGCACACCTGTAACCCGCTGATAACGTATAACTGTTATGGTAATGTCAGCTGATTTCAAGATGAATGAAGGCTATTTGCCTTGTTTGATTATCTTTACAAAGATATGAGAACCCATGTACTTTTGGCCTTTGCGTGGCATTCACGCCAGAGGGGGCAGATATAATTACTGGTATAATATCTGGGGAAACGATAACAGACAGAATTGGTGATGATGTTGATAATGTTTTACACTAAATGCAAAATATTTTAATTTTAACTTTAATCTTTCAATTTGTATCTAATTATGAATTTCTTTTTTGACTATATTTACTACAGAATTACTCAGTGGAAATTTAGAACACAGGGGGACTTGAGCGTAACGGCAGTTGGTTTTATTTCTTTGATGCAGTCATTTTTGATTCTGTTAATTATATATCCAATATTGCTATATTTCCTTCCCAATGATAATCCAGCATTGAAGACAAAGCAACTATGTTTGATTGCTGGTGCAATTTATATTGTATTGTTATTTGTGAACTATAAATCGTACTCTGGGAAATATGATAAATATAAATTGTATTGGAAAGATGAAAGGTCTACTAAAAGATTTTTTAAAGGTATTCTGGTGATATTGTCTTTATTGTTACCGATAATCATATTCGTACTAATTAACAATTATACCCATAAATAATTACCGGTAGCGGCAGTCGGCATACCTTATACACTTGATCTCTCAATCAGACCTTCACAATCAGAGTATGAGCGGATAGCCTGACCCACGTTCTACCACGTGGGATACGCCCAAAGAAAGAAAAAATACCCCCCCCGGCACTCTTAATCAACCTGTGGCTTACTACTAAAATTCCAAATTCTTTCGGCCTTTCTTCCGATAAGCCAGAATGATATCCCCAAGATGGAAAAAAACAGTGTTTTATTGGTATTGTCCCAAAAGTATTCGAAGTATTTTGTGTAGATAAAAATAAGCAGGAAGGTGATCCCGAACTCGCGGGCGATAACGTCTTTTGTTTTTAAACCAAATAGTAGAAATCCACCGGCAACCACGGCAGAAATAATACCCCAGTAAAATAAGCTGATCTGTTTGATGTGCCACCATTTATCAATACTGCCGTAATTGCCAAACAGGCTTAACAACCAAAGCGACATAAACAGGTATAAAAGGCCCACAATGTATGTTAGTTCCCAAAAACGGTCGAACCATTTTTGTTTTTTTAGGATATAACAGCTGCTTACCAATACTATGCTGAACAGCACAAACCGTAAGGGGTAATTTAACCCTAAAAAATAATAAGCCCAGTGGGTTTGATAACCTGTTTCGGTGCCAAACCAACTGCCCAGCGACACCAAAGCAAACAGCCATATCAGCCTTGAATCCATGCGCCAGGCTAATATACCATACACAAAAACCGATAATAAAAATAACAGTGGGAAATTGCCTGAACCATTATCAAAAGTTTTACCAAGGAAAGCAATACAGCAGGCGGTAAACAATACGCCGGTAAAAATGATGGCCTCATTGCTGAAAACTTTTTCGGGATATTTCTTTTCCCAGCGCCTGCCAAAGTAAAACAAAACTGCTGCCGAAATACCGGACAGCACACTGATTACAATATCAGGTGTATAATAAAGGCTTTTAAGCCAGTTGATAAATGCATCATTAATAATAAGCGACCCTACAGCAATAGCCCCGCAACATAAAGCGATCCAAAATGAATATTTTGCCAGCCGCATCCAGTCGAAGCCCTTAACCTCGTAAGATTCGCGGAGTTTTTGGGCAAGATCAGCATCAATCAAATGCTCCTTTTCCCAATGCGTCACCGCCTTGTTTAAAAATTCGCTTTCCTGTTTATCGAGATTGAGTTTCATTCTTCTGGTTCATAGTTCATGGTTCATAGGAAGAAGCTTTTAGATCATAATTATGGCTGGTTGTTATCTATAGTCGTAACAATTTTGAAACAAAACTGTTAGCCCACGGTAACATTTCTTTCCTATTAGTTATGTTAGCAACAAAAATGCCATTTACTTCTTACCATGAACCATGAACTATGAACCATGAACTACTTCAATAACTTCTCCACCTCCACCTTATCCTTAGCTATCTGCGCTTTTAACCGGTCTAATGAATCAAATTTCATATCCCCGCGTACAAAATTATGAAACTCCATACTTACCTGCTGATTGTAGATTTCTTTGTCGAAATCGAAAATATTCACTTCAATATTACGGCGGATACCATTTATGGTGGGGCGGGTACCGATGTAAGCCATTCCGCCATATTTAACGCCTTCTATCTTAACTTTGGCGGCGAATATCCCGTCGGATGGGATCAGCTTATAGGTTTCCGGTATTACGATATTAGCTGTGGGATAACCTAACTGCCTGCCTATTTGGTCGCCGCGCACAATCCTGCCGGTTATAAAAAAAGGGTAGCCTAAACAAGTATTGGCGAGTTCAATTTCACCGTGTAAAAGTGCCGATCTGATCCGCGTTGAACTAATGGCAACCTCGTTAATATCCTGTTCAGGAATTTCAACGACATCAAAACCATAAACAGGGCCCAAGCGCAGCAGATCGTCCAGTCCGCCGTGTCTGTCTTTACCAAAACGATGGTCGTAGCCAATCACTATTTTTTTTGTCCCGATCTTGTTTACCAGTACATCGCGGATATACTCCTCGGCGCTTTGATTGGAGAAGTCCCTTGAAAAGGGTGTGATGATCAAATGATCAATTCCCAATTGCTCCAGTAGCTCAGCTTTTTCAGGAATGGTATTGATCAGTTTTATACTTTCATCTTCCGGGTGCAATATCATCCGCGGATGCGGGAAAAAAGTAAGCAATACTGTTTCGCCCCCTGTACTTTCGGCCAGTTCTTTTATTCCCGAAATTATTTTGCGATGACCAAGATGTACCCCATCAAAAGTACCAATGGTGACTATAGCATTGTTTAAGCGGGTGAACTCATCAATATGATGATAGATGTGCATATTTTAGGGGATTACACTCCAAAGGAGTCCTTGAGACCGATTAAAAAATTGATTTTTCACTGTTGTGTGTTTTTAGATGGCGTTCAAGAGCAAGAACGTTGTCGCAAATATGAGTAGTTAAAAGAATGAAAGCAAATCACAACCATAATCTGTCGCTTAAAAACTATGCTTTAGGCCGTCCAAAAAACAAAACATATCCGTCGGCATCCATAACTTCAAACCCACGCAGTCCATCGCCATCGTCCAGGATAGGTTGGCGAAATGTTGCACCAGCTAAACTATATTCCTCAAATAATGCATCAGGATCTTCGGTAGAAATGTACGCATCCCAGCGGGCCCATTCATGGCGGGTATGATTGGGAACGGGCTTTATGTCATCAGCAATTGCCTTTAGCATAATGGAAACAGCGCCCCGGCCCACCATAGCCCAAAATGGACTGTCGTCAGGGCCGGTATACCATACTTCGAATCCAAGTTTGTTTACATAGAATTTCACCGAATCATCTATGTTGGAAACAATAAAAAAAGGCGAAATGAAGTTAAGCTTTGACATTGTTTATATTTTGATGATGAAAAAAAAGATCATGCTATAGGGTTTCATCACAAATATCGGCAAACATTTATTTTTCTCTCAAAAGCCCATGGAATTTCACAAAATATAATCAAACAACCGGTGCGTCCGTCTTTAAAGCCCTGATTAAACCCACCAGTTCCATCACCTCATAGGCATCTTCAATTTTATAATCACCGCTGCGTGTGCGCCTTAGTTTAGAAAGATAAGCGCCGTTATTTAATGCTTTTCCAAAATCATTCACTAATGAACGGATATAAGTGCCTTTACTGCATACCACCCTAAAATTAATTTCCGGCAGCACAATACTCGTTATTTCAAATTCAGAAATCGTTACACTCCGCAGCCTTAACTCCACATCTTCACCGCGACGGGCCTTTTCATATAACCGCTCCCCATCAATTTTTATAGCCGAATGTGCAGGCGGATATTGCTGTATATCACCAATAAACTGCTGGCAGGCGTCCCTGATCTGGTCTTTGGTTATATGGCTGATATCGAATTTTTGATCGGCATTGGTTTCCATATCATAAGAAGGTGTGGTTTCGCCTAATATCAAAGTGCCCGTGTATTCCTTTTCCTGTGCCTGGAAGGTATCGATCTGTTTGGTCATTTTACCGGTGCAAATAATAAGCAACCCTGTAGCCAACGGATCAAGCGTACCTGCATGTCCAACCTTAAGTTTTAAAGGTTTAAATGCATTACGGAGTTTACCCACTACATCAAAGCTCGTCCAGTTATAGGGCTTGTTTACTAATAGTAGCTGGCCTTCGGTAAAGTCTTGTATTGATTTCATTTTTTTGCGATTTCACCGATTATGGTATGATTTCACCGATTTGTTTATACTGATTACTTATATTGATTTCATCGATGTTATTGTGGCTGCACCCGATTTTCTGATTTTCAAAATTATCGGTAAAATCATTCTCCGGTAATCAGTGAAATCATACCATAATCGGTGAAATCATTCTTTAGCAATCGGTGAAATCAAAAAAATATTCTCTTTAATTTCCGGTATAATGCTTTTTTCTAATGCAGTATCAAAAAGTAGCTTTATGGCTTTTTTCCCTTCTGCGCCCAAATCAACTGAATATTTATTTACATACAGTTCAATATGCTTATACATTACTTCCTCACTCATTTCCTGTGCATGTGACCTGATAAACTCCAACCCTGATTTTGGGTTTTCAAAAGCAAATTCAACAGAACGGCGCAAAATACGGTTTATTTTGTGCAGAACATCCAACGGTAATTTGCGGTTGGCAACAATACCGCCAAGCGGGATAGCGCAACCGGTTTGTTGTTCCCAGTAATCGCCAAGGTCGATGATCTTTTTTAAGCCTTTATCCTGGTAAGTAAAACGGTTTTCATGGATGATGAGGCCAATGTCAACCCTTCCATCAAGTACAGCACTCTCAATATCTGAAAATACAAGCTCAACTTTGTTTGTGGCATTGGGGAAGGCTAAACCTAATAAAAAGTTAGCGGTGGTGTATTTTCCGGGAATCCCGATGGTGAGTTGTGAATTGTGAGTAGTGAGTTTTGATTGGAGGATATCGGCATCATCCTTACAAATTAACATGGGGCCGACCCCAAAGCCAAGTGCGCTGCCTGCATCAAGCAGAACATATTTATTGGCCACATAAGCAAAGGCGTGGTAACTCAATTTAGTAATATCAAGTTCGCCGTGCATGGCTTTTTGGTTAAGGGTTTCTACGTCATCATAAAATACCTCAAAGTCCAAACCCTCGGTGTCAATTTTATGATGGATGAGGGCGTCAAAAATAAAAGTATCATTTGGGCAGGGCGAAAAGCCCAGGGTTAGTTTCATTGTTGGTTGATTGAGTTTATTAAGTTCAATTAGGTTGATTCAATTGGAACGGGTTAACAAGCAGAGCGTACCACTCACCCCATCAACTTAATCAACCGTTCACCCCTCTTCAGGCGTAAAGCTTTAAAAATTCCGCCGCAAATGTATTCAGATTTTTTATGGCAAGCCCTATGTTCCAATTGTCGCGGTTACGCTTTTCAACATAATTTGACACTGCCCTGATCTGTATGCAGGGAACATTCATTTCCCGGCAGGCATAAAAAAAGGCGGCCCCTTCCATGCTTTCCAATTGCGGGTTTAACCTTTCAGTTACCTTTTTGATAGATGCTTCGTTACCATGCACTGTGTTTACAGTAATGGCTTTTGCAGTTTTAAGGTTAAAAGTGTTAAACAAATTGTAAAGGTTTGAGAGCTTTGTGGATGGATAGAATAAACCTTCGCCAAAGCCCATTTTTTCGATGGATAAAAACTCATTATCATCCTCCGCGCCAAGTTCTGCAAAGGTATCTTCTGTTATTTCCAATACATCCCCCAAAGCGATGTCTCTGTCAAAACTCCCGGCTATGCCTAAATTTACGACCAGATCATAGCTGTTAAGTGTTAAATGCTTTCCCAACGCAAAAGCAGTAGCTACCATGCCGACGCCGCTTATGAGGAGTTGGCAGTTGCCAGTAAGCAGTTGGCAGTTGGTTGGCTGGTTGGCATCATTTTCTAAAATATCCGAAATCGAAATTCCGAAATTCGAAATCAACTGTCCGACTTCCTCTTCCGTTGCAACCACAACCAATATCCGCATAATATTGCTTTTTTTTGACTGCTAAGATAAAGCTTATGGCCTGTTTTTGTTTTGTATATTTGCACCATTATTTGTTATGATGATATACATTACACGCAAAGAACATTTTAACGCGGCACACCGCATGTACCGCGAAGAATGGAGCGAGGAAAAAAATGCTGAGGTTTTTGGCAAATGCGCCAATCCTAACTGGCACGGCCATAATTATAACCTGTTTGTAACCGTTAAAGGAGAGGTGACCCATGCAACAGGTTACCTTATAGACCTGAAAGAATTAAAGATCATTATTAATGATTATGTAATTGAAAAACTTGATCATAAAAACATTAATAAAGATGTTGATTTTATGACAGGAAAAATGGCTTCGACCGAGTTACTTTGCATTGAAATTTTTAACCAGTTAAAAGCGCCCATAGAAGCATACGCCGGTGTTTTTTTACATTCGGTTAAATTATATGAAACCGAGAATAATTCTGCTGAGTATTTTGGCGATTAAACCGAAGCAATGAGTAACTACAACCACCTTCCTGACAGGGATGACGATATTGAAGGCTATTTAAAGATCGACCGGTACAACCCCGAACTGATCAGCAGCCTTTCCGGTCATTACCACGAAGTTTTAAAGCAAATTGGTGAAAAACCTGAACGCGATGGCTTATTAAAAACACCTGAACGGGTTGCCAAAGCCATGCTTTACCTAACGCAGGGTTATGACCTTGACGCCAAAGAAATCCTTAACTCGGCCATGTTTAAGGAAGAATACAGCCAGATGGTTATTGTAAAAGACATTGAAGTTTACTCTATGTGCGAACACCACATGCTGCCGTTTTTTGGCAAAGCACATGTGGCTTATATTCCCAACGGGCATGTGGTAGGCTTAAGTAAGATACCAAGGGTGGTTGATGTTTTTGCCCGCCGCTTACAGGTACAGGAACGCCTTACCAACGAGATACGTGATTGCATACAGGATACGCTGCAGCCTTTAGGTGTAGGGATAGTTATTGAATGTCGTCACCTTTGTATGAGTATGCGCGGAGTGCAAAAACAAAATTCGGTAACTACAACTTCTGCATTTACCGGCGAATTTTTAAAAGAAAAAACACGGACAGAATTTTTGAATTTAATATCTGCGAAGCTGGGTTAGTTCATTGGTTCACTGGTTCATTAGTTCATTTGTAAAGAATGGATATGGTGTTTTAAATTAACTTGCTTTGCATAAGCAATATAGTCTTCATACTATTGAACCATTGCACCAATGAACAAATGAACTAATAAACCAAAGGTTAATTAGTTCATTTGTAAAGAGTTGGATATGATGTTTTAAATTAACTTAATTTGCATAAACAATCTAATCTTCATACTATTGAACAAGTGCACCAATGAACTAATGAACCACTGAACTAATAAACCAAATGAAAGCATACATATTCCCCGGGCAAGGCGCACAATTTGTTGGTATGGGTAAAGACCTGTACGAAAAATCGGAACAAGCTCATGTACTATTCGAGCAAGCCAATGAAATACTCGGCTTTCGTATTACAGATATTATGTTTGAAGGTACTATTGAAGACCTTAAACAAACAAAAGTTACCCAGCCTGCCATATTTCTACATTCAGTAATACTCGCAACTGTTTTGGGTGATGATTTTAAACCCGGTATGGCTGCCGGACATTCCCTGGGCGAGTTTTCGGCATTAGTTGCCTGTAATGCGCTGTCATTTGAAGATGGCTTGCGCTTGGTAGCGGCGCGTGCCAATGCCATGCAAAAAGCATGTGAAATTCAACCCTCTACTATGGCAGCTATATTGGGGCTTGATGATTTTACTGTTGAAGATATTTGCCTTCGCATAAGTGATATTGTGGTGCCAGCTAACTACAACTGCCCCGGTCAACTGGTGATTTCAGGCACTATTGCGGGGGTTGATAAGGCTTGTGAAGAATTAACGGCAGCCGGCGCCAAGCGGGCATTAAAACTTAATGTAGGCGGCGCTTTCCATTCACCATTAATGGAAGCCGCAAGGGTTGAACTTGAGCACGCTATAGTGCATACTGAAATTAATGAACCAATTTGTCCTATTTATCAAAATATTGATGCCAAGCCCTATACCGACCCGGCGTTAATAAAACATAATTTAATAGCACAGCTTACAGGGCCGGTACGCTGGACACAAACTGTAAAACACATGCTGGAGGATGGAGCAACTTCATTTATTGAAGTTGGGCCAGGTAATGTTTTACAGGGATTAGTTAAAAAAGTTGACCGCCAGATACCAACCGAAAGCGCTGAGATTTAAGTCGTAGGCCAATAGCCCTCAAGTCTGAAGTTTTAATTAGTTATATTTGACTTCAGACTTTAGGGCTATCGACTTTTAACTGCAATAAGGTGGCTTTATTTTTGCTGTGAATTGACACTATTTACATAATCAATTGAGTACTCCCGGGAAAATACGTGTAATGCTGGTATTATTATGTGCCAGCTTGCTTTTTACTGCAATTATTGTTCAAAACACGTATACACCTGTAAATAATCTCGACCAGGCAGCTAATACACTTGAGCATAACCTGCAAAAAAAGGAAAGGTATGTTAATGATCTGATCAATAATAAGAGCAGTTTTGACCAGTTAAAAGGGCTTTCAAATAATTCAACTGCTGCCATCAGGCTTATTGACGATTTTACTGCCGGCAAAAATATTTGGTTTATTACCTTAACCGGCGGCCAATTGAGTTTTTGGAGCGGCATAAAAGTTATCCCCGAATACCCTGCTTCCATAAAAGAGGGGCACTCCTTTAGAAGAGAGGCGAATGGTTATTATGAAGTTATTAAAAAGAGCGAAGGGGATTTCTCAGCTATTTTTTTTATCCCGGTAAAATTAAATTACGCTTTTCAAAATGAATATCTCCAGAATACATTTGCAAACGACCTGCTTAGTGATAATACTATTGAAATAGCTGATTTTACAGATAAAAATGTATCTGAAATACATAGCATCGATAACTCGTATTTGTTTTCGGTTAAAGTAAAACAGGGAGAAACGAACTCCACATTTTTTTATTATGAGTTGGCAATCTGGATATTAACCTTAATAAGCCTTTGTATATTAGTAAATAATCTTTGCTTTTATATTTCCGGGAAAGGATATGTTATAGTATCGTTAATATTTTTAGCTGCCTTCATATTTTTGGTGAGGTTTGTCAATTTACATTATGGCTGGCCGGATGTCACTAATAAGATCAAAATTTTTAGTCCCTCTTTTTATGCTTCAAGTGAAGCTTACCCCTCCCTTGGAGACCTATGCCTTAATATATTATTTATTTGCTGGTTTGTGATGTTTTTGTACACACAGCGTAGCAAACTTTTAAAGAAGCCCCCGGGTAAAATTATTAGTTATATCATCTTCATCTGTGGCATACTAACCCTCATTATTGTATCCGCAGCTATGGTAAATCTTTTTTATGGATTGGTAATCAATTCAAAAATAAGTTTTGACCTAAGCAATGTGCTTAATCTATCCATTTACAGTTTGCTGGGCGTACTGATGCTGTGTTTTAGCTTCCTGATATTTTACTTGTTGGTCGAGGTGTTTTTAACCATTGCCATTAAGTTTGTTATACCCAACTCGCAAAAAGCATTCCTGTTTATCTTTAGTATTCTTTTAGCTACCGCAATTTCAACTTATTACCAGGGGTTTACGGTATTTTATCTGCTTTGGAGCATCATTGTGTTCGTCCGGGCGTATGCATACAGGTATAACAGTGGCATAATCAACTCGGCATCACTGGCAGTTATAATTTTTGTATGTGCGCTTAATTCGTCAATAAAACTTAACTATTTCGAGTCGGTTAAAGAAAAAGGTGTACGAAGGGCATATATCCAAAAACTGGAAGTTCCGGACGATGCCAATGCCGACCTGATCTTCAAAAAAACAGAACAGCAAATAATTGCAGACCCATCCATTATCCAGTATTTTAAGGATAGCCTTTACAATATCAATTACGTAAAAACCCGTCTCCAAAAATTATATTTTAATGGCTATTTATCCAAATATGAATTTAAAATACACGAGTTTGATAGCCGCGAACGGCCGCTTTCAGCCGACAAAAGTTATGACCTTAGCGTTTTTAAGGACCTGGTGCTATATAGTTCATACAAGGTTTCAGATTATTTTTACCGCGAGAATGAATCTTTCGGGTTCCTGAATTATTTTGCAATTCTGCCAATAATGCAAAATGGCGATAAGTTGGGGACAATAGTTATCGAGCTAAAAACCAAACCCATACAGATATCGGCCTCGTTTCCGGGATTGCTGGTAGACGGCCAGGTAGATCACGAAGATGAATTTAAAGGTTATTCATACGCGTTTTATATCGATGATAATTTATGGAGCCAAAGCGGTAATTATGTTTATAACCTTACTAATACCGATTTACAGGGGCAGTTAAAAAAGTATGTTTTTAAAACCACTAAAAGCAATAGTAGCGGATTGTATTCGCAGTTCACAACCTATAGCCATTTGATTTACAAACCAAGTGAACGTCACCTGATAGTTGTGAGCAAAGAAAAAAATACGTTGTTTTTTGGTGTAACCTCAATGACTTTCTTTTTTGTGGTGTTCCTTGGTTTTAGTGTGGTATTTATAGTGATAAGATGGCTTTGGACAAGGATAAAAATATTCAATATTAACAACGACCGCATAAGATGGGGTTTTAAGATAAATTTTGACCTGATATTATACAAAACGAGGATTCAATTTTCGATGGTGTTTGCGGTGATGGTAACTTTGGTACTGGTTGGTTTTATAACTTTCTTTTCCATAAGTGCGCAGTATGAAACCCAGCAGGATAAAACCATAAGGGACAAGATCACCAAAATAGCGGTCACATTTGAAACCGGCGCCTTTAGTAAATATTTAACTGATGTTACCAATGTTACTGAAGGGAGCCAGGTTGATTTTGATGATATTGCAAATAACTATTCAGCCGATCTTACCTTGTTTGGCCTTAATGGTGTGGCACTGATTACTACCCAGCCCAAAATTTACGAGTTTGGGTTGCAGGCCCGGCGGATGAATGGCAGAGCGTTTATTAACATGGTTAAGCTGCAGAAATCTGAATATGTTAATGATAAAGAAATAATAGGAAAACTAAGCTATAAAGCGGCTTACATGCCGCTACGAAACACCAAGGGTGAAACTGTAGCCTACTTGCAACTGCCTTATTTTTCAAACGAAACGGATTATAAGGAGCGTATTGGCTCATTACTCAATATAATGATAAATGTTTATGCTTTAGTTTTTATAGCTATAGGGTTGTTTGCTGTATTTATTGCCAGGCAAATAACATCGCCATTAAACTTTATACAGTACAGTTTGAGCAAAACAATGTATGGTAAGAAAAATGAGCCCATAAAATGGGACCGTAACGATGAAATTGGCGCCCTGGTAAAAGAATATAACAAGATGATATCAGCACTGGAAGTCAGCGCTCAAAAATTAGCACAATCAGAACGGGAAAGTGCATGGCGCGAGATGGCCAAACAGGTTGCCCATGAAATAAAAAACCCTTTAACACCATTAAAACTTGGTTTGCAACTGCTTGACAAATCATGGAAAGATAAAGACCCTAAGTTTGATCAGAAATTTGAAAAATTCAGCAAATCATTTGTTGAGCAAATTGAAAGCCTTTCATCTATTGCATCCGAATTTTCTGCCTTTGCAAAAATGCCTGAAACAAAGCTTGAACAGTTAAATATCTTTGATATATTAAGCCAGGCGGTTACCATTTTCAAAGAGATGGACAATATAAAAATTTTGTACCAGGTACCTGAGACGCCATTTTTTATAAATGCCGACCGGGACCAGCTATTAAGGTGTTTTAATAATTTATTAAAAAATGCTATTGAAGCAACCCCAGCTGACAGATTTGGTATAATTGAAATAAATTACCTGGTAACCAGCAAAAATATCCTGCTCACTATAAAAGACAATGGCGAAGGCATACCCGAAAGTTTACGTGAAAAAATATTTGAACCAAACTTTACTACTAAAAGTTCGGGTACTGGTCTTGGGCTGGCTTTTGTAAAAAATTCAATCGAAAATGCAGGCGGCAAAGTTTGGTTTGAAACCGTAATAGGCAGCGGTACTACTTTTTACTTTAGTTTGCCTGCAGCATAGTGATAGTTGATAAATGATAAAGTTGGATTGAGTTGATCCCGATAGCTATCGGGAGGTGAGTAGTTGATAATTTTTAACTTAACCATTCACTTAATCAACTTAATCCAACTCAGTCAACAAATTTACTTCAGTGAAAAACCTGATTTCCCCATGGTGTAACCATCTGCATAAAGCAAAACAGTATAATCACCTTTTTGGAAAGCGGCAGGGTTTTGCCAATCAATGGTATAAGCGCTGCCATCATTTTTAAAATCAATCGAGGTTTTGTAAGTAAATTGCAGGTCTTGCCCGTCGGCGGTAAAAGGCCCCGAATCACCGCCGGTGATCAGGTTGCCGGTAGGGTCAATGATGCGCACATAAATATCATGCATCCCTTTTTCTGCTATATCATTACTTGCAACTGTAAAATTGATCTTTATCTTTTTTGCCGGGCCGGCCCGTTTTGTATCAATTTCTTTGCCGCTACCCCTAATTTTATAGGCAACAATGTCCGATGTTGCCAATTTTATAGCTGAACCAACCTTAACTTTTGCATCAAGGTCCTGGTTTTGCTTTGAAAGGGTCGAGTCTTTTTGATTTGCTACTTTAAGTGTAGTTTTTAATGTATCCCTTTCGGTGCTTAATGCGGTATTCTGCTTTTTTAATTCTTCAATATCAGCAGTATACTTTGTTACAAAATACCTTAATTGTTTTATGTTTTCCTGCGCCTGGTTAAGTTCGGCAACAGTTAGTTTCCCTTTTGCAAGTTCAGTCCTTAAAACTTTTATCTTCGCCTTTAACGAATCAGTCTGTGCCTGCATTTGTTGCGTCATTTTAGTTTTGCCGGCGTTTACCTGCTCAATCTGGGCTTCCAGGCTGTCCAGTTCAGTTTGCAGCCTGGTTTTTTCATCATTCTGATATACAATTTTTGTGTCAGATTTATTTTTTTGCAGGTACAAATAAACATCAGTGGCTAATAAGGCCAATACTACAACTATAAGGAAGTAAATGACATTTGAGTTCTTTTTAGGTGTTTGCCCTGTTTGGTTTTCCATAGTAATTGGTTTTTAAGTTTTAAATATAGTTAAATGCAGACCGGTTATAATTCAATCAATATTGTTTTAGTTTATTTAAACATAGCAATATTTATTTTGTTCTTACTAATATTTTTTGCAATTAGTAGTAATTACCGGGGGTTAATAATTTATTTTACCCCATTTAATATATGTAATAGTGTGAAAATATAACGCAGATTTTAATCAATAGGTATAAGTTTTAATTAGATGCGCGCTAAAAATAAGCACAATATCATTAAAACACAAAATACAAGCAATTATTATGCCTGATACTAAAACAGCTAATGCATGAGTTTTATATCTTTGCGACCTCTAATAATTTGTTTAATGTATATCTGTCGGCGATTAATCTTCTCTATTATTTTATTCTCTTTTTTTATGAAAATACAAGCCCAACCTAATGACGGGCTTAATAAAATACCGGACCAGGTTAAATCCGAGCCTAAACGCGAGTTCAGGGGTGTATGGGTAGCTACCGTTGAAAACATAGATTGGCCAAGCACCCAGCACCTGACAACCGATCAGCAAAAAAAAGAATTAACAGACTTGTTGGATGAACACCAGCAATCAGGCATTAACGCTATTATGTTACAGATAAGGCCCGCTGCCGATGCATTTTATGCCAAAAGCCGCGAACCATGGTCAAAATGGCTTAACGGGACACAAGGACAAGCTCCTAATCCTGCTTATGATCCATTGGAATTTGCAATAACCGAGGCCCATAAAAGGGGAATGGAGCTGCATGCATGGTTTAACCCCTATCGTGCCACCAACGACAATAAATTTGCTGCCCTTAGCCCGGAGCATATTACCCGTATTAAACCAGAATGGTTTTTTATTTACGGTGGTATTAAATTATTTAACCCCGGGATACCTGAAGTGCGTGATTATATTGTAAAAGTATTTTTAGATGTGGTTGATAATTATGATATAGATGGTATACATATGGATGATTATTTTTATCCATACAAGATTGAGGGGCAGCACATCAATGATACGGAAGCCTTTAAAGCGTATGGCAGCGGCTTTGACAATATAAATGACTGGCGGCGGCACAATGTTGACACATTGATACAAATGCTTAGCGATAGTATTCACAAACATAAACCGCATATTAAGTTTGGCATTAGCCCGTTTGGAATATGGGCCAATAAATTTCAAAATCCGGAAGGTTCTGAAACAAACGGGGGGTCATCTTATTATGAATTGTTTGCTGATTCGCGCAGATGGATAAAAGAAGGCTGGGTTGATTATATTAACCCGCAGCTTTACTGGCCCATTGATGACCGGTCGGCAGCGTTTAATAAATTACTGGACTGGTGGAGCGATAACACCTACAACAGGCATTTATATATCGGCATGGCCGCCTACCGTATTAATGAACACCGCAAAGGTAGATTTAAAGACCCTGCTGCAATGCCCGATGAAATAAAATACCTGCGGGATAACACACGCGTTGAAGGCAGTGTTTACTTTAGTTCGAAATCGCTGTTAAACAACCCGCTGGGCTTTACCGATTCATTAAGGGAAAACTATTATAAATACCCGGCTTTACCGCCGCCAATGCTCTGGCTGGATTCCATCCCGCCTAACGCGCCGCTTAATTTTATGGCTACAACTGTAATGAATAAGGTTAACCTAAAGTGGGAAACCCCGCCTTTGGCCAAAGATAAAGAGCCTGTTTATGGTTATGTTATTTATCGTTTTGATGGTGATGAGCGGGTGAACTTAACCGACCCAAAGTATATCCTGCATATACAATACGATACTACAACATCTTTTACAGACGAAACAGCTAAAAGAGGACAAACTTACCTGTATGTTGTTACTGCGTTGGACAGGTTGAAAAATGAAAGCGAACCATCACCAACTATTGCAGCTACTATTCATTAAAGAAAGTACTTTTAATATTTTTACCCTCTTTCCGCCGCAGGCGAAGGAGGGTCAGCAAGCGAAGCAAAGTCCGGGTGAGTAAACTATAGGAGCGACATTTGCGCAGATGTATTGCGGCAAATTTACCCGGTAGAAGGCGCTTTGAATCAACTAAATGAATTTATAAATTGATCAGCCCTTTGTGTTTCAACCGGTCGAGATAAATATCAATTTCCATATCCCCCATACCAAATATTTTTTCTGTTTCCCAAAACCTTAAATATATCTCCTGCCTGGTTTTAAAACCATAATTATAAATGTCAAGCAGTTTTTGTTCAATATAATTTAAACCATGTTCATTTACATTCATGCGTTTAAGGTGTGCCTCCAAAGCCGGTTTTAATAAATGCAGGCTACCCCAAAAATCAGTTTCACTTAAATAGTTTTTTAATTTGCCGGCATCCTTGCTTACATAAATATCCCAGGCTTCGGCAGCTATTATAAAATCAATTTCGCTTAGTTGAACGCGGATATTATCGTAAAGGTATTCAAGTTCTTCGCCGGTTAGTTCACCCATGCCCCTGAAATTTTCCTTGCCCGGAAAGTCAGCTGGGCAGATTAGAAAAATGTTAGGAGTTGAAAGATCAGTCTTTTGTTTAAGATAGGTCATAACCCCAAGCAGATTGGCCTGGCAATGCAGGACGAACTCAAACCAAAGGTTGATCTCATCATAAGGTTCACTTAATTTTGACAGCTGATCAAGCATTTTTTCCTGGTAGCCATCGGGTGTTTCATTAAAGCCCTGGCCTATCCATTCCTGTCTTGCCTTCCAGAAACTTGCTGATGAAATATTCTCTTCCAGCGGCCCTTCCGATAACACTTCACGCCAAACCATAGTATCGCCTTCAAGGCCGGTTTGTTCAAAGCCCTGCAAGGTAGAATCGCCGTTTAGGATGTGGAGGATATTCATGAGGTAAATTTAATAATTGTATTTGTGATGAATAAACAACGCGGTGTTGCATACCTACGGCACGCTATTTATTTTGCATTTTTTTTCTACAAATGTTTTACCCCGATGGGGTAATGACTTTGAAATATAAATAACAGCACCTGAAATTTATCGCCGTGATAATCCATTAAAATATGGAAATTTCACTCTCATAATGCGCCGTAGGTGCAAAACATTTGTAGAAACAATTAATAAGAACGTTTATGCGTGCCGTAGGTACGCAACAATTGAAGCGATATTAACGCTCATCAATATTAAGCGCTAAACATTCATATTGTTTGAATTGATATTGTCACAATTTCGCGCTATTAAAACAAATTGCTTTTAAACAACAAATCCCGGATAAACCGGGATTTGTTGTTTAAAAAGTTTCCAATACTATTGCCCTGCGGGGCTACCAATTACGCCGGTAAACTTGTTATCCAGGCTTATATAATCGGTTAGTATCTGGCCGGCTTCCTTTTTCAGGAAGTCAAGGTCTTCATTTGTTGGTTTTGGCTGTCCTTTTTTCAAAGGTGGCAGGCCCATGGCCACCCTGCGGTCGTTTTCATCATCAAATGATTTTTTTTCGTCTGCGTCACGCTGTTTTTTTAATTGCTGCTCGTTTAAGGTGATGCTCTTTTCAGCCTCATGGGTTTTAAAATCTGCAATATCTTCCATGAGGTATTTATAACTCGCGCTGCTTTCCATACGCTGGTCATGCAATTTTTTTAATTGAGGAATAACCGACGTAAAATCGCCAACCTTTGTATAATCGGATTTAGCGATAACATCAAAAGGCATGGCCGATGGTTCGGTATCCTCACCATATTTATCCATAGGTATTACGGAAGGGAACTGGATATCCGGGGTAACGCCTTTATGCTGTGTTGAATTGCCTGTGATACGGTAAAACTTGGCTATAGTTAAATTTAACTGCCCGAAAATGCTCTGACTGCCTGTGGATACCGGTTTGTTACTTTTACCCACTAACGCGGCCAGCTTTTCGCGTAATGATGGGATCTCTTTATCCAGGTCTATAGCATTTTGTACTGAGCCTTTACCATAAGTTTGGGTGCCAATAATTAACCCGCGTCCGTAATCCTGTATAGCGCCCGAAAATATTTCTGTCGCTGACGCGCTGAAACGATCAACTAATATTGCAAGCGGGCCTGAATAAGAGATAGAAGGGTCTTCATCTTTATCAACTTCTACCTGGTCATTCGAGTTCCTGACCTGTACTACCGGGCCTGTTTTTATAAATAACCCGGTAAGCTCAATGGCCTCCATTAAAGAGCCACCGCCATTTTCGCGAAGGTCCATCACAATGCCATCAACGTTTTGTTGTTTTAACGAATCTAAAATTAACTTGACATCGTGCGTAGTGCTTTTATAATTAGGGTTGCCCGATTTGTAATCGTTAAAGTCGATATAAAATGCAGGGACTGATATAACCCCTATTTTGATGGTTTTACCATTGTTATTATAAGTACGTATCTCGCTTTTGGCTGATTCATCTTTTAAAATAATCTTTTCACGCACCATTTCCACTACTCTTGGCTTGCTGCCAACGCTGCTGCCTTTTGGTAATAATTCAAGCCTTACAATAGTCCCTTTGTGCCCCCTTATTAATGCAATAGCGTTTTCAATGCGCCATCCTATAACATTCTGAAATTCTCCGTCTTTACCTTGAGCTACACCAACAATACGGTCATCAACACCAATTTGCTTACTTTTGTCAGCCGGCCCGCCCGGAATAATGGCTTTAATAGTTATGTATTCATTCTCGTTAAGCAAGGATGCGCCTATACCTTCCAGCTGCCGTGACATGTCAATGTTAAAATTGGCTGCGTTTGCTGGGTTAAAATAATTGGTATGCGGGTCTAT
>Ga0206864_1127_pt1 | contig 25416 bp, 15 predicted proteins | sample Alteio_BWOrgCont_42_FD_152632 | JGI IMG/M metagenome (GOLD analysis project Ga0206864, IMG submission 152632) | Enriched cells from forest soil in Barre Woods Harvard Forest LTER site, Petersham, Massachusetts, United States -... | ecosystem: Environmental > Terrestrial > Soil > Temperate forest >...
TCGGCATCCACAAAACAATGGGAAGTACCCGAATACAGTTAATTGTCCAATTTTTAAGCGAAACCTTTTTAGTAACGTTGATAGCTGTTTGTATTTCGGCGGCAGTAGCGCCGGTAATATTGAAGCTTTTTGCCGATTTTATTTCACCGGGCGTTAAAGCAGATTTTCTGTCGCAGCCCGGCCTTATCTTGTTCCTGTTGCTGTTAACGATAGTGGTAAGCGGTTTATCCGGGTTTTATCCCGCAATTATGCTTTCGGGTTATAAGCCCGTGTTAGTACTTAAAAACCAGGCAAGCTCAAACAGCAGCAAAACACGCAATGCATGGCTGCGTAAATCACTAACCGTTACCCAATTTATTATTGCACAGTTTTTTATAATGGCCACCGTATTGGTAAGCAAGCAAATTTATTATGCTTTGCATAAAGACCTCGGCTTTAAAAAGGATGCCATTTATTATTTTTTCAATATGGGCAACATTAGCTTGCGGAGATAGCCTGATAAAAAACTGTGAAGCTGAATTAGTACTCTCCCATTCGGTAACCTGCAACTGATCTTTCAGGTCTTTATTTACCGCACCCGTGCTGTAGGATATAAAATCGTGAAAAGTAAGGTCGGTATTTTCTTTTAACGTTTTTACTATCCCGGTAACGGTAGTTTTTATGGTATCGTAATTAACAACCTTGCCTATCATTTGATTGTACGGCGTAGACGGGAAATATTTCTGAGCCTGGGCTGATGTCAACACCACCTGGTTGGGGGCATCTAAAGCATTTTTAGATGAACCTGCAAGCCACGTATAATTAAATAATTTGAAATACTCCTGATCGGCAAGCACTACATTGTCCTGGTTTTTAAATTTAACCGGCGTGTTTCCCTTACCAGGGATGAATACATTCGGCTGCGATAAAGTAAAAAATGGCGCCGTTACTTCAACTCCCGGTACCTGGCTCCTTACGGCCCCGGGCAATGGCCCGCAAACGCCCCCGTTATAACCCTGCTCGCCCTGGAATGAAAAATTTGATACTACGCGATAAATACGGTCGCCATTAGGATGAAATTTATCAAATGTAAAATCATAGTGCACGATCAAATAAATGACCAGCGCCGCGCTGATACCTATTGATAAGCCGATAATGTTGATGAAGGTAAAAAGCTTATGCTTCCAAAACCCACGGAATGCGATTTTTAAATTGTTTTTTATCATAATTGGTTCATTAGTTCAATTGTTCATTAGTTCATTGGTATTGGTTAGTTAAATCACTAATTTTTTTACCTTTAAGCTTTTGCCTTTATCCTTTCACCTTTTCTAACTGCAAACTGCTACTGCCTACTGCAAACTTAACCCTTTTAGTTACTGCTTACTGCAAACTACTCAGATCGAAGGCTCTCCACCGGGTTTGCCAATGCCGCCTTGATGGACTGAAAACTCACCGTTATAAAGGCCACCAGGATCGCCGTCCCTCCTGCCACAATGAACACCCAGGCATTTATATTGATGCGGTAGGCGAAATCCTGCAGCCAATGGTTCATGAAGTACCAAGCCAGCGGCGAGGCGATCAGCACCGCAATAAAGGTGAGCTTCAAAAAATCTTTAGCGATAAGTCCCACTATACCGGCTACATTTGCGCCCAATACCTTTCGGATACCAATCTCTTTCGTGCGCTGCATCGTTGTAAATGCCGAAAGCGCAAACAAACCCAGGCAAGCAAGTAATATGGCGAGGGTTGAAAAAGTACTGAAAACCGTCGCTGTTTTTTGCTCGGTTTGGTACAGGCTGTTGTAATTATCATCCAGGAAACGGTAATCAAAGGGCATAGTTGGGACACGGTCTTTCCAAAAAGTTTGCAAAGCCTGCAAGGTCGCCGGTATTTTGTCGCCTGCTACCTTTATCATATAGTAATTGGTGAAACTGGTATCCAAAAACAGCATCATCGGTCCGATCGGCTGGTGCAGCGACGAGAAATGGAAGTCTTTAATCACACCCACAACCGTTCCCGGAGCACCTTTATCCACAGTTTTGTCTACCGCTTGCTGCGGCGTCCACCCGAGGTCTTTGGCTGCGGTTTCGTTCAATATACATGAGTATCTGAAGTTTTTCCACTTGTTAGTGGTGTCCATTAGTTTAAACTCATCGTCGTTAAAATCCGTCCCGGCGATGAGTTTCATATTTAACGTTTTGATCAGACCCAGATCGGACGGCAAACAGGTTATGTTAAGATTGATTTTGCCGTGACCGTTATCGGCAGATAGATTGTCTCCCCATGCAACAAATGTGGGCATAGCGTTGGCGCCCGTAACGCTGAGTACGCCAGGCATTTGGGCTATCCCTGCTTTTATGGCTTCATATTTAGAGTGTACATAGCTGTCCGTCGATACTACGATCACGTGGTCTTTATCGTACCCCAGGTCTTTATGACGGACATAACTTAGCTGCTGCACGACGATGATCGTAGCGATAATCAGGCAAATCGAAACCGTAAACTGGAAAACGATAAGCGCCTTGCGAAAAAGACCGCCGGATGAAGTTAGTTTTAGTCCGGATTTGAGGATGTTGATCAACTTTGCATTGGATAAAACAAAAGCCGGGTAGCCCCCTGAGGTAAAAGCTATTGCCACACACAATAAAATCAAAGACAGTATTGGCAGCGGTTTTAACAAGGTGGAAAAAGCCAGTTCTTTTCCTGTCAATTGATTGAAATACGGCAGAAATACAAGAGCAAGGACGACTGCCAGCACCAGGGCAAAAATGGTCAGCAGAAATGATTCGCCTATAAACTGCCCAAAAAGCTGCGACTTCTGTGCGCCAAGCACCTTGCGTATACCGATCTCGGTACTCTTTGCACCCGACTGAACGGTGGCGAGGTTAGTATAATTAATACAGGCGATAACTAAGATGAGTAAAGCGATTATCCCCAATATATAAACCATTGTTGCGCTTCCGTTGGGTTCCAGCCCGTCGAGCTGGGAATGGAGGTGTACCCACAACAGCGGTTCGAGGTTATAGAGTAACGGGCCGTTAGAAGGCATTTTTAGCTCGTTCTTGCTCACTCCGCGCATATATGTGTTGAGTTGCTGCTGAAAACCAGGAAGCTGATCGGGTTTGTGTAAGAGCAGGTAGGTGATGTAATTGGCCGTACACCACTCCTCATGTTTCGATGCATCCATAGACATGAAGGAGGCGATAAAATCATATTTTATCTGCGAGTTTTCGGGCGCATCGGCCACGATGCCGGTAACCTCGTAACTTTTAGGTGTAACGTGGCCATTAACACTTATCGACTTGCCTATTGGGTTAACATTACCAAAATATCTGTGTGCTATAGTTTCAGTAAGGACAACTTTATTCGGTGCATCCAATGCGGTTTTTGGGTCTCCCCTAAGCAATCTAAATGAAAATATCTTAAAAAAAGCAGAATCTGCATAAAGAAAATGTTTCTCGTCGTACATGCGATCGCCATTTTTTACTACCGGGTCGTCGAAAATCATTCGAACGAAGGACTCCACCTGTGGAAACGTCCGTTTCAGCTGCGGGCCCGCTTTTGTACCTGTTTCAGCAAATTTTTGCTTGCCACCCTCGCCAAATTGCATGGTTATCCTCACAATACGGTCGGCATTTTTGTTAAAACGGTCGTAACCAAGCTCATTGATGATAAATAAACCGATCAACAGGCAACTGGTAATGCCCATGGTTAAACCCACCAGGTTTATCAGGGTGTACAGTCTGCTTTTTTGCAGCCTGCGAAATGCGATTTTAAAATATGTAAATATCATTTTATTTAGTCATTAGTTCATTGGTCTGAACCTGGATTAAGTTGATTTTTGTGATTTCACTGAAGTCAACAATCACGGTAATCATTTAATCAGCTAAATCCCGGTTCAGATATTTACTCACTTCTCAAACTTTTCACGGGATTTGCCAATGCTGCTTTAATTGATTGAAAGCTAATGGTGACAAAGGCAATAATCAGTGCGATAACGCCTGCAGCGGCCAGAATCCACCAACTGACATTGATCCTCGAAGCAAATCCCCCCAGCCACTTGTTCATCGAATACAAGGCAACCGGAATGGCGAATACAGCCGCGATCAAAACCAGCTTCAAAAAGTCTTTCGATAATTCGGTAACTATTTGAGGTACGCTTGCGCCCAGTACCTTGCGTACACCTATTTCCTTAACGCGTTGGGTTATGGTAAAGGCCGATAAACCGAACAAGCCCAGGCATGCTATAAATATTGCGATACAGGCGAAAATAGTGAACAACGTTCCCTGCTGCTGCTCACTATGGTACAGTTGATCAAACTTTTTATCCAGGAATGTAAAATCAAAAGGGGTATTGGGCAGGTACTTTTGCCAGGTATCCTGGATGGTAGCGATGGAAGATTGCACATTATGCCCTTCAATTTTCATAGACAAGTAGTTGATGTTTGGATCCATCAAAAAGATCATCGGGATAATGGGCTGGTGCAATGATTCGAAATGAAAGTCCTTGATCACGCCGATGACGTAGCCCACCGTATTTCCGTATTTTATTTCTTTATTCAGGGCGTTTTCGGGCGTCTTCCATCCCAGCACCTGTACAGTAGCTTCGTTGATGACCCATTTGTTAGTATCGGTTTTAATATCTTTCGAAAAGTTCCTTCCGGCGGCCATTTGTATACTGAATGTCGGGATGAAACCTGGATCGACACTTAATTGCTTAAGATCGACTTTCAGCGGCTGGAATGAACCTCCCTGCAAAACGGAAGCATTCTGGTCATCCAACAGTCTGCCTGAAGGTATCCGCGACGAACGCCCAATGGCTTTGATCCCGGGGTTTTTGAGCAGGTCGGTACGGAATGCATCAAATTGCTTGCTTAGCGACCCATCATACTGCATAGTCAAAACATGGTCCTTGCTGAAACCAAGATCCTTGTCCTGGATGTATTGCAGCTGCCTAAAAACGACGATGGTGGCCACGATCAGAACGATGGATATTGAAAATTGCAGCACTACTAAAACTTTGCGGAACGAAAAAGTCCCGGTATTTACTTTTAATATCCCCTTAAGCACTTTTACCGGAATAAACGACGATATAAACAAAGCTGGGTAAATACCGCTGATTAAACCGATCACAAAGGGTAGTGTAAGGATCGGCAGCAAAACCTGCCAGTTTGATAAACTATTGATATTAAGCTGCAGATTCGAAAACTTATCTATAGCAGGCAACAGCAACGCGGTTAAGCCAAATGCAATAAGCAATGATAAGTATGTAATTAAAACTGACTCACTTAAAAACTGGGTGATGATTTCCTTTCGTTGGGCCCCTACTACTTTCCTGATACCTATCTCTTTGGCGCGCAGGGCTGACCGTGCGGTGGAAAGGTTCATATAATTGATGCAGGCGATTAACAGGATAAATAGGGCGATAGCTGAAAAAATGTACACACGGGTAGAGCTGCCGTTCTCTTCAATTTCATCGTCCAGGTGCGAGGTAAGGTGAATATCGGTCAGCTTTTGCAGCGTAAGACTGGTCGTATTATGTACTTTCAAATTGGCAGGTGCACCAAGAGCAGCGCAATATTTATCCAAAAAGGCCGGAAACAGTGATCTTACATGTTCTACATTATAGTTTTTCGAAAACATCAGGTAGGTATAAAACGCGTTGTTACCGAAGCTCGTCGCCAACTGTTTTGCGCCGTATATGGTCGAATCATTTAGTGTGCTGAATGAAACCAGGATATCGGGATGCATATGCGAGTTTACCGGAAGCGGGTTAAAAATGCCGGTTATTTTAAACGCGTGTTTGTTACTACCAAGGATGATCTCTTTATTGACAGGATCGGTACCCCCGAAATATTTTTTGGCGATTTCCGGCGTCAGCATGGCACTATAAGGTTCCGCCAGGCCCTTGTGCGGGTCACCTTTCAATACAGGCATTGTAAAAAGGTCAAAAAAATTCTGGTCAGCAAAAAAAACATTCTGCTCGTTGAATAATTTTTCCTTATACCGGAAGGAGGTAGTACCGGCTGGGTACGTCCGTGTCATTTTCTTAATATCCGGGAACGCCGCAGTCAGCCGAGGGCCAAAGGCTGGCGCTATCGCGCTTAAATGCAGGCTTTCCACATTAGGCGCCGAATAAAATATGCGCGTAACGCGATAAATGTCATTGGCATTTTTATTGAACTTATCATAACTCTGCTCATTAATAACGTAAGTTACAATAAGCAGGCAGCAGGTTAACCCAATGGTTAAACCAAATATGTTGATGAATGAAATAAACGGGTTCCTTTTGATATTGCGAAAGGCACTCCTTAGATAACTTTTTATCATGGCTTTATCAATTATTGAATTATTAAATTGGTCATTGTGTCATTAGTCATATGCTTCGCGTCATTGGTCATTGGTCATTTGCTTCGCGTCATTGTGTCATTAGTCTGAACCCGGATTAAGCTGATTTATCTTATTTCGCTGATATTCACACCGGGTTAATCATCTGAATCAGCTTAATCCAGGTTCAGACATTCTACTCGCTTCTAAGGCTCTTCACCGGATTAGCTAAAGCTGCTTTTATTGATTGAAAGCTTATCGTAATAGCTGCTACCAACAGCGCAATTACACCTGCCAACATAAAAACCCACCATTGAATATTTATCCGGTAAGCAAAATCCTGCAGCCATTTGTTCATGGCGTACCAGGTTACCGGGTATGATATTAATGCGGCAATTAAAATTAGTTGCAAAAATTCTTTTGATAACATTGCAGTTATACTACCGGTAGATGCGCCCAATACCTTCCTAATGCCAATTTCTTTAACGCGTTGGCGTACCATGAATGCAACCAAACCGAACAGTCCCAGGCTTGCAATGATAATAGCGATGATAGAAAACGAGGTGAATATCCGGCCGGTGCGCTGTTCTGAACTGTATAAGGAGGCGAACTGGTCATCAAGAAAAGAATAGCTGAAAGGGGCTGGTGCATTATAACCGGCCCACTTGTTTTTTATATCAGTTATTAATTGATGCACATCTGTAGTTTTTATCCTCACTATTAGTGATCCAGCATTATACTGTGTTGCCAGCATCATTAACGGGGCAATCCGCTGTTTTGCCGACGTATAATTAAAGTCTTTTACCACACCAACAATATTGTAATGGCGTTGCCCTGACCGGATAATGGTTTTACCTATGGGATCGGCATATCCAAAGCCCAGATCGCGCACGGCAGCTTTGTTAAGAATAACCGATGCCGAATCGGCAGGCCCGGAGGGGTAAAAATTCCTGCCTTTGGCAAGCTGCATACCCAATGTAGGGATATATGAATTATCTATCCAATAAATACCTGTCGATATCTCAGAGTGTGCGCCTTTATCGGACACTTCTTTAGCATAAATTACTGTACCCCCCATGTTGTCGTACCCGGGTATATTGGCGGATATAGTGGCATCAACTATGCGGTTGTCATTTAAAAGCTGCTGTTTAAACGCGTTGATATTATTGCCAAGGGTATAAGCATCGTTTATTACTAATACCTGGTTTTTATCATAGCCCAGCTTTTTATTCTGCATAAAATGCAGTTGCTGAAAAACTATAAAAGTGGCAATGATCAGCGCCGTTGATATGGCAAACTGGAAAACGATCAGGCTGCTGCGTAAACCGCCCCGGCCCGCGGTCTGGGCGCGGCTGTTGCCCTTTAATATGGCGATGATCTGGAAGGATGACAGGAAAAACGCAGGGTAAATACCCGCTGCTAAACCCACTAATAATGTTAATGCAATTTCGACAATTAATGCTTTATAAGTTAGGAAGAACCCAATAGCGATCTGTTTGCCAGATAGGTCGTTAAAATAAGGCAGCAAAAGATAAACCAGGCCAATTGCAAAAAGCATAGCCAAAAAAGTAAGTAAAACCGACTCGATAAGAAATTGAGAGATCAGTTTGCTTTTTGCTGAGCCAAGCACTTTGCGGATGCCTATTTCTTTTGAGCGTTTGGTGGCGCTGGCGGTTGACAGGTTGGTGAAATTAATGCAGGCCAATAATAGAATAAATATGGCAAGCGCGCCAAATATGTACACATAATGAATATCACCGTTAGCCTCAAATTCATATTTTTTTGCCGAGTGCAAATGAATATCAGTAAGCGGCTGTAAAAAGAACAGGAATGAGTTTACTGATTTTTGCGCCTCAGCAAGGCTTACACCCATATCATGCTGTACCTCGGGCACTACGAATTTTGCAACTAATTGCCTGAAACCGGTTTCCAGCTTTTTAGGGTCAGCATTTTTATCAAGCAAAAGGTAAGTATAATAACCAACATTGCTCCAGGTTTGCTTTGCTTTTGGGGTAACAAAGGTTACCATGCTCATAAAGGCATCTGCATGGAAATGTGAGTTGTCCGGCACTTTATCAATAACACCAGTCACCTTTAAAAGGTCATTTCCCACCGTTAATGCTTTACCAAGCGCGGGTGAATTACCAAAATATTTCGTTTCAAATGCTTTTGTAATTACAATGCTTTTTGGTTCAGTAAGCGCTGCTTTACTATCGCCTTCAATCAAAGGAATAGAGAACATTTGAAAGAAATTTGAATCGATAAGTACAATCTTGTTTTCCTTGAATACCTTTTCATTGTATTTTACGAAAACAGGCCCCCTGTTTGTTAAACGGGTGGAAGCCAGCACTTCGGGAAATGCGTTTTTTATTCCTTGCCCCACCGCGACATCAACATTAGGAAAATCTGCAGCAGCATTGTTCCCGTTTGAGTGAAGTTCAACACGATAAATTTGTTTGGCCTGCGCAGGGTAAGTATCGTAAGTAAGCTCCTGGTATAAGTACGACCCGATCAGCATACAGCACGTCAGCCCAACGGATAAACCAAAAATATTGATAAAGGAGAATGCCTTGTTGCTTTTAAGGTTTCGCCATGCGGTTATTATGAAGTTTTTTATCATAATCGCAAAATTTTCAGCTATTAAGTTAAAATATATACCAAATACATAATTAATTGGTAATCAATAGTTTATTTTAACCAAACAATTACAACTGTCCGCAAGTGTAACACCCTGTGTACGGTTATGATACAGTTGGGATTAGTGATTAGAGATCGGAGATTAGAGATTAGTTTTTAAAGTCCGAGAGAAAAAAATGCGGTGTTAAAAAAGAAGCAGCCTGGCTTGCTTTAATAAAAACAAACCAGAGCTGCCCTCAGAAACTATTTATTTAATTTACTCTTATTCGTTAAAGCTTAGGCTAAGATGTCCGCTGGCATCAACACTCACGGGTATGCCACCGCCGTTTAAGGTGCCTTTTACACGGTCTTTATTCCATTCGCCGGTAAAATTGCTTATGTAAGAAGGAGGATTTATCCTGTTAGCGCTAAGGTTAAGATCATAGCCTTGTTTCGAAGGTAATTTCAGGTCAATATGGCCGCCGCTATCATCAAGTTTTACATATTTGCCCGCACGTACTATTTCAATGTTCATGCTGCCGCCACTTGTTGAGGCTTCAAGACTGCATGATAATTGTGTTAAATTTACGCTGCCGCCGCTGGTTCCTGTAATCAATTCGCCATCTATATTATTTGCCTCTACGCTGCCGCCGCTGGTATTGGCATTTATTGTACCTTTTAAACCCTGAAGGTGCAATGAACCTCCGGATGTTTCCAAATGTATTTTACCGTTGCAGTTATTGGCATGGATGCTGCCGCCGCTGGTTTCTAAATTAATATTATCGCTTGAATTGGAAACCTCGATGCTGCCGCCTGATGTTTCCCCTTTTATCATACCGGTTAATGCATCAACATGCAGACTGCCGCCACTGGTACTAAAATTTTCTTCTCCCGATAAATTATCAAGGTGGATACTGCCACCGCTGGTACCCAGGTGAGTATTTACCTCCTTGGGTACATATATTTTAAAGGAGATACTCAATTGTTTCCTCCAATCCCAGTTAAAGCCGTTTTCGTGTTTTCTTTTTGCTTTAGCATGCAATTCGTGGTTACTTACCGAAACTTCCACGTCATAATCTTCATCCAGGCGTTTTCTTATTTCTTCTTTTGTAAGTTCAGCATTATTATTACCATGCACATACATTTCAATACGGGCTGATTCGCCTGTAGCGCCGCTTACCGTAATACTACCGCCTGATGTTTCAACGAAGACGTTTTTTATAGCATCATTGGCCAATGATTTTGTTTCATAAGGGGTTTTATTCCAGTCATCCTGCGCCAAAGCCACTGAGGCCCAACAGGCAATAAGCAACGTAAGTAAATAAGTTTTCATCTCTATTTTTATTTGGTTTTTATAATAGACTGTTTTTTGTTTCAATACGTTGCATCTGGAAATAAATATTTGTTGCGAGTGATAAACACTATACTGCGGCATAGTGACATATATAGACGAAAAAACCATAAACCATGAACTATGAACCATCAACTATTCCTACCTTTACAAAGCAAAACGTTCTATCGCTTCCAGCGCCTTGTTTGGGAGAGGAAAGTCCGGGCAACACAGAGCATCCTGCTTCCTAACGGGAAGGCGCCGACAGCCGGCGACAGCAAGTGCCACAGAAAATAAACCGCCCCAGTAATAGGGCAAGGGTGAAAACGTGAGGTAAGAGCTCACGGCTTTTCCGGGCGACCGGGATTGCGGTAAACCTCAGGAGTTGAAAAACCAAATAGGTCCTGAAAGCGGAACTGCTCGTTTCCGTTTCCCGGCTACTCCCGATATTTATCGGGACGGGAACGTCAGGATGGGTAGGTTGATTGAATCCCGATGGCGACATCGGGAGCAGATTAATGATAGAAATAGCCTCCGGCAACTGGGGCTGTACAGAACCCGGCTTACAGATTTGCTGCTGCATAAACCCCTTCCCGTAAAACGGAGGGGGTTGTTTTTTGGTCATTGGTCATTAGGTCATTTGCTTCGCGTCATTGGTCATTTAGTTGGTAATTAGCTTTTCTCAAACTATCCAATGACTAAATGACCCAATGACCAATGACTATTCATTTCCCCAAAACAATATCAACCAAAAAGTGTTTGTTTTTCTATACAATTAGATATATTAGCGCAAATTAAACTGCGATTGAATTCAAGTATAAAACATGGCGAAAATTTTAATAATTGATGATGAGCGGGCTATACGTAATACCTTACGTGAAATTTTAGAATATGAAGATTATACTGTTGAGGACGTAGATAACGGAATTGATGGTTTGGAGTTGATACAAAAGAACGATTATAACCTTGTTCTTTGCGATATCAAAATGAACCGGATGGATGGAATGGAGGTACTTATCGAAGGGTTATCAATAAAACCCGACCTTCCGTTTATCATGATCTCAGGCCATGGAACTGTTGAAACGGCGATTGAAGCAAGTAAAAAGGGAGCATTCGACTTCATTTCAAAACCACCCGACCTTAACCGCCTGCTCATTACTGTCCGTAACGCCCTTGACAGGGGAAACTTAGTTACCGAAGCTAAAGTATTAAAACGGAGGGTTTCAAAAGTACGTTCTATTTTAGGTGAGTCGCAGGCTATTTTAAAAATAAAAGAAACTATTGAACGCGTTGCTCCTACTGATGCCAGGGTGCTTATCACCGGGGCAAACGGCAGCGGGAAAGAATTGGTTGCACGCTGGCTGCATGAAAAGTCTAACCGTTCAAGCGCCCCCTTGATTGAAGTCAACTGCGCCGCCATACCTTCTGAATTAATTGAAAGCGAATTATTCGGGCATGAAAAAGGATCTTTTACATCAGCAATAAAACAACGCATAGGTAAGTTTGAATCGGCCAATGGCGGCACCCTTTTCCTGGATGAGATCGGCGATATGAGCCATCCCACACAGGCAAAAGTATTACGTGCATTGCAGGAAAATAAAATTACCCGGGTAGGCGGTGAAAAAGAAATAGAAGTTGATGTGCGCGTAGTTGCAGCGACCAATAAAGACCTGTTAAAAGAAATCGATGCAGGTAATTTCCGCCTGGATCTGTACCACCGTTTAAGCGTTATTTTAATACATGTACCGCCGTTAACTGACCGTAAAGACGATATTGGTCTACTTACACAAAGTTTCCTTGATGAAATATGCAATGATTATGGCATGCCGGTAAAAAAGATTTCCGATGCTGCCATGGAAGCGCTTAAATTATTGCCCTGGACAGGCAATATCCGCGAGCTTAGAAACATGGTTGAACGCCTGATCATCCTTAGTGACAGGACTATAACAGATAGTGATGTAAAAGCATTTGCAAACCCGTCGTCACCATCAGTTAAAACAAACGAAGGGGCTTCCCAGCAACCTGATTTTGACCAGTTTGGAAATTTCCAGGAGTATAAGGATTATGCTGAACGTGAATACATAAAATTCAAGCTCGAAAAAAACAATTGGAACGTTTCAAAAACCGCCGACGATATCGATATTCAGCGCAGCCATTTATACAGTAAAATTGAGAAGTTTGGATTGAAGAGAGGGGAATGATTAGGTGAGAAGTGAGTAGTGAATGGTGAGTTAAAAACAATTCAACACTCACTTACTACTCACCACTCACTTCTCACCTAATCAACCTATTTGACATATTAGTTTACATTACCTACCTTTAGCGTAAACCTAATAATTAAACTGTAATGGCCCAAACTGTAAAAACTGCACAGGCACCGGATGATTTCGATGCTACCCCTACCCGACTGTATTCGTTGGATGCCCTGCGTGGCTTTGATATGTTCTGGATAATGGGGGCGGATGAAATTTTTCATAGCCTTAGGGATACCACCAAATCATCTTTTTGGACTGTAATTGGTAATCAATTCGAGCATCCTGACTGGAATGGGTTTCATTTTTATGATCTTATATTCCCCTTGTTCCTTTTTATGGCTGGTGTTTCCACGCCATTTTCGGTGGGCCGCGAACTTGAAAAAGGGAAGACCCGCGAACAACTGCTATTGCGGGTTATAAAAAGGGCGTTTATATTGATTTTATTAGGCCTTTTTGTAAATAACGGCCTAAAAATTCAGCCAATTGCTGACATCAGGTTCCCGAGCGTGTTGGGCCGGATAGGTATAGCTTACATGTTTGCCAACATCATTTATTTATATTCGAAAGAATTGTGGCAAATGATATGGTTCTGGGTTTTTATTGTTGGCTACTACCTGCTGCTGAAATTCACTTCAGCGCCCGGTTTCCACCCCGGCGACCTTACCCCACAAGGCAACTTTGCTTCGTATGTCGACCGTACTATTTTGCCTGGCCATTTATATGTACCATACCCCGGCACTAAAATAAATATGCATGATCCCGAAGGCTTGTTTTCAACTATCCCGGCTATCAGCACAGGTATATTGGGTATTTTAGCAGGAACGTTATTGAAAAATAAAACCCTTACACAAAATGCTAAAGCTGCGCGCCTTGCAATATTCGGCTTCATCTTTATTGTTCTTGCCCTGGTATGGAATTTTGATTTTCCTATTAACAAAAACTTATGGTCAAGTTCATTTGTGCTATTGGTTGGCGGTATTAGTTTAATCCTGATGTCTGTATTTTATTATATTATAGATGTGCTTGGCTATAAGAAATGGGCATTTTTCTTTAAGGTTATCGGGATGAACTCCATACTGATCTATATTTCAGGTCATATTATAAGTTGGGGATTTACCAACAGGAGCCTTTTCGGCTGGCTCGGCCACCTGGTAGGAAATCCATATAACGCTGTGATCATGGCCATAACTTTTGTGGTGATAAAATGGCTTTTCTTACGTTATCTATATGAAAAGAAAACGTTTTTACGGGTGTGAAAAGGATCTCGGAATTGGGATTTTCGATTTCGAATTTTTATTTTTCCGGATAAAATCAGCGCCATCAAACAAATCAGCTTAAATCAGCGATCCAATATACTCCCTAAATCGGCAGGAGAATAATTTATAGATTTTAGCGTTTTATTATCCGAAACCCGGTAAACCAAAAACAACCCGTCAATTTCTTTATAGTACGATTCGGTATTGGCAGTATTTTTGTAATGATTAATAGTAAGGTTCGCCTCTTCGACTGATTTGCATGCTTTGCTCATGTTGGATCGGTGAACCTCGTCAAAAAGTTCTTTGAATTTTTCGCCAAGGCCAAATTCTAAAATAGCGCCCGCAAGCACATATTGCAGATCGCATAATGCATCGGCAACTTCAATTAAATTGTTGTCGTCAACCGCTTGCTGCAGTTCTTTTAGTTCTTCTGCCAAAAGTGAAATACGGAGGTCACTTCTTTCTTTTGATGGGATTGCCGGCTTTTGTATTACAGGATGTTTAAATGTAGTGTGAAATTCGGCTACCTGGTTTAACGAGTTAGTATCTTTTATCATGAGTGGTTAGTAAATAATGAAATTGTTTTGGCGCTTTCTGAACAAGCGCCGCTAAGATATAAATTAACCCGGTTTTATAATTGGCATAATAAAGTTCAATTGTTAATTTTAACAATTGTCATACAAATGCAAGTTCAAATTAAAAATTATACATACATTAAACTGTTTACAATTATATAAGTCTATCAAATATCAGCAAATAAAAAAGCTGTTTAAATTTTTATCAATTATGAAAAGGGCATTTAAATATTTATTACTAACAGGCTTGAGTGGCATGTTATGTTTGTTTTTAGCTATTCCTTCTAACGCACAACACAGGGGCGGTGGTGGCGGCGGTCACTCGGGTGGTGGCGGCCATTCAGGTGGTGGTGGTGGTCATTTCGGTGGCGGTGGCGGTGGCGGCAGCCGTGCAGCAGTAGCTCCTTCGCGTGGGGGTAATGCTCCGAGAGCAAACTATTCGCAGCAGCGAACAGTTAACCGGAGCAGTTATACAAGATCAGCTACTAATGTAAGATCATACGGCGGTACACGTGCCGGTGTTGGCACAAGAGGATATGTAGGTGGCCGCGGTTACGTTGGCGGCCGTGGTTATGTGGGTGGTCGCGGTTACGCAGGTCGTGGCTACTACGGTCCCGGCAATTGGGGCGCCCGTGGTTTTTGGGGCGGACATGGCGGATATTTTTGGCACGGTGGTTTTTACGCCAGCTTATATTGGCCAAGGCTTGGTTTTAGCATAGGGTTTTTACCTTATGGGTACTACCCTTTTTATTGGGGCGATGCTGAATACTATTACAGTAACGGGTTTTATTATCAATACAATAACAGTCAGTACACCGTAGTTGAGCCTCCTTTGGGCGCTGAAATAACTACGCTACCGGCTGGTGCGCAATCCATTACTATAGATGGCGCACAATATTACGAGTTAAATGGTGTTTATTATCAGCCTATAACAAATGATGACGGTACAACCGGCTATGTAATTGCAGGTAAAGACGGACAATTAAATACCGGTAATGGCGCGGTAAATGGCGATAATGGAGGCAACCAGGTTAATAACGCACCTGCAGCCCCGCAGATTGGTGATATTTATGACCAGTTACCACAGGATACAAGAAAGATCAGGCTTAACGGGGAAACCTTTTATGTATCACCTGATGATTATTATTACCAGCAAACAACTGCTACAAATGGCAGCAAAGTTTACAAAGTTGTCGGCACACCTTCAGACGAACCAGGGAATTAAAAACAACTTCAGCATATATTCAAAAAAGGGTGAAAGCATTTAACTTTCACCCTTTTTTTATTTTATCGGTTTGATGATCTGTTTCTCAATTGAAGATAACCTGCGGTTTATTAATTCCATATTAAAACTTTTTTCAGTTTTAATCCTTTCATCAATACCATTCCTTCTTTGTACTTATGTTGAAGTTACCTATTTACTGCAAGCGCTTATTTTTACTCGTTATTTTTGCGTTTATTATTCCTTTATCAACAAGGGCTTATTCGGTCCTCACCCACGAGGCGTTGATTGATGCAAGCTGGCAAAAAAGTATCCTTCCATTATTGAAATATAAATACCCCGGGGCAACAAATGATGACCTGAAAAAAGCACATGCTTATGCTTATGGCGGCAGCCTGATTGCCGATATGGGTTACTTCCCTTTTGGCAGTGAATATTTTACAAATCTTTCACACTATGTACGAAGCGGCGATTTTGTTGAAGCGTTACTTTCAGAAGCACAGAACCTTGACGAATATGCATTTGCCCTCGGTTCATTGTCCCATTATATGGGCGATAAATATGGTCACTCGTTAGCGACGAACCACGTGGTACCTGTAGTTTATCCAAAAATAGGGCAAAAATTTGGCCCGATTGTTACTTATGAAGAAGACCATGCCTCACATAGCCGCGTGGAGATATCATTTGATGTTTTGCAAATAGCTAAAGGCAACTACGCCACACAGGATTATCACGACCTAATTGGTTTTGAGGTATCAAAACCAGTACTTGAACGGGCATTTTTAAAAACCTACGGACAAGATATAAATACTGTATTCGGCGATCTTGACCTTGCTATAGGTACATTCAGGTGGTCGGTAAAAAGTTTATTGCCTACTATAACCCGTACTGCCTGGGTAATCAAAAAGAACGATATTAAAAAACAAAACCCCAGCGCAAACGCACGGGCCTTTCACTATAAAATGAGCAGAAAAGCATTTAACCGGGAGTTTGGTACAGCAAGGCGAAAACCGGGTTTTAAAGCAGAAGTTTTATCATTTCTTATCAGGATTCTTCCAAAAGTTGGCCCTTTTAAGGCGCTAAGGTTTAAGGACGTTGGGCCGGAAGGGGAAAAACTATTTATAAGAAGCTTTGATACTACACTGGTACATTATAGTGGTGCGCTTGTAAAGTTAGGTGAAGGCAAAGTAACCTTACCCGACATTGACTATGATACTGGTAAGCCAACAGTGATAGGTGAATATGGACTATGTGATAAAACTTATGGTGATTTGATGGATAAGTTAAAAGATAATAAATTCAGTGACCTGACAGCGCCATTAAAACAAAACATATTGGCTTTTTACAGTAAAGCGGATATTTTAGAGCTTGCACAAAAATATCCTAAGGATTGGAAAAAAAAGTACGATGACCTTCAGTCAATTAAAGCCGCCCAGCCAGTAAAAATGGATAGTTTAAAAACCAGTAAAGGAATATATTACAAACTGAATGAGCCTGTAGTTCAGCCGGCAGGAAAATAATAATATTACAGCTTTTAATTTTCAAAGCAGCAGGAAATCAATGCATTAAACCGTTTATAAAAATCTCACTAAGCAATAAACGCTTTTTACGGATTTCGTCCAAATGCTCTTTATTTGGGAACATTGTTTTTTTATACGATAAAGTATTTCCCCTTACTCCATGCAGGGCATCTAAAAGAAGCTCAACAATTTCGTTTGGATTTGCAACGGGCTTTATCTTTCCTTTGGCGACTTCAGTTTTTATGGCTGTCACCAGCAAATCCCTTTCCGATTGATGCACCTGGCCCACAATTTCCCAAATCATATCCGGCAGGTTTTGTTCATTGAGCCGGAAAAAATCAAAGAAATTATAATTACTTAAAATAAACTCATGTTGTGTATTGATCTGAAATTCGAAAGCTTCCTGTAAATTATTAAAAGTATTTACTTTGCTGCTCAAATTTTGCAGGTAATCACAGGATATCCTTTGCATAACCGCGATGTACAGCTGGCTCTTATCAGGAAAATAATAATACAACAGGGCTTTTGACATAGCAAGGTCTCCTGCTATTTCATTCATGGTTGTTTTTGAATAACCATAATGTAAAAAACGTTGATGCGCGGCTTCCAGGATCTTTTCTTTTTTTACATCCTGCAGTTCATTTGTAGCGATCATTAATACCTGTTTATAAAATATAACGTGTAATTATAAAATTGGTTGTCTATACTCCTGACTTTTTTAACAAATTTATCAAATATACTAAATAAACAATGGCCGCCTGCTTAATAATGTTTACAATACATTTAAAAAATATTTTAAATAAAAAGGCCACACAATTTTAATCGTGCGGCCTTTTGTTAAGTTTTATTTTTTTAAACTGTTACGGGTTCAGGATCTGTGTACTCCTTTATCTCTATTTTTTTCTTTCCACCCCTAAGCCTGTCTTTCAGGCGTACCCTGATAATGTACATACATGGCACCAATATCAGTGTAATAATTGTAGCGAAACCTAAACCGAAAATCATTGTCCACGATAATGGCCCCCAAAAAGCATTGTTGTCACCACCGAAATAAATATGTGGTTTAAACGAGGTAAATAAGCCGGCAAAATCAATGTTAAATCCTAATGCCAGCGGTATTAAGCCCAATATAGCCGCAGTTGCTGTCAACAATACCGGCGTCATCCTGGTCCGTGCAGCCTCAACTACCGCATCGTGCAGGTTTTGTCCCTGTTCTATAAGCATGTCGGTAAATTCAACCAGCAAAATACCATTCCGGACGACAACACCCGCAAGCGCAATGATACCTATGCCAGTCATTACAATGCAGAATGTCATATTAAAGAGGCTTAACCCGAGGAATACACCAATAATGCTGAAAAAGATCTCTGTCAAAATGATCAAAGTTTTACCGATAGAGTTAAACTGCATCATCAAAATGATCAATATTAAACCGAATGATATCAACAATGCAGTGCCAAGGAATGTTGATGCTTCCGCCTGATCTTCCTGGCCGCCACCCATGTGTATGGAAACACCATCCGGAGCTTTAAAGCCGTTAATGGCCTGGGATATGCTGGCAACAACTTCATTTGGATTAAATGCCGGTTGAATTACATTGGAAACCAGCGAAATAACCCTTCGCGATTGTTTATGCTTGATATTTACATAAGTATTGGTGTAACGTATATCCGTAAAGGCCGATATAGGCACCTGCCTTATGGCCCCGCCGGTCGCAAGGTCGCGGTAGGTGATCTTTAAGTTTTTTAATGCATCAATGTTATTGCGTTGGTCTTCTTTCGCCCGTACGTCAATTTCATAATTATCTTCTGTTGTATTCCTGAAGTCGGATGCCTTAGCACCAAATACAGAAATTCCCAATTGCTTATTAATTTGGTCAGTGCTGATTCCTTCGCGATTGGCGCGTTCGCGGTCAACATCAAATACAATTTCGGGTTTGTCATTCTGCACGTCAGGCTGAAGCCCTTCGATACCACCTATATTTTGCTGGTTGATGTACTTTTTGAGCCGGTTTGCAGTTCTCACCAGCGTATCCATATTGTCGCCCGCTATTTCAATATCGATATCTTTTTGCACTGGGGGCCCCCCATTTTCCTGGGCTACCGCAATCTGGGCGCCAGGCACTCCCTGTACAGAGTTACGGATCTTGTTCATGACTTCTTTGGTATCTTTACCATTCCTTTTGCCAAATTCAACAAACGCCACAGTAATTTTTCCTTTATTATAATAGGTTCCCTGGTCTTCATCTGTTGGGTCGGTAACACCGATAGATACGTTTGAGATAATAGAGGAAACTATATCCTTGTCAGGTTCTACTATTTTTGCCACTTTCTTTTCGAGATCTGCAACAACCTGGTTAGTATAAGCCTGGTCGGTACCAATAGGCATAGTTACATATACATACACGAAATTGGGGTCAGCCGAAGGGAAAAATACCACCTTTGGACTCCTTACAGCTGTGAAACCCATTGTGAAAATAAAAAGTACAATAACGCTGAACAATATCCACCAGGGCCGTTGTACTGCCCACTCCAGCCGGCGTGCATACCAGTGTTGAAAGCGCGGCCATAGATTCCTTTGAAACTTATCTATAACCCGTAAAAGGATGAAATGGTTTATTAAATAGAGGACTGTGGCGAAAACCACGAAATTCCCAACGCCTACATTTATTAAGTACCCTAAAACGGCGGCGATAGCCAAAAAGATCAGGGCACGGCGCACTTTGCGGTCAAACCTGGGATGATCATGCTCCCCCTCGTAATGCGGTTTCATAAAATCAACTGCGAAAACGGGGTTCATGATATAGGCGACCACCAATGAAGCCAACAAGGTTATGATGAGCGTAATAGGCAGGAAGAACATAAAGTGCCCGATAAGGCTATTCCAGAAAGCCAGCGGAATAAAGGGTGCAAGCGTAGTCATAGTGCCTGAAAACACGGGTAAAAATACCTCGCCGGCAGCTATTTTAGCAGCTTTTTTGATCGGAACAGCGCCATTGGCGAAAATGCGGTGCGTATTCTCAATCACCACTATCGCGTCATCCACCACGATACCGAGCGCAAGCAGGAACGAGAATAGGACGATCATATTCAGCGTAAAGCCGATGGCCGGCATCAGCAGGAAAGCTATAAAACAAGATAGCGGCACGGAAAGCGCGACAAAAATGGCGTTCGTGCTACCCATAAAGAACATCAGGATAATGGTTACCAATATAAATCCGATCACGATGGTGTTGATCAGGTCATTCAGCGTTGAACGGGTTTTGTCAGATTGATCGCCGGTCACGGTAATATCCAAACCCTTCGGAAAAACGCTTTGCTGCTTTTGTTTGATAAGTTGATAAATTTTATCGGAAGCTTCGATCAAATTTTCACCCGATCTTTTGGCCACATTTAGTGTAATTACATTCTTAAAGTTGGGGTTATTCGGCGTTTTTAAACGTGCATAACTTACCTGGTCCTGGAAGCTGTCTTTTATGTCGGCAATGTCCCGCAAATAAACAGCTTTTCCCTGCGGGTTACGGATCACTAAGGCAGCAACTTCATCGGCACTCTTAAAGTCTTCTTTAACGTCGATGGTGCGCTGCATGCCGTCACTTTTTACGGTACCTGCACTGGAAATTACGTTTTCGTTGCCAATTGCCTGGATAATATCGTTATAACTAACCTGGGCCGCCGTCATTTTGTTAATATCCACGTTAATCTGGATATTAGGGGTCAATGCACCTACTTCGTCCACCTTGGATATTTCCTTCATCGCCTCTATATCGTCCTTCAAATTATCGGCATATTCCTTTAATTTTTTAAGGCTATAGTTACCGGATATATTGATGTACAAAATCGGCAGGTCGGCAACATCTATATCGGATATAACGGACTCTTGCAAATTGTTGTCGTTTTGTGGAAGATCCTGCTTAGCCTTGTCAACAGCATCCTTAACATCCTCCTTCGCATTCCTGATGTCAACATTGGCATTAAACTCAGCCGTTATGATCGACACGTTTTGCTGTGTGTTTGAGGTGACTTTTTTGAGACCTTTTAACGACTTCAATTGTTTTTCGAGCTGTTTGGTAACCAATACCTCAATGTTCTGCGGCGACTGGCCGTTATAGTTGGTGGTGATAAAAACCTTCGACTGCGCAATATCCGGAAAGTTTTCTTTTGGCAGCCGCATATAACTCAGCAATCCCAGCAAAGCAATCATAAATATAAATGCATATACTGCTGTTTTGTTATCAATGGCCCAACTGGAGGGTCCAAATTCTTTTTCCTGGTCTTTCATGTCAAATTTGTTTTGAATGATTAGTTACTTGAGTTCAGAACTCTTATCTTATCCCCGTCTTCAATATCGCTTGCTCCCTCGGTAACCACCTGGTCGCCTGCTGATAAGCCATTTATCACCTCCGATTTTCCGCCGTAAGTGTTACCTATTTTAACTGGCAGTCTTTTGGCAATGCCATTTTTATTAATATACACAAATGTACTTGTATCGGAACGTTGAATGGCATTTAAAGGAACTGACAATGAATTCTTTTTGGAGTAATCCGCTACGCGAATAGTAACAGTCATGTTCGGGCGTAATGCCTTGCTTTGCGGTAGTTTTATTTCGATCCCAAAGGACCTTGATCCGGGATCGATCACTTTTGCAGCGAATGTAACTTTTAGCATCAGCGAGTCATTGGCATCAGGAATAACCACTTTAACATTATCGCCCTGGTTGATGTCCGTTGCATACGATTCGGGTACGTCCGCTTTTACTTTAAGGTTATCGGTGTTTACGATCCTGATTCCGGAAGCTCCAGGCGATGCCGCCTGGCCAAGTTTAAGATCCATCTGGTCGATAGTACCGCTTATTGGGGATACAATCCGGTACATGTCCGATTGTTGTTTTAATGCATCCACCTGTTTTTGCGACGCCTCGAAATTGCTTTTGGCCTGTAGAAATTGTACTTCGGTGCCAATCTTTTGATCCCACAAATTCTTTTGACGCTGGTAAACTGTTTGGTTAAGCGTAGCCTGCGCCTGTGCCTGCGCTATTTGCTCAGTCAAAACGTTGTTATTCAATTGTACCAGCGTTTGACCTTTATTTACATGGTCGCCTGCCCTTACGTAAATAGCAGTAATGACAGCCGCTGCTTGCGGGTAAGCTGTTACGTTATCCTGCGCATCTATATGACCCTGCAGATCAACATAGTTAGTAAAATTGCCTGGGGTTACAGTAACAGTACCCACATCTATTGACTTAACCGAATCTTTTTTTCCTAATTCAGTTTGAAGCTTCACGATCTGAGAGTCTATTTTCGCCTGTTCTTTCTTTAAGTCGGCTAATTGAGCAGCTTTATCCTTTGGTTTGCTGGTGCAGGCTGCGAACAAAAATATTACGCCTGTAAAATATATTAGTTTTTTCATGTCTTGTATATATTGATCGTCTAAGGTTTTTAATTTATTTAATTCGTCCGTATGCTTTATCAAGGTCAACTTTGCTCACCAGGGCGTCATAGAGCCCCTGTATATATGAATTATCCGCTTCCTGAACAGCCGTTTGGGCCTGGGTAACTTCAATGCTTGAACCTACCCCCTGCTCATATTTGATTTTTGATACCTTAAGCACTTCTTCTGCCAATGTCATGTTCTTTTTCTGGTCGGTCAGGGTTTGTAAACCATTAATATAAGAGATCCGAGCCTGGCTGACCTGCAGATTTATCGTGTTTTTCATATCATACATGTCATTTTCAGATTTTATCACTGCTATTTGTGATTGCCTCAACTGGTTAACATGCTGCCATCCTGTAAAAATAGGAATGGTTAAATTAAGGCCTATGTAAGCAGATGGATAATCTGCCGAATATAAACTGCTAAAACTATTACTTTGATAAGCCGGGGCATAACTTGCGTTGGCTGTCAACTTTGGTAAAAACTGCCCTTTTTTTAGCTTTACGTCATACTGGTCTAATTTATTTTGAGTTTCCAGCAAGCCATATTCAATGCGGTCCCGGTAAACGGTTGTATCATTTGTTGGATCGACTGTACTGGCATCCAGTTGAATATCTTCAAGTTTATCTTTGAGGGTTAAATTTTTTTCAATCGGCATTCCCATTTGAAATTTTAATAATTGATAATTTAAAGCCAATAACCGGATAGTATTTTCCCTGTTAGTAACCAATGAATTATACTGGACAGTAATACGATCAACATCAATTTTTTCAACAAACCCCTGTTTATTACGGGCAACAGTTTCATCTAATTGTTGTTTAATCTCGTCAATATTTGCCTCCAGTAATTTTAGTTGCTGCACACTTACCAACACCTGGTAATAAGCTTTTGTTACATTTACATTTGCTTCTATTTTTGTACGGGTGTAGCTGCGCTCATAGAGTTGTTTATAAGTTCTGCGCCCTTGTAAACCAACTAAATAACTTGGATCAAAAAGGATTTGAGTTGCAGTAACACCCAGGTTTGAATTAAATTTTTGGGTAAAATTTACCGGGGTTAACCCTGCACTTGTTGGAACTACGATTGGATTGCCGCTTCCATTTTTAACCCCTTCTTTAGCCAACACTCCGTAAACTAATGGTGTTATAAAATCAGGAAATAAGATCACTGGGGTTTTAAGATAATCCTGGAAACTGGCCGAACCACTAACTTGAGGGTACCCCTGCCCTATTATTTCCTTTACATGGTAATTAGCGCTTGTTACATCCAGGTTTGCATTGATTACATCATGCTGATGATTGTAGGCATAATTTATACAATCGGCTACAGTAAAATTAAATGCAGTATCCGGCGGCGCTTGTTGTGCAAAGCCGTTTATGGCTATTGCACCTATTAGTGATATTATTAATATTATATGTTTCATTTTTAGTTGTGATTCGTTTTGTATTACAATTAATGAGCGATGATTTGGACATTATCCTCAAAATAAATTATCGCAGGTGACAACCCTATGTCAGCAGTTTAAATTATTCATCATGGATATTTTTATACTGGTTTAATAGCTTATATCCCTTAAGTGTGCAAATGCCATAGCTAAAATGCTCGTTAAACTGCTGTTGCACCCTCCATGTGTTAAATTCAGCTACCGGGAATATACTTGCGTTGAAACCCAATTCAACCTGGTTCACGCGCATACGGGCTATTATTTTTACGTCAATCTCGGGCCTTATATAGCCTTGCTTTATCCCTTTTGTTAAAAGTTCCTGTAAAGTGTGCACCAACACACCCGACTTAAAGTTTTGAAACTGTTTCCATGCATCCGGATGATATTTCTGCATATCATGTATCACTATCGGGTTGATCCTTGAAAAAATCTCTTCTGAACATTTCATCATATTGATCATTTCTTCAATCACATTTCCCGATTGGCTGATGATGGCGCTCATATTGTCCTCATCCTCCTGCAGCTTTTTCTTTACCAATGCAATAACCAATTCGTTTTTATCTTTAAAAAACTGGTAGATGGTTTTTTTCGACATGCCTAAATGTTTGGCTATATCGTCCATTGTTACGCTTTTGATCCCTGCTGTTAAAAACAGTTCCTCTCCGCCTTCTATTATTCTCTCTGTTTGACTCATTGACTTTCAAGGTCAAAACTACGGAAACATTTTTAGATTTCAAAGTTTCCATCGGAATTTACTTTTACTTGACAAATGCCTTTTAAATAGTAGCAGTTGTGAGTAGCAGTAGCAGTTTGCAAGTAGCAGTAAATAGTAGCAGTTTTAAATAGCAGTGGCTTGTTCAATTAGTTGACTGATAACTGCTATTAAAGCCTTTCAACCGCTACTGCCTTTAAACGCCTTTCAACTGCTACTGTCACTAAAAACTGCTACTACTCAAAAAACTGCCACTGATTTGTTACCTTTGTCAAAAAATCAAAACAGCATGATGCTTACACCTCTTTCAGCAATTTCCCCGGTTGACGGGCGGTACCGTAACACGACAGCCGGACTGGCTGCATATTTTTCGGAATACGCGCTGATAAAATACCGGGTGTTTGTTGAAATTGAATACTTCATTGCATTGTGTGAACATCCATTACCCCAGTTACAAGACTTTGATAAAAATGCAACAGAAAAGTTACGGGATATCTACAAAAATTTTAATGAGGCGAATGCTGAAAGTATAAAACTGATAGAAAAAACGACCAATCACGATGTTAAAGCAGTGGAATACTTTATAAAGCAGGAATTTGATAAACTTGGCCTTGAACAATATAAAGAGTTTATTCATTTTGGATTAACCTCACAGGATATCAACAATACCGCAATACCTTATACCTTTAAGCTCGCTTTAAGTGATACCTACTACCCGGCTATTAATGAATTGCTTGCCGTTTTAAAA
>Ga0206864_1128_pt1 | contig 25362 bp, 21 predicted proteins | sample Alteio_BWOrgCont_42_FD_152632 | JGI IMG/M metagenome (GOLD analysis project Ga0206864, IMG submission 152632) | Enriched cells from forest soil in Barre Woods Harvard Forest LTER site, Petersham, Massachusetts, United States -... | ecosystem: Environmental > Terrestrial > Soil > Temperate forest >...
CTGATAAGGATGCTCCTATCATCAAGCGACGTCTCGGAGTTAATCTTGATGAGCATAATTTAAAAACCAACAATGGTTTTAAATTATCCATGAGTGTCTGAGAGTTTATTGCAAATTATGACTTCCAGGGTTCTTTTGATGAATTAATTGTAGAAGCAGATAAAAAGATGTACCAACAGAAAAAAATTTCCCGAAACCAAGTGTGATCTCACCACCTGCTTTTATTCAGTTCGGGCTACCAAAGAAGATTGTCTGAAGATTTTTTCCTTTGCTTCAACTCGGCGCCTATGATAATTTATTTTTATCAAACCCGTCAACATTATCCCTATACGCAATAAAGGATGCTGCATCTGTGGCAAGCCGGTCCCTACCAAGTTTTCAATCTATTGCCCCATATGCTCCAGATTTGCCTTTCGTATGAAAGCAAGGCAATATCCGCCCAAGGTTGTTAAAAAAATTTGGAAATATGTAAAAAAATACGGGTATGTCTGTTATTACACCGGGATGGCCCTTGATATGGAAGATCCTCATAGCCCGTGGTTTTGCGTTTTTGACCATTGGGCGCCGCATGACCCACGTAAGATCGTGATCACGTCCGCGTTAATCAATGGCATGAAAACAGACCTTGCTGAAGAAGAGTTTTGGTGGTTCATCAACGCACTGGCCAACTTTAAGCGGCATCAAATACCGTTAAGAAAAAGGAAACTTGCGTTTTGGGACCATAAGTACACTTTGGAAGAGCCGGGGACACTCTTAGGACCCCAAGTTTTTCCAACGCGCGGGACAGGGATTTGCGACATGTGTGGCAAGCATTTAAAAAGCAAGATGTTTACCTACTGCCCTGTTTGCGCAAAAATGGCCATCCGGCTTAAAAGCGATGGGAAACATTACCCGCATGAGGCTGTGGAAGATGTCATCAATTATATACGCCAGACCGGCTATTTTTGCTTTTTCACGAAGATGCGCCTCGATATGAAAGATCCCACCAGCCCCTGGTATTGCGTCATCAATCATTGGAGACCGGGGAACAGTAAAATCGTAATCACATTCGCCTTGTTAAGCGTTATGAAGTTAGACCTTACAGAAGAAGAATTTTGGTATTACATTGAAGCGTTGGCTGACTATAAGAAGAAAGGCAAAAAGATCCTCAAGAGAAGGCCGGTTTTCTGGAAGAGGCGCTACCCGATTGAGGAGGAGTTAAAAGGGTATGATCGTCTCTAAGCAAAAAGTTCTCTAGGGTCGCCGTGGTGCAGCACTTATGCTACACTATGTTTAGGCGCTCATAGTTATTCGGAGGATATAAAATATGGCTACTAAAAATCCTAGATTGAATGTTGTTTTAGAACCATCATTAATGAAGGGTGTTGATCATTTAGCCCGTGCACAAGGTGTATCATTATCTGCGATGGCCCGCGATTTAATCAAAGAGGCCCTGGATACATACGAAGATGGTCAGTGGCAAAAAATAGCCCAAAAACGGGAAACGACCTTTTCTGTTAAAAAGTCCTTGACCCATGATCAGGTCTGGAAATAATGAAATATCGGCCAATTTACCATCATGAGATCCTTCATGACTTGGCTGAAATTCCAGCAAATATCAAAGGCCGTATTCAAAAGGCAATCGAAATGCGTCTTTTAATAGATCCCATAAGCTACGGATTGCCTTTGCGTAAGAGTTTACACGGTCATCGTAAATTACGAGTCGGGGATTACCGGATCATTTATCGTGTCCAGGGCAAAGAAGTTGTAATTTTGAAGATTGGTCACCGCAGGGATGTGTACCCCAAAGTGTGAACCCGGTTAAGTCATTAAAATTGGTGATGGTTGAGGATAGTCATGAAAAAATCAGTATTATTGGCCCTGATGATGTTTTTTTCTGGTTTTGCCAGGGCAGCTATACCGGCTGTTGCCATAACAACTCCTGAGGACCAAGGTACTTTTACAGCAGGCTCTAGTATCACCATGACTGCGACAGCTTCGGAAGCTGATGGGGCTATATCTTCGGTGGCCTTTTATAACGGGCCAACTTTATTGGGGAAAAGCAGTAAATCTCCCTACAGTTGCGCTTGGGACCAGGTCCCTGCTGGGACCTATGCCTTGACTGCGGTAGCCACAGATATTGATAAAGTTTCAACGACATCCAGCGCCGTAACCGTTACGGTCACATCTGCTCCACCAGTGATTGATATTGTAAGTCCTGCTAACGACACCACTTTGACAGCAGGTTCTAGTATCAATCTTACTGTGACCGCTTCGGAGTTCAATGGATCTGTTTCCACTGTTAAATTTTATAACGGTCCAACTTTATTGGGAGAAAGCAGTAGGTCACCCTATAGTTATGTTTGGGCCAACGTTCCTGCAGGGGACTATACCTTGACCGCTGTGGCCACGGACACTAATAAAATTTCAACGACGTCTAGTCCTGTGACTATTACAGTCACATCTTCGCCGGTGATGGCCATTATAAGCCCTGATAACGATAGTGCTTTTACGGCAGGTTCCAATATTACGATCACTGCTTCGGCTTCAGAAAACAATGGGACTATCAGAGAAGTATATTTTTATGATGGGACATATTATTTAGGGTCAACCACGAAATCCCCATACACTTACACCTGGACCCATGTTCCCGCAGGGGCTTATTCCTTGACAGTTGAGGCGACCGATAGCAGCGGAGGTGATTTGGTTTCAACACCTATCGATATCACCGTTAATCCAGCGGTTAATTTGGTAACAACTCCGAGCCCCGGCGCACAAAAAAAGAACAAAACAAAGAGTTAGGCGCTAAATCCCTAAATTTGAATATATTCTCAATATCTGTTAGTATTTGGTTTCAACTAAATCTTGGGGTTACTACGTTTGAGACCATTGGATGCTTTTTAACTCGCTCGCATTTTTCGTTTTTTTCGTTGTTGTCTACACTCTTTATCTTCTTTTAAATCACCGTTGGCAAAACCGCTTGTTGATTCTTTCCAGTTGTTTTTTCTATAGCTTTTGGAATTGGAAATTTTTGGCCGTGTTATTTGCGTCGGTGAGCGTTGATTTTTGGTGTGCTCGAGGCATGTCGCAAACCAGCGATGCCCGTCGGCGCAAATACCTTTTGATCTTGAGCATTGCTGTTAACTTGTTGATTTTGGGATTTTTTAAGTATTTTAATTTTTTCGTCAGCGATGCCCTAGCTGTGCTTCGAGCCTTTCATCTTGTTGATCCAGGCCTTAGCCTAGGTTTAAAATTAATCCTGCCTTTGGGGATTTCATTTTATACCTTTGAAGCCATCAGTTACGTGGTGGATGTTTACAACCGTAAGATAGAACCCGCCAATAATTATTGGGACTATGTCCTTTTTGTGATTTATTTTCCTCATTTGATTGCGGGCCCCATCATGCGGGCGAAATCTTTTTTGCCGCAGATCACAACGCCCAGGAAGGTAAGTTGGGATGGATTTTATGAGGGTGGTTTTTTATTTTTCTGGGGTATTTTTGAAAAGGTCTTTGTGGCTGATAATTTGGCCAAGATCGTCAATCCTGTATTTGCCGCTGGGCCTTATGAAGGGGGCGATGTGCTGATCGCCCTTTATGCTTTTGCCTTTCAAATATTCTGTGATTTTGACGGCTACTCAAATATGGCCCGTGGCTTGGGCAAGGCGATGGGATTTGATATTACCATTAATTTCAATTTGCCTTATTTTGCGGCACAGGTCAGTGAATTTTGGCATCGCTGGCATATTAGTCTATCAACCTGGCTTAGGGATTACGTGTATATCCCTTTAGGCGGCAGTCGCCAGAATTTCCAACGCACATTGAGGAATTTGTTTTTGACCATGCTGATCGGCGGGTTTTGGCACGGGGCTTCCTGGACTTTTGTGGTTTGGGGTGGGTATCACGGGCTTTTATTAACCATAGAACGTATTAAACAGCAGATGGGCTGGAAGATTGCCTTGCCCAAGGTCTTTAAAATATTGATTGTTTTTCATTTGATGGTCCTGGGGTGGTTATTTTTCCGTAGTTCGTCGCTCCTACAGGCGCAAAGTATGTTCCATGCGCTGGTGTTTTCTTTTCATGTTAACGGCATTTTTTGTTTCAAATTTTTCAGCATGGCCCTTATTTTATTGCCGCTTTTATTGGTCCAATTTTTGCAATACTATCGCAATGACCTGATGATCATTTACCGTTTGCATTGGGTGTTGAAAATATTCATTTATGCCGTAATGGCTTATTTGGTCTTAGGTTGGGGAATCATGAAATCAGAAGAGTTTATTTATTTCCAATTTTGAGTGAATCCATGAAAACTTTTTTTAGAAGCAGCGTTAAAGTGATTTTGTTCCTGGTCTTTTTTGAGATACTGCTTCATTTAGGAGGGTTTGTTTTCTTAAAGATCCAGGATCTGGGCAATATTTCCAGCCTGCAGCCGTTAAAGGGCAAGAAAGAATATACCATTCTTTGCATGGGTGATTCTATCACCGGATATGGAGGAGAAAATTCGTACCCTCGAATTTTGGCGCGTATTTTAAATAAGCGTTATCCAGATATGCGCTTTAGGGTGATTAATAAAGGCATTCCCGCGCGCTCCAGCTCAGAGCTGGCCAGTTACTTGCCGATGTTTATGGACCAATACAATCCTGATATGGTCACAGTCATGATGGGCTATCAGGACCTCGCCTATATCCGACGAGAACAGGCATCCTTGCATGAGCGTTTGAAAATCGAATTGTTGCAAAACATCAAAATTGCCCGTTTTATCAAGCGCCTTATTGATCCATTGCGGCCGGACCTGCAGAAACGCCTGGATGATGACACTTTGGGCCGTAAACTGTGGACCAAGGGCGACCAACAGTCAGAGGCCTATGCAGGGGGAGAGCTGGTCAACCTGACGCCACAGGACCTGCAGCCGCAACATTTAGGCATGGCTGATCCCAAGGAGCAACAGGCGCGATCGGAGATTTTGGTGCACCCTCAATTATTGACCATCAATAGTTTTAATGATTTTGTTGAAATTGTCAAAGGTCGCGGGAAACAGCTTGTGATCATGCAGTACCCTCGCATGGATGTCGCTGTTTTAAAAAAGATCATTAGGGACCCCCAACACATCATATTTGTGGAGAATAAAGCCAATTTTGACAAAGCCCTTGCCACATCAAGTCCCGAGTATTATTTTATGGATTTGATCACACCTTTATTTGGCCACTGTACTCCTCAAGGCTATGAGCTGATTGCGCAAAATCTCGCCCAGTCCATCTCCCAGTATATTGATGGAAATATTGACCGGTAACTGTTATAATGACTTATATAAACCAAATCAGGAATATCCGCCTTTCCGCAGTTTTCTTTCTTGCGCAGACTGCATCTCACATCGAAGAAATATTCCAATATAAGCCTTTTGGGCTACTGGAGATTTTATGAAATTATTATCCTGGAAAGATATCGTTGCAAAATATCAACATCCTCATCGGGGACGGAGTATTTGGCAATTGGTCAATACCTTGGTGCCGTACATTGTACTTTGGTATCTCATGTATTTAAGCTTGGGCCTTTCCTACTGGTTAACGTTGGGACTGGCTGTGGTCGCGGGCGGTCTTCTCGTACGTATTTTTATCATTTTCCATGACTGCGGGCACCTGTCTTTTTTTAAATCACAAAAGGTCAACCGGTTCTGGGGATTTATAACAGGTGTTTTGACTTTTACACCTCATGATTACTGGTGGAATGAGCATGCCCAACATCATGCCTCAGCTGGCAATCTTGATAGCCGTGGCATTGGGGATATTTGGACCATGACGGTCAGGGAGTACATCAAAGCCTCCCGGATGACAAGGCTTCGCTACCGCCTGCTGCGCAATCCGCTTTGTCTATTTTTAATAGGACCGTTTTTCGTATTTGTCATTGCCCGGCGTATCCCCAATTTGAGGGCAGGATGGAAAAAATGTCGCAGTACCGTTCTAACTAATATCGGGATCGTCGTGGTTGGCTTGTTGGCAAGTACCTGGATCGGCTGGAAAGCTTATTTATTGATACAGGTACCTGTTCTGGTCGTGGCAGCATCAGCCGGTGTATGGTTGTTCTATGTTCAGCATCAATTCGAAGGAGTTTATTGGGAACGTCAGCCGGGTTGGGATTATGTCACTGAGGCATTGCACGGAAGCTCGTTTTATAAACTTCCCAGAATTCTCCAATGGTTTACCGGCAACATCGGGTTCCATCATATCCACCATTTAAGTCCACGTATCCCTAACTACTATTTAGAGCGCTGCTATAAAGAGAATGTGATGTTTCAGCAGATTAAGCCTATTACATTGCTGGCGAGCTTCAAGTCATTGAAATTTCGTCTTTGGGATGAGCAGAACCATCAATTGGTTAGTTTTAAGGAATTCAAAGAGCGGTACTGGCATGGCAGTCTTAAGTAGGTGAGGTTTTATTAGAGGAAATTTTACCGGGAATCCCGGTAAAATATGCTTGATTTTTACCGGGATTCCCGGTAAAATCTAACCATGAAAATACATGTTCCCAATAGTGCCTTTCTTGGCAATATAGATCCTTTTTTAAAAGGCTTTGATCCTACAGATCCAGATTCACTGCACATAACATTAAATCCTCATTGGACGTCAGTGCACCCGCTAGTATTATCCATGATAGGTGCATTGGGGCTTACTGTTAAACCCGAAAATATTCATATTGATAAACTTGTTGCAAGATCAAGCCATTATTTTGTTAGAATGGGGTTGTATAAACTGCTTAATATTTCTTGTGGTACCGTTATACAAGAACATGCTCCTGAAGGAAGATTTATTCCACTTAAACAAGTTCGTACATCGGACGAATTAGCGGAGTTTATTACTGAAATGATACCGCTACTTCATTCAGATCCGGAACAATCTAAAACAATTGGATACATCATAAGTGAACTTGGGAGAAACGTTCTAGAGCATGCTTCATCACAGCATGGGGCCATCTTGTGTGCCCAATTTTATGTAAAAAGCAATACTATTCGAATAGGAATAGCCGATGTGGGGCTTGGGATAAAGAAAACTATTAATGAATCTCATGATGCAAAAACGGATTTAGAGGCCATCCATTTAGCCTTATGGCCGGGTATTACTGGTACAACTAGTGCTCCTGGTGGAACTGCACAAAATGCGGGTGCAGGTTTATTTTTTATTAAGTCCATAGCAAATCTAAACAAAGATTTCTTTGTTATATATAGTGGGAATGGATTTTATAAATTATTAGCTCAGAAGAGTGATAAAGTAAAACTTAATGCAGATCCTTTTGAAGATCGACATTCCAAGTCGGACCAATTGCCATATTGGCAGGGAACCTTAGTCGGCATTGATATAAGTCTTGACCAGACAAGAGAGTACTCGGAGTTATTAGATGCTATTAGAGACATTTATTACGCATTGAGAAAAACAAAAAAATCACATAAAAGGCCAAAGTTTATATGAAAGAAATTAACATTTATGAACGGATTGGTGAAAAGGACTTTGCTGAGAATAAAGATATTGGCAAGCGCATTCGTATAGAAGAGATCATGCCTGAGTTAGAAAAGAACAATAAAGTGGTTCTAAATTTTGACAAAATAGATAGAGCCTCACAATCCTTTATTCACTCATTAATTAGTGATCCAATCAGACAATATGGAGACAATGTTTTAGATATCATGTTGTTTAAAAGTTGCAATGATAAAGTTAAGGAAATGATTAAAATTGTTTTAGGGTATTTACAAGATGCCATTGACAAGAAGGATGGGTAATGGCACTTAATAAAAAATGCTGCAGGTGCGTTCTAATCATATCCACATGCTATTGGGTCTTAAAAATTTAAAACACCGAAAATGGTTACTAAACATTTTTGTGATGTGCCTTGTGTTTGGCCTTAGTCTTTATAGATTAGCCAGCACACATGCATTTAATGATTACGTTATCAATAATGATATCTATGGCACTGATGCCATTGATTACCAGCTGATGGCTGTAAATTTTGTGAATGGGCACGGCTTAACTTCACATTTTATTGAGGATTATCCTCACTATAAAATAGGCGTCGGAAAAACCACATTATTGGATACATTTAGGCCGACCGGATTTTTTGTTGAGAAGTTTCTGCTTAAAATGGATCTACACGTTTGGCATCCTCCTGGCTACCCATTATTCATGGCCTTCATCTACAAGTTTGTGGGGATTTCCCCTTTTTATATAAAGTTTATTCAGGTGATACTTCTCGCATTGGCAGCATCGTTCATGCCCCTGATAGGGTTTCTTTATTGGGGAGAGCTTGGTGTTGTTTCTGGAATGGTGGCATCGCTGGTATTTATTAATTTCTGTTCTCCAGACCCTACCTTGATTAGGGCGGAAGTTTTGGATGTTTTTCTTTTTTCTGTCTGGATTTTGTTGTTTACGGTATGGGAACTAATGCCTCGGACTATTGTTACAGCTTTGTTGGGGATTATTTTGGGCATGACCTTGCTGGTTAAGGGCACGTGTGTGTTTATAGCTTTTTTCTTCCCAATTTATTTATTTTTTAAGTTAAAAAATTCTAGCATGGCCATTAAGCACGCATTGGTGTTTGTGTTTTGCGTAGGGGTAATGGTATTTCCTTGGAGTATTTATGCTTCGATCAAAACGCATGAACCGGTGCTGCTTTGTACACAGACAATGCCGGATCTTCTGGCTGGTAATAATGAGCGAAGTATCCAAACCGGGCAATGGACGCCGGATGCCCAGATGAAAAACCCTAATTTTTTATACAGCAAATTAAAAGCAAAGAAATGCTCAGATTTTAAAATGTTAATGGTCTTTTTTAGGCAAAATTATAGACATATCCCACAGCTGATGACTAATAAATTAAGAATCGCATTCCCTCGGGGGACAAGTTCTGTCATCTGTTCGATGTTATTTTATTATGCAGCGTCCTTTTATTTTAAGCGCATGAATATTGACCAAGCCCTCGTGCCGGTTTTTCCGCTCATGTTTTTTATCAATATCCTTTTGATCACATTAATATCGTATGGCAGGTATATCATCGTTGTACCGTTTATTTATCCAATATTAATGCCAGGGGTTTATTTGCCCTTTTATTTGGCCCGGAGATTTGCTTTTGGGCCCAAGACATGGTATCTTTTCTTGTAACAATCATCTTAATATTTTCCCAAGGAGAGTGATGAAGAAAATTATTTCTTTTACGCTAGTTTTGCTTTTAATCATTGTTCCGCAAGTCCCTTTTGCACAACAGTTTAATCTTGCCCAATTGCCACAGCCAGGGACGTCAGTTTTACCAACTGCCCAGACCCAACCCCTTTTAGTCAAAGGACTTGTGGTTTATCCTAATGAGCCGCTCAAATTTCGTTTTATTGTGGACCCTGGTTCACTTCATGGCAACGATGCCTCTATCAAGGAACAAAGCACCCAGATCATGAAATATTTCCTGTCAGCTGTGGCTATCCCGGAATCCGATTTATGGGTGAATTTATCGCCCTATGAGCATGATCGCATGATCACATCGACCTTAGGGGAAACCGAGCTTGGGCGCGATATGTTGGCACAGGATTATGTTCTAAAGCAGTTTACAGCCACCTTAATGGACCCTCATCAGGCAGCGGGTCAAGAATTTTGGGGGCGCATCTTTACCGAAGCAAGGGAAAAGTTCGGGACCACGAATATACCTGTTAATTCATTCAACAAAGTCTGGATTGTGCCAGCAGAAGCGCAAGTCTTCGAACGGGGAAATTCGGTGTATGTCACTAAAGCAAAACTCAAAGTCATGCTCGAGAGCGATTACTTGGCCCAAAAGCGAGGAGAGCAAAGCCAGGTCCAGGCAGACACTACTACCAGTATTTTTACCAAACAACTGATGCGTGAAATTATTGTTCCAGCCATAGAACGTGAAGTCAATACGGGGGCGAATTTTGTCACTGTCCGTCAAATTTATTATGCCGGGATTTTGGCGCGCTGGTACCGCGATCTGATTAAAAATTCTTTGATGGATGATCTTTATCCAGATTCCAAGTCAATCAATGGTATTGATTTAACAGATAAGAATTTGAAAGAAAAGATCTATCAACGGTATATCAGGGCCTATAAAAAAGGCGTGGCGAATTTTATCCGGGAAGATGTAGATTCAATAACGGGCAATGTTGTCCCACGGAAGTATTTCATCGGAGGGATACCCACTGGTGTGGCATGTCTTAACCCTGCCCAATTGACTGTCACTTCAGACCCGGCAGCGGTGACAGACAAGAATGATGTGGCTGTCGATTTTGCCACCCTGGCGCGTAAGGTCACCTTCTCAACAAGAGACCTGAACGATCGATATTTGGGTCCTTTTCGTCAAATTTTTGCAGGAGCAAAACAAATCGATCCTATTGTGCCAGCAGTAGAAGGGCAGAAAGTTTTCGGTCGGTTAGTACCTGCTTCATCCGAAACAGCCAATGTCGATGATTTGCAGGCAATCAAGCTGATGTTTGATCCAAGGCCAGGGGCCCGCGCCATTTTGGTGAAAGATTACGATGAGATGACATATTTAATGACATTGGGTATCATTGTCGTTGAGTTGCTGACGCTTTCAGAAAAGTCGAAAGTTGAAAAGTATCGCTTTGGTTTGGCAACTGGATCAACCACGGAATCAACACGAATGTTGTTAGGCATGCTCGATGAGATCAAAAGGCTTTATGGAGAAGATTTTTTACTAAGGATCCTTCATGCTTTGGGAGCTGATGACATTGAAACATTGGATTTTGACAAGGTGATGGAAAAGGTGAATGGAATTTTGACCCTGGACGATTACGGTTGGACCAATAGATTTTTATTTGGAAGAAATCGGCGCATGGCAGAGCTGGCAGCCTATCGCAACGAGCAGCTTTATATGATGCTGATGAATCGTTTCCGTGTCAATTGGACGAATGAGCAAGAAAGGCGTGCACAAGTAGAAAGTCACTTTGGATCTAAATTCATTTCTCCTGTTCTATATGCCGCCAGTGCTGTTAAAGCACACTATACATTCCGTCGCTTGCTTCGGGATTTCGATCGAGAACCTACGAAACTCTTATGGACTATGAATGGGCTTGGAGTAGATGGACACGAAGGTTTCACTGAACCTAAACGGGTCGTTCCGGATACTAGCGGTGAGATTAAGACGAATATTAAAGAAAATTTAGAAGAGGGGAATTCCAAGGTAAAACGCATTATCGACTCGTTAAAAATTCTAGACCAGGACAATCGACTATTTCGTCCAGACGGCCTTGTGGAACTTTATGACCTCACTCGAGTGCAGAACTCATTTCATTTTATTGATAGTGATAGGCAATTTCATCCTTTCTTTTTAAGATTTATGGGTGATCATCGGACGTATAATCTTTTAGACCTCTTCGAAGTTATGAGCCGTATGTCGAGGGAAGAAATATTGAATTCTTACCCAGCTGCGGGTGATGAGAAATTTCGATTTAAAGGCAATAATGAGGAGGAACAGTGGCAGAATTTTCTTGATGAGTTCCGATATGTATTATTGAATTTCAGAAGGACTCCACGTTTCGGTATCACACAACAAACAGCAGATCTTATTAATCGCCAATGGTTTGGTTTTAATTTTTTTGGGGCCAACGCACCACGTAAACAAGAAGCATTTTATCGTACATGGTCAAAAGTGACTTCCACAGCCACTTGTTCGTTTGCCCATACTCTTCCCAATGCTATTTTTGTTGTAACTAAGGACGCATTATCCCCTAAAGTAGACCCGAATACTTTATTTCATCTAGTCCCAAGTCAAGATAGTCCGATAGCGCGTGTTACAGAAAAGGGAATTTTAGATGCTTGGCTGAAGACTGCCGAGGGCCAAAGATACGAAAATATCAAGAATCATAAAAATTGGTCACCGTATCCAGCAAGGAGAGAGCCTCCAGCTGACGCAGCGCAGGTCGGTGGTATCGATTTCGAAGACATTAATATTGATCGCACAGGTAATAGCAATATCAAGTTTAATGAAGCTGCCTTACGAGGCATGGAAGAAGAGAACTTTGATGGCCTGACACCTGTATTCTTGAGTATGTCAGAAATTGACAGCCCTCTGGCTGCCATGGGCGTCAAATAAAAGGCCTAAGAGAAACCCGTTAAAAGATCCGTATGTGAAGATCAGATGGATCAGGGAAAAGATTTTTTTGTAATAAATAAAGTATTTTTGCAGCGTCGGCATAGCCCTGCTGTAGGGAAGTCCCAGGATTGTAAGAGGGACCAGACGCCAAGATGTCAGAATACACTTTTGATGAAGAGATATTTTCCAGGGTATGGCGTGGGTCTGAATTCAAGACCATGGTAAATAGTTTTTCAGCAGCGTCGTACTGATGTAGCCCCAATTCCATGGTGGCCCAATTCTGACAGCCCCAAAATGAATGAGGGTCCAATAGGCATGATTTTTGAAATTGGTCGTAAGCCTGTTCATAAAGCCCTTGCCTGAAATAGCAAAACCCCAGCACATTATATGCTTGTGAATTATCCGGCATGACAGTAACAATCTGTTCGTAATAGGTTGTGAGTTGAGCGGATGGTTGCCCTGTGCCGGAATCATTTTCTCTCAGCAACTCCTTGTAGGCGTCAGTCGGGGGAAGGATCATGTTAAGATATTTGATCCCGGCGGCCTGTTTTGTTTCAAAACGTTTATCCTGAAACCATTTCAAGACAGCTGATGGATTAGGAGAATCTTCCATTTTTATTAGTTTGATGGCCAGGAATAAAAGCAAGATCCATAATAAGGGCAGAAGAAAAGACTTTTTGCTTGGTAAACGCATAAGGGGTTTTATAATGATGGACATGGCAAGACCATGGACGTGGACCATTTTAATCTCCAGCGCCTTTTGGGTTTTTTACGTCGCTCTTTTTTCTCAGACAATTCTTTTTTTTGATGCTTTTGGTTATCAGGATATGGGGCGCACCATAGTCCATGGCCCCATCACGGCATATTTCCACACCCTCAACCGTGAGCCTCTATATCCTTTGTTTGTCGCTTTGAATATGAGGCTTGCTGACCTTGTACATATTCCTTATACCAATTTGATTCTTTTGACACAAGGAATTATTCTGCTGATTGCCCAATGGTGGATTGCTGTTATTCTTAGGGCGATCGGTTTGCCGGATAAAATAACCGCAGCGTTGATTTTATATTTCATCATTTCACCCTCGGTGCTTCGTTCCTCGCTTATTGTGTATTCCGAAATAATAACATATCCTTTGATGATTGCAGCCGTCGCTGTTTCTTGTAAAACATGGGAGTTTTTTCTTGAAAATTCGAGTTCATTGCGCCGTTATGCCCAAAGAGGGATTTATACAGGGCTGGTTTTTGTTCCTTTAATTTTCGTTAAAGGCATTTTTGAAATCATCACACCAGTCTTTTTATTGATTTTGAGTATCGCTGCAATGATCAGAGGGAACATGGGCCATAAGACCATCAAGGCCGTGGCTATTTTTTTTATTGTTGCTTATATGGTCTTTGATGTGCCGGTACTGATGTATAAAACAGTCAACAAGATTTATAACGGCCATTTTTTATTTACTGATCGAGGCTCTTGGGCTTTGTACGGAACTGCTGCAAGGCGTGCGTTACCGGTCACTCCTCAAGAGCACTTGGCACAAATGCTTTATGTTTTTCCGGATAAAACATGGTGTTATCAAGCAACGAGTGCCGAGGCCTGCGAGCATTGGCTTTATGGCTTATCCGACAATCTTGGGATGGGGGAGCGGTCATTATTAAGCGAGCAGCATCTTTCAGGCCCGGAGATTGACAGGAGATTAATGACAATGTCTTTTAAGGTCATGATCACCCACCCGTGGGCCACCTTGCAGGGAATGTTTTGGGAAGGCTCGAAGCTCTTTTTTTGGGAATTTCCCTCATGGGGGTCAGTGGCCTTACCCAAAGAGTTGCGCCATTTGTACCAGTCCCCAGCCGTCTATTGTTCAATTCTTGTCATCGTGAATTTTTTGAATTTTATTTCTATTATTGGAGCAATCATCTATCTGTTATTGAGAAGGTCTCAACAAAATCAGCCTGTTGATACGCATATTTTTGTCGTTCTTACTTTTATTTTTACTTATATCCTGGCGCATTCTTTTTTCTTTTTAAATGAACGCAATGCCTTACCGATTGTTCCTCTGTATTTTATTTTAGCCGGCGCAGTCATTCAGGCATGGATGGCCCGAGGAAACAACAGAATCTAAAGTTAATTCTTGATTTAGACTAGTTGACCTTTAAGATATTCATATGGCTCGACTCAGCTTTTTGTTTATTTCCCTCCTTATTATTATCGTTATTGATCTTCTTTCACATTTTGTCCCGCATATCTGGTGGTGCATGTGTTTTTTTGGTCCTTTGATGGCCATCGGGTTTCTGGATATGATTCAGGAACGTCAGGCCATCCGTCGTAATTTCCCTGTTATTGGCAATTTTAGATATCTTCTAGAGCTTTTCCGTCCGGAAATAAACCAGTACTTTGTTGAATCAAATACTTCAGGGACCCCGTTTAACCGTTTGGACCGTTCCTTGGTTTACCAACGCGCCAAAGGCGAATTAGATACCGTGCCTTTTGGGACACAAAAGAATGTGTACGAAGTAGGCTATGAATGGGTGACGCATTCCATCATGCCCAAGCATGTTGACCCTCAACAATTGCGTGTGGTGGTGGGTGCTTCCCGCGCCAAACCTTATTCATCCAGTATCTTTAATATCGGGGCCATGAGTTTTGGGTCACTCAGCAAAAATGCGGTGATGGCCCTTAATCAAGGGGCCCAAATGGGCGGTTTTGCCCAAAATACTGGCGAAGGTGGGCTGACACCCTATCATCTGCAAGGTGGAGACATCATCTGGCAGGTTGGCACAGGCTATTTTGGCTGCCGCGATTTGAATGGTCATTTTTCGGCAGAGCGTTTCGTTGAAAAGGCCACCTTGCCCGAAGTCAAGATGATCGAACTTAAAATTTCTCAAGGGGCCAAGCCAGGCCATGGAGGCATTCTGCCTGCTGAGAAGGTGACAAAAGAAATTGCCCAGATCCGCGGGGTTGAAATGGGCAAAAGTGTGATCTCACCGCCTGGTCATTCAGCGTTTAGCACGCCGTTAGAACTTTTGAATTTTGTTGAACGTTTACGGGAGCTTTCAGGGGGCAAGCCGGTTGGGTTTAAGATATGCATTGGAAAGCCCAGGGAATTTATGGCAATTGTCAAGGCCATGCACAAAAGCGGGATCACGCCTGATTTTATCACGGTCGATGGTGGTGAAGGAGGGACTGGTGCCGCACCGCTTGAATTTTCGAATTATGTGGGCTCTCCTTTAAATGAGGGGCTGGTCATTGTGCATAATACCCTGGTTGGATTTGCCCTGCGGGACAAGGTCAAGATCATTTCATCTGGCAAGATCAATTCAGGCTTTGGTATTATCAAGCACATGGTCATGGGGGCTGATCTGTGCTATTCTTCGCGCGGCATGATGTTGTCCTTAGGATGCATCCAAGCCCTGCAATGCAATACCAATCATTGCCCCACAGGTGTTGCCACCCAAGACCCTGCTTTAGTCAATGGGTTGGTGGTGTCCCAAAAGAACAAGCGGGTGGCTAATTTCCATAAGGCGACGGTCAAAAGCTTTGCTGAAATTCTAGGCGCCATGGGTTTTACTGAGCCCAAACAATTGCGGCCCCGGCATTTGATGCGCCGCATATCCCTTTCCCAAGTCAAAGATTATAGCGAGATTTACCCCTTTATTAAAGAAGGAGATCTGCTTAAATCCCCTGTCCCTCAAGAATTTGAACTTGCCTTTCAAACATCCTCTGCTGAAACATTTGAACATGTTTGATTTTCCGGGTATACTTTAAAGTAGTATGTAACGAAAAGGCAAACCCATCGTAAGGTGGCGACGTCCCGCCCTAAAACGCGGGACCCCGCTTACCATCTAAGTCAGATGAGCGGGGCAAAACTATAGGGTCCTTGATATGGATAGCCAGTTACCGAAAAGCATGCTTCTGTGTGCATCCTGCCTTGTTGCTGTCCTTTTGTTCTTTTCTTCCCTGGCCTTTGCTGGTGAAATTGACACGGATTTATTCGGCTTTACCTATCATTTGCACCGTAAAGGGGCGGTTTATAATGCGCCTTTAAGGCTGGATGATAAGGGCGTCAAGGTGTTTAATCCAGGCCTGGGCCTTGGATATGATTTTAGACCAGACCGCCATACAGATGGATTTTCTGCCATTGTGCATGGAGGCATGTTTGTCAATTGTAACAATCACCCGTTTAGCTTTGCAGGAGCGGGTGCCAGGTACAGGAAGTTCTTCCATAAAAACTACTATTATGAAGTCAATACCTTGGCTGTGCTGACCTATGGCAATTCCTCAGACCATAAAAGGTATGAATTGAATCCTTTGCCCTATGTCAATGTAGGTCTGGGCCGTGATTACGGCAAGTATTCAATCACCTATTACCTTAGTTATATCCCCAAAGACAGTGGCGGCAGCATCACCAGCAGTACGGACATGCTTTTTTTAAGCATGGGCGTTTCATTTTGATTTTCCCCGGAAGGTCTGCCTACCTTGACACCCCCTAGAGGGGATGTTATACTTGCCCAGAAGTGGATTATTAGAGAATTTTAATATTTTTTTAGTACATATTATATAAATAGAGTGGATGAAATGACTTACGCCCCTAATAAAAAGATATTTGCCATTTGCCTTTCCCTTATTCTTCTGTCTGGCAATGCTTTTGCCCAAAGTAATACCGAGGCCATGAGATTTTTAATGGTCAATGCCATGATGCAATACGGACAGAAACTATATGAGCGGGGCGATTTTGATGAAGCCACCGCTGTTTTTAACCATGTCTTGGTGTATGACCATCGCCAACCACAAGCCATCAGTTACTTGAAACAAATGGGCCAAGGGCCAACGGATACTCATGATATTGATAGTTTACGGCACGCCATTGAAGCTAAAAAACGCAATATTGAAAAATTAAAAGAGCAAATCAGGCAAATGCGGGCCAATCTCGCTTTGTCATCAGAAAATTAAGAAGGATGTGTTTATGAAAAGGAATTGGGGCATTGGATTTTTAATTATTTGTTTCGAGCTTTCCAATATCAATTTGGGGCTGGCCACGCAAGTCTTTAATATCTCTCCTATTGTGGTGCAACCGGAAGCCTTGATGCAGCAAGACCATCGAAATTACCAGGAAGAAAACCAGATTAAACAGCTGATTGAGAACAATAATGAATTGATCCAGCAGGATTTGGACCGTGATGATGACCAGGCATTGGCCCAGCTGGACCAAAGCATGTTGAGTTACCGCCATGATTTGGTCTCACGTAACTGGAAAAACTCCCGATACGGCGATTTAATCAAATTGACCGAGGATGCTGATGCCATCACTGTTCACCATGATTTGGAAGAGAAAAGTGGTTTGTTGGCCCAAAAATACCTGATGCTCACTGCCCTCAAAGATGAAATGACATCCCTCAACGAAAAGCTGGAGAATCAACAGCTCCACCAGGAGAGCCAAGAGGGATCAACCATGGAGGGTTTTAAGAAAATAACCCAAGAACAACAGGATAAGATCCAAATGTTGGTCGCACGCTTAAGCGACATGGATAATCGCCTTGCACGATTTGACGATATGTTGGCCCAGAAAGATGGGCGGATTGCCCAACTCAAGGACAGCCTCTCTTTGGCAGACAGAGAAATTGACATGTTAAAGGAACAGTCCCAGGAATTATCTTCACGTGAGGGCCAAATTAAGACCCAGGTTTATCAAATCCAAGGGGCTGCACAGCAGACCCAGCAACAAGGCAATGATTTGGATAAAATACAGTCACAGGTCAATGACCTAAACAGTATCATTGAACAGCAGAATAAAGATATTGAAGCCAAGGATGAGGTGATTAAAATCCAGGCTAAGGAATTGTCGGCTTATTCTTCTGGCCATCAATCTGCGATCGGGCAGGAAGAAGTTTCTATGGCCCCGATTTATGTGACTTCAACTCAAAAGAATGTTGAGGTCCCACCAGTTTATGTTTCAAAGCCAACGGTATCTCAGCCAGAAATAGTGACAAAGACAGTTTATGTTCCTAAAACTGTTTATGTTACAAGGGAAGTCACCAAAGAAGCAACTATTGATATAAGCCCATATAAAAATCGTATCCAGGAACAAGATAAGGAAATCGCTCAACTGGGACCTCTAAAGGCCAGCCTGGAGACGAATGACCAAGACCTTAAATCTAAGGATGATATGATCCGTTGGCTTAAGCAGATGGTTGCAGCCCAACGGGCCAAATCTGATTATTTCAAACTTTCAGCCCAACAAGAACACATTTCCATGCAGCAGGTGCAGGACCAAATCCAGCAGATTAAAGATGACTTTGCCCAACGCTTCAAGAATTTTGACAAACTTCAGATTTCATTATCGTCTTTGAGGGATGAGGTTGGCAGCTTGAATGATCAACTTTCCCAAAAGCAAGAGCAAGTGGACCTTCTCAAAGAGGAGCTTGAACATAAGATCACCGAGCAGAAAACCATGGCCCAACAAGAGGCCCAAATGGAGCAAGATTTAAATGCACAACTTAAGGACAAGGATAATCAGCTGACAGCTTACAAGGAAAACGTGCAGCAAAAAGATAATCAACTGACTGCCTTCAAGCAAGATATGCAGCAGCGTGAAGATAATCAGAAGACAGCCATTGATCATGAAACACAAAGAGAACAAGGCTTGATCTCCCAGTTGCAAGATAAGAATAATCAGATTTCCCAATTAAAAGATCAGATGCAAGGCATGGCCCAGGCCCGTACCAATGATGACCGTTTGAAATTGGCCCAGCAGTTGATTGACCTGCAACAACAAGAGACTGATCTTTTAAATCAAAAGAGCGAATTAGCCCTTGAGCAATATCAAATTTTTGAAAGCCATTATGACGTTTTTGAAAAGCGCATGAATGTCCTGATCGATCGCCGCCGTATCGAACAAATCCAGATGCAGGATGATATCAACGGTTTGAGCAATGATTTAGACCAGAAACAGCAGGAAATTGATTCGCTGAAAACCCAGCTTGAAGAACGGATCGCCAATGAAAAAGATCAACAGGGGCTTCAGATGCAGATCGATGATCTTAAGGGCCAGCTTCAAACAAAAGAAAATCAGGTGACTGCTTTACAAGCACAGGTCCAGTCAGCCCAGGCCAATCAGGCAGATGCTTTAAGGGCCCAGCTGCAAGAAGCACAGGGCAAGGTCGAACAATTAAATCAGCAACTTGAGGCCAAAACAGAGGAAGCAAACAATCTGGGCGGCCTTGTGAACCAATACCAGCAAAAATTGGAATATAAGAACACGGCCTACAATGCGCAATGGGCCAAGGTGTTAGCGTCGAGGAATGACCTTGACCAGTTGCAAAAACAGATCGCTGTTTTGAATAGGAGCCTTCAGGGAAAAGAAGCCCAGATCCAAGATTTACAAACCAAGGACTTAAGCCTTTCAGTGATCCAGCAAAGAGTCATGGATGATAAAATCTCTGAATCAAGGAATGTTATTCTTCAACTGCAAGCCAGAGCAGATCTCCAAGAGCAGGAGATCAAGAATTTAAAAATTGAATTGGCCCTGGCCCGTCAACAGCTTAATGGAAGCCCAAACCCGGATGAGATTGAATTTTTAAGGACAGGGATGCATAAGGCCGCCGATGAATTGAAGCAAAAGGAAGATCTGTTATCACAACTACAAGCAGAGGTAGACCAGAATAATGGACAATCCCAAAATGAGGGAAGAGAGCTCGTGGGTATGAAGCAACAGCTCCAAAAAGCTTATGATGAGTTAAGCAGTGTTAAGGAAGATTTAAGATACAAGAGTTTGGAAGCCATCCGTCTTAAGGAACAAAGCACTATTAAAGAAGGCGATTTGCAAGACCAGATCAAGGCGTTAACGGCACAGTTGAAAATGGCCCAGCGACAGGGGTATTCTAAGCAACCTATTTCCAATGGAGAGATGGCTGCTTTGAAGGTCCAGTTGCAAAATGCCCAATCACGGGTGGATGAACTCGAAGGCCAGTTGGACCAATATACCAAAAACGAAGAGCAGACGGGCCAAGATAATAATAGCAATGCCGCTGATTTGCAGGCCCAATTAAACGATGCCAATGCCAGGATCCAGAGCCTTGAAGATCAGCTTAAGGTATCTAATAAAACTTCGACGGTGAATGTGATTGCAGCAGTGCCAGGCGGGCCCCAAGCAGCACAACTCCAGGCACTCGAAGATCAATTAGCCAAGGCCAACAGCGATTTGGCTGATGCTAATTCACAGATTGCAGCGCTTGAAGATCAGCTTAAGGAATACAGCAAACACTCCAAGCACGATATCTTGCAGGATAAATTAAACCAGGCCACTCAAGAAATCCATCAGCAGGGCGCTGTCATTAATTACCTGGTTGATAAGTTGACCAAGGCCGGCCAAAAGGTCGATCTTGCGCCGTATTTTTCTAAGTCGTAAAATTCTTCCTCAATGAAAATTTATTCATTCATACGGTTGATTCTAATTAACTGTGTGGTATTCCTATTTCTGCTTTTTTGCGCGGAACTGATCTTGAGGGTGCATGACCCGCATCAATTGTACCAGAGGACCTACCCCGGAGAATATCAAAACCGTCCCTTTAATCCCAAGCTCTCATGGCCCTACGCCGATAAAGATTTAGGCTGGGTCTTTAATATGGTCAATGTGATGCATAGTACCAGGGACAGGCAAGTTTTTTATAAAATGAATCACGAGGGATTTCGGGATGATAAAGATTTTGATGCCAACCCTCCAGATCCAGGCAAAAAGCGCATCATGGTCTTAGGGGACTCATTTGTTTTTGGTCTATTTATCAATCGAGAAGATACGATCCCCTCCCTGTTGCAAAAGAGAATGGGGGGCCAATATTCGGTTTATAATTTTGGGATTATGGGATGGGGAGTGGACCAGATGTATTTTGCCTATGAAAAGTATCGGGACAAGATCAAGCCGGATGTTTGTGTTTTATTCTTTATTGATGATGATATTGTACGGACTTTCGAAGCGTATAGAAAAGAGGATGGGAATAAGCCAAGTTTTAATATCAAGGACGGTAGGCTCGTTCTTAGAAGGGGCAAGGACACCAGTGTTTGGGAAGAGTGGCTTAAGGGAAGCTATCTGTGGGAGCTTGTCTATACCGTTTACAGATACGTCTATGCAAAAGAAATAGTCCGCTTGGTATTTCATGAAATGATCCAAGAATCAAGGCAGCATCATGAAGAGTTTATGGTTGTTCGGATACCTTCTAGGGATGATTTAAAATGCCATAATCTAGGCTGTATGCAACGATCAAATTATTTTAGTTTTAAGGATTATTTTAATAAAGCTGGAATAAATTATGTTGAAATTCGTGAATATATGAAGAATTTGACCCCTGATCAGTATGATTTATTATATATCCCCAAGGATTCGCATTTGAGCCGCAAGGGAACTGAGTTTGTAACAAATACCGTTGCTCCTCTCTTGGCAAAGTTTGATCATAAACAGCTATTAATAAAAAAATAGAATTTCGTTGAAATAAAGAATTCTGTTCCTAGAATTGTTATTAATGGAACAGTCAAGAAAGCTTTCCCTACTATTGCTTTTTTGTATCTCTATTTTTATTTCTTCTGCCAGTTGGGCTGATCCTGGACAAAGTTCCAATTCTACTTTTTTAGCACAAGCCAACGCGACCACGGCACCTGTTTCAAGCCAGCAAGACGTGATTGAATCGAGCGCAAACCAATCAACTTCCACAAAAGATTTACAGCCCGATAATTCGTCAGTCCCCATTGGCCCTGAAATACCTGATTGGCTTAAACGGACCGATTATGGTGCCCAGGTTGGAACAGGGGAAACACCAAGTTATTATTTGGAAACAGTCCAACCTTTGTACCAGTCAGATGATAAGGTAAATACGGTTTTTACCCATGACCGTTTTTCCGACGACGAATCGGGGACGTTCTCTGGCGGGTTGGGCTATCGACGGCTATTGTTTGATAATAATCTGATGGTAGGCATCAATTCATTCTTTGATTATCAGGATTCGTATAAAGAGTACCGGCAGGGGGTTGGATTAGAAGCAATCACCAAAACGCTGGAATTCAGGACCAACGCGTATTTTGATCTTTCTCCTAAACGGGTGGTATCCGACGATGTTGATACAACTGTATTTGAAAAAGTCGTTAATGGCGGGGATGTTGAAATCGGTGCACCGTTGCCATTTATCCCCTGGATTAAAATATTTGCAGGTTATCAGCGCTATGCTTATCATTATGCCAGTGATTTGAGTGGTGCGGAAGAGCGGGTGGAATTTAGCCCGTTTAAATTTGCTACCGTTAATTTTGTTACCAGTGAAAATGTGAATGGCGGGACCAATTACCAAATGGACGGCCGCGTTAGTTTGCAGTTTGAAGATTTCACACTTAAGAGCTTGCGGGATATGTTTAGCTTGGCACCGACCGCCTACCCTGACGTTGATTTGACCACCAGGACCTTGGACAGGGTGGAGCGGAATTTTCATATCCAGACCGAACGATGGTCGACGAATAAAACAACAGGCGTTACGGTAGAAATATCCAGGACTTGAGACGGACAACGATGAAAAAATATTTATTTTGTGTAGGCATACTTTTGATGTCAGTGTCTTCGAGTTGGGCGTCAGTGACAGTGACAAGTTATAAGGTCAGTCTATACGAGATAGACTTTTTTAATAGTACAACCAATCAATGGGTCACTGGAGGCACGGGCACCTTGTCTTTTGATCTGGCATCGGTCAGTTCAGGGCAGACAGTGGGAGATTATTTATCCGGGGCCAAATTGGCCAACGGCACCTATACACAAATAAGATTATATGTGTCGCGGTACATAAGCATTACAGCCTATGATGGCAGTTATTATACGGATGGATCAACAGAAGCCGACCCGAACGGGGGAGATCCTGCTGGCGGCTATGTCGCCGGGCTTACAGCCGGAGCACCAAGTAATGCAGTATTAGGCTCTACACGCATGTCGGATAATTCTGGCACCTACCAAACAGGAGAATATTCCCAAGATCTCAGTAGCAGTGAATTGGAAGCTATTTTTTATTCGCCGGCATTCGCGCCCTTTACTTTAACAGGGGCGTCCAAGCTCATTAATATTAGTTTTAATATCAATGGAACAGTGGTTTTTGTGGAAAGCGGCCCGCCTAATTATGCCCATATTAATGCCCCTCCTACAATTACGGTAACTGTAGAATAACCCTTCGCGTTTCTAAGCAGAAATAAATGGTATAGTTGTAATATGCCCTTATTGATCATTAGTTTATTTTTGATGAGCACAGGCTTATGTTGGGGCCAGGGAGAAAAATCCATTGGCCTCGATCAAAAGCTCATTAATTGGATGAGGGAGCATAAAAGCCCGGTCACAGGGATGCCCTTTAGTTTTGAGCCGTTGGGGACCAGGCAGGATGTTTTTAAAGGGGTTGGTTTAGAGTATTCTACGACGGGAATCATAGAGCGGACCATCATTGATCAAGGTATTTCTATTTATGATGCGGCCCTATGGCAAATGGTCCTGGGCCAAACAGGAGATCAGCAGGATTTAGCCATGGCCTTAAGGCCAATTGAATATTATTGGGAAGGTTCTTTGAATGAGTTTTTTAATATCCGTTCAGGATCAGACAATCAAATCTTTATTTATGATCCCAATCATCCCAAAGCCGTCACCTCTGACCTTTCAAAAAAAGGTCAACGGGGTTTTGTTTTTCGTATTATTAATGCCAATGGTCAATATTGTTCCACTGATCCCGCTGATGGGAAGACCCGTTACGAGGACTATCCCAATGATCCACGTATCCATTGGGAAGATTGGAAGCCTATTGCCGGTGAGAATGCCTGGGTGGTGATGGCGGCCTTGCATTTGTTGAAGCATCAACCGTCTGCACAATGGCCTTCTTCTTCAGAATTTAGATTGGCCCAAGAACTGACCCGCGCCGCATCTTATTTACAGGCTGACAACGGAGGCATCCGCATGGCGCCTTTGGGCACGTACTATCATTTAATGGATATCCCATCCGACGCTTCTGAGGAGAAAATTACCCAAGCCCTTGATCATAGGGCGAAAATGTTCAATCATGGGTATTCCTTTCCCCATCAATATTTAAAACGATTTGGAAGTATTGATTATCAACCCTATCACACATGGTACTATGAGGAAATATCGACGGAGAACAATCTTTCTTGGTATGCTGCTTTAAGGATGATGTACCAACTCACAGGCCAGTCGAAATATTTGGTGGCCATGGGACGTATTGAAGATTATATAAAGTCGGTCTGGGACCCGAAGGAAAAAGTTTTTTATCAGGGCGCTCATTTTAAAGAGGGGGCGTGGGTCCCCAATAAGGACCCGTTTGCGGTGGATGTGCAGGATTGGGCGATCGCTGTCCTTGGTCCAGAGAAAATTGATGAATGGTTTGGGGAAGGTACGGCCTATGGTATTTGGCGTTCGACAAGGACTTTTTCTGGAGTATATGGACCTGATGGCCTACAAGGAGTTGGGTTTACAAAAGAGAATGACCGTGTTTCCATAGAATGGACCGCAGGGGCGATTTTAGCTGTGCGTAAGCTTGCTGTTTATTATGCTTCCACACATCCTGACTGGTCACAAGAGGCCAATCATGATGAGACCAGCATGCGCACAGGGGTGGACCGTTATTATTTCAATGTCAGGCCAGGTGAGGCAGCGTACTCTTATTCATCGATCCGTCGATGGATCCCCTTTGGATGGTTTTCGCACAAGGTCCCGATTCTAAGTTTGGCCTCGACGGCGTGGTTGGTGCTGATTGATGAGAATATTGATCCTTTTGAATTGTAGGATGATGATCTGCAGTGCGGGCGACTATAAAAATCAGATCAAGGGGCTTGTAAAAGAGTAATTTAAAGGAAACGTTTTCTCGAAACAGCCTCCAAACTCTTGTTTTATGTATAAATACGTTCCATACTTTATATATGAGGGCCCCATGCTTCCATATATCTATTTTGACAGTTTTTTTAGTTAACACGTTCGGGCCTATACCCTTAGTCCAAGCTCAAGATTATCGTTTACCTGCACCAGGGGTAATGGTTTATTTAAGTCCTGAATTTAACCCACCGATACTTAAAGGTATTAAAGTCCACCCTGAGAATCCGTTTAAGTTTGATTTCATATTAGATGAGGGTGACAGAAATGGGGACAGTCCCTTAACAGCGGGACAGTCCCCATTTTTGAAGCAAGAAGCTACTCGCCTGATTAAATATTTCTTAGCGAGCCTAACCATCCCTGAAAAAGATTCGTGGGTCAATCTTTCGCCCTATGAAAAAGACCGTGTC
>Ga0206864_1130_pt1 | contig 25262 bp, 18 predicted proteins | sample Alteio_BWOrgCont_42_FD_152632 | JGI IMG/M metagenome (GOLD analysis project Ga0206864, IMG submission 152632) | Enriched cells from forest soil in Barre Woods Harvard Forest LTER site, Petersham, Massachusetts, United States -... | ecosystem: Environmental > Terrestrial > Soil > Temperate forest >...
CAGTGAACACGAAGAATGCACAAAGTGACACAAAGATCTCTCTTAAAGGCATTTTTCATTATCGAAATTTATTTATTTCATTTTCCTGATTTTATGAAAATCAAACTGCTTTTTATTAAGCACTTTTATATAATACTACTGCTACTATTGTTTTTTAAAGCGGTTGTAGCTGTCCCAATAACGGGAAACCGTAAAATAACCGGCAAAATAACCGACAAAGCGACGGGGTTGCCAATAGCAGGTGTAACCGTTTCCATCCCTGATCTTAAAATCGGGACAAGCACCAATACAAACGGCATTTATTTATTAAAACAACTGCCAAGGGGTGAATATATGATCCAGGTAACGGCAATGGGTTATGCAAGTGTCACCAAACTAATCGACCTGGGCAATACTTACTCGGTCGATTTTAAATTATCGGCTTCAAATTATGAACTTTCCGACGTTGTGGTAACGGCTCTCGGCAATACCACAACTAAACAGCGCGCAACTATACCAATTACAGTAGTTACACATAATATGATACTACAAGGTGTTTCGAACACAGCTATTGATGAAATAGTTTCACAACCCGGCGTGAACGAAACCACCGAGGGGGCAGGCACTACCAAACCACAGATCAATGGATTGGGGTTCGACCGTGTGTTAACCCTTATGGATGGGGTGCCCCAGGAGGACTTTCAATGGGGTGATGATCACGGCATTTTAATAGATCCCTATGCAGTATATGATGCCGAAGTAATTAGGGGTCCTGCTTCTTTACAATATGGCGCCAGCGCCGAAGCAGGGCTGATCAGTTTTAAATCAGAACCTTTGCCTGAAAATGGAACGGTGCAAGGCAGCCTGCTTACAGAATATCATACCAATAATGGTTACTTAGGGGCCTCGTTGCACTTAGCAGGTAACCACAATGGTTTTATATGGGGGTTGACGGCAAGTGGTGAAGAGGCGCATAGTTACTCGGACCCAAAGGATGGCTACGTGTGGGGAACTGCCTGGAACCAAACAAATGCAAGGTTAACGCTTGGCCTGAACCGGTCCTGGGGATATTCCCGCCTCACTTTAAGTGCGTTGCACCGGCGCATTGAGGTACCGGATGGCAACCGCGACAGCACCGGGCGATTTATATTCGATACGCCGCAAAACGGGCAGATATACCCTACAAGATCCGATTTTTTGGCGTACGCTGCAAATATAGCCGGCGACAAGATTTTGGAAGAATACCAGGCCTGGTGGCAAAATAGTGTGAATGTCGGTAAAGGCCGCATCGGACTTGACGTCGGTTTTACCCAAAGTGTTCACCATGATATTGATACCGGCAGCGTTGGTTCCGGCAATCTGTTGGTTAACGACATTCCTTATTCATTTAAATACCAAATAGCGGGCGACAGTTCCGGGCTGAAACTGACTACCGGTATTAACGGTATTTATGAATTTCAGCACAATGGGGCTGCGCCTCCTGCACCTTACGTACCGGATTATGAAATTCCTAACTACACTAATTTTGAAATAGGCGGCTATGCCATACTGGAAAAAAACTTCAAAGATCTTACCATTAGCGGCGGATTACGCTTTGACCGCACTGATTTTGTGGGTGACCCCATGGCGCTGAATGCTGCCGGTAACATTGTTCCACCGGGAACGCCGGGATCAATGGTGCAGTTCACCGGGTTTAATAATACCTATACCGGGCCGTCAGGAAGCATTGGTGCATCCTACCAGTTACCTGATAATAATTACGTAAAGCTTAACCTTTCAAAAAGCTACCGTGCGCCTGCAATTAATGAGTTAACAAGTAATGGTTTGAATATAGGTTCAAACGCAATCCAATTGGGGAATATTAATCTGAAAGCCGAGCAGGGATACCAGGTGGATTTTGCATACGGATATAACGGTGGGGACGTTAGTTTAGAAGCGGATGGGTTTTATAACCATATCAGCAACTTTATCTTTGCAGACCGCACCGATTCCATTTCGCAGGGATACCCGGTATACAAATATGTATCTTCAAATACGGCGATAATTACCGGTGTTTCCGGCTTTTTAAATATCCACCCCTCAGACGCTAAATGGCTGGAAATAGATAACGGCTTCACTTATATCTATACCTATCTGCCCAATTCGTCGGATTCCACCAATCACATTCCCTGGATCCCGGCGCCTCATCTAACTTCTGAAGTTAAGTTCAGGCTTGATGACGGGCATAATTCAATACTCAGGGGAACCTACATGAAGTTTGGCTTACAGCATGATTGGGCGCAGAATGATATTTACAGTGCGCTTTATACCGAAGTGCCTTCTGCGGCTTACACTTTATTTAATGCAGGCGCCGGAACCAATTTTGTTAACCCTAAAACGGGGCTGGTGGTATGTTCGTTATATTTGAATTGTACCAACCTGACCAATATTGCATACGCCGATCATTTAAACCTGGCACAATACTTCCTTGCATACAATGGACAGCAGGTTACGGTAACCCGGCAAAGCCAGGGAGTTTACAATATGGGCAGGAACATAAGCTTTAAACTTATTATCCCTTTTGGGATTGCAGGGAGTAAAGCTAATACAGCAAATTAAGCGGCTATATTTATAAACAACAGGGAGGGAGTTTTGCGGGATAACCGGAAACTCCTTTTCTGCGTTTAAATGTCAAATAACAAATCATAAGCAAAAACATTTTTATACCTTCCATCATGAAACATTTAAAAACATTATTTTTATCAGCTATCCTGTCGGTTTTATTTATCCAAACCAAGGCGCAAGTTATTACGTTCAGTAAAGGCATCGATCATGTAAAAGAATGTTGTTTGGCCGTTAAAAATGCAATAGCATCCAATGATGGCGCTACTGCCCAAAATAAAGCTAAAGATTTAATTCAAGCGCTAAATGATGTCCCTTTAAAATATATGACGCCAGCCCAATCAGGCGTATGGGCAAAATATATCCGCCAATTACAAGCCGACAGCAATCACATTAGTACAGTATCGGCGGTAGCAAATCAAAAAGAATATTTTTCAGACCTTACAACAAATTTGCAGGCAGCTATTGACGGGTTGAAAATGAAATAATACATATTGGACTTAATTATAGATACTGACATCAGTAAACTTGCTTCAGCGATATAATTCTTGAAATCAGCGAAATTGTATAAATCTGTTTAATCAGCGGTTCAGATAACTTCTACTCCTTCCAAAACAAAGTTCCCGGATGGAAGTGTTTCCACGAGTGCCAGTACTCCTGGTAAGCCTGTATTTTGCTTAGCTGGCTGCCTTTTAAGGCACCGGAAGTGCTCAATCCATCCCAATCCCACACAGAGGCTGTTTCCTGGTCGGTCAGCGTGCCGGCGGTATCGAGTTTAAAATGCAGTTCCTTTCCATTAACCGTACTCTTAAATGCATGGTAAGTAAGGCTGTCGTCTTCTATGGCTATCAGCAGCGGCGTTTTGTTCACATGGTCGTTTAGCAGGTGTTTCTTAAACAGATGGCGCCAATCGTACGCTTTTGCCTGGCCGTTAACAATTACGCCCAACATCCAGCTTTTCCTTAATAGGGTATCTTTATTTTTTAGTGTACTGTCCCTGTCAACTGCTTGTACACGATCATAATTTTTAAGGTCGCTGTAATCACTTAGGTAATGCTCATCGGGTTGTAAAATCAACGAGCCTGGGTGCTTGTCTAACCATGCCCCAAGTGTCGATTGTTCATAGGGCAGTTCTTGCAGATGTTCCCCTTTTAGTTTGCCAACCGCTGCATTGCCGGTTGCCTGGTACCACCATGTTTTTGTGCCTTCATCTTCAATTATGGCATTATAATGCCTTGCACCAACAAGCCGGAAGTTTTGCCTTACCCCATTTATTATCGGGCTGTACACCCTGCCCGTGCGGCACATAGAGCAATAGCTGACGAGCACCGGCAAATTCCCTACATTATCCTGCACCTTATGGTGATAAGCTAAATAAATAAGCGGGTACGCCTTTGCCACCCCATTATTCACTACACCGATAATCACAAAGCTTTCGGGTACTTTATTAGTGATGGCATTGGCAAATTTGATGGTTTGCGGCTCTTTGAACATCGTTTCGGCTTTATACGCGAAATCAGTAATATAAAAGCTGCCAAGGCATAGCGCCAATACCAAGCCCTTGATAACTTTACCCCTCGTTGAATTTTTCGAGTAGTATTTAAACAAATACCAAATTATCAAGACCCCGCCAACTATACGAAGCGGCAGTATAATTTTTTCGAGATAATAAGATACCGTTATGGCATTCAAGTCCTGGCTGCCGGGGAAAGGCATCAGCAGGTAAGCATGAATAAGGCCGGGGACTACCAACAATAAAATACCTATCCAGAATAATGCGGGTTTGGTTTGTTTCATAATTATTTAGTTTCGTTCAGGCTTGCATACCTGTTTGGTGAAGGCATATAGCCGTTGTTTTTTAAAATATTGGCCAGCCTGTCGTAAAAAGCCGGATCGGTTGGGGTAACGCTTGCCAGCCCGTCGACATATTTATTGTAGAGGCAAAAAAGGGCGGCAATTAATACCGTATCATGTATTTCCAAATCGGTTGCACCTGCCTGCCTTGCTTTATCAACCAATTCAGTGCTAACTGTCCGGGCATCAACCTGCACTTTGCGGGCAATTTCCAGCAGGTGTTTCATTTTTTCGCTTACTAAGGCATTATCCGGGTCGTGCTTTACTTTTTCGGCGGTTTCACGTTCACCCAAAAGTACATCGGCAGCAGCGGTATGGGCGGCGGTACAAAACTTACACTGGTTACCATGCGAAGTAACTGTGGCAATCAATTCCCTTTCACCTTCGGTTAAAGTAGATTCACCTCTTAATAATATTTGTGTAAGCTGCCTTATAGGCAAAGCGGTATCCTGGCGGTAATTCAGCAAACCGGTAATACCGGGCAGATTTTCATCTAAAGGAATATGGGGCATAGTTTAGTTAATTGGTTATTTGGATTAATTAAATTGATTGGTTAGGATCCTGATCAACAAATTAAAGCGAGTTAAATTTATAAAAATTTAGATTGGAATGAAATAGAATTATTATGAGACTTTTTTGTGCTGTCCGTCCGTAATTGTTATGAGACACTCCGGGACGGGACGGACAGGCTATTGCAATCAGCACGTCATTGCGAGGAACGAAGCAACCTCTACGCAGGACGATCAGCGAAACTAAGTGCATGGGTGACCCGCGTGCGGCTGACAGGTAACCCATACGCAAAGGTATCAGGATTAGCAAGTGTAGCGATTGCTTCGTTCCTCGCAACGACGATTCGACAAAACCGCTTCCTCAACTAACAGATTTTTTAACAATTAACAACTAAAACAATGACAGGCGAATTTACATCCCATTGCAACCATTACTACGAACTCACAGAGCAGCTTACAGCGCGTGAAGAACACTTTAAAAACCTATTGGACAATACGCCGCTTTATTGCGGACAAACCAGTTTAAGCGAGGTAGATGAAATAATTAGCTATTACCGCCAGGTGCAAGCCGCTAAAGCGAAAGTTGATGAAACCTGCGATGAGATGAGGGAAACCGAACGCGCTATCCTCATTTATATGCGGCACTTTGAAATGCCGCCAGGCACCGCGCTCACCGGCGAAATACCTGGCGAACTGGAATACGAGATATGGGCCAATGAAAATGATACGATCTATATCAACAAAACCAAAAACCTTACACCCGAACCGGATGACGCCGATATTATAGAGATTAGGCTTTGGAGTAAGGAGGATGTTGAGGAGGAGAAAGATTGGTAGCCAGGTACAAAAGTTAACAATTATGCAGGAGAAGGATTTTCGGACTTTACCAACATTCGAGCCAGTCACAGCTGCTTATTCACCTGACAGGGGGAATATGTAATGACACTTGCTCTATCTCTGACTAATTGTCTGATTGTTAGCTGCAAAATGACACTCCTTTAAAGCATAATCGATTTGGCTTTGGTTTTGCTCGTTATTTTCAAAAGAACAGAATGAGTGACGATTCAAACAATAAACCTTCTATTAAAATAGGCCATATAAATGGTGATTTTACTTTCAGTAGTAACCAAAGTGGGGGGGTTACCGTGCATAATAATGCCCAAAAAAATAACGATCAAAAAAAAACAACTATTTTTAAAAAAATAGGATATTTCTTAATGCTTTTAGCTGCAGTTGCAGGGGTACTAACATATCTTAATATTAAACCATCACAAAAAACAAATAACAATAAAATTATTAATACAAAGGATGCCAGTTCGTTAGATACAATTAAAAAACAAGCCCCCAAAGCATCAGTTAACATTTTATCATTAAAGCACAAAAGAAAAATGAGTCAGGACAAAAATAAACAAGAACCAATTTCAATTGGTAGTGTAAGTGGAGACGTAGTAATATCTCAGAATCAAACCGGTGGAGTTACCGCGCATACATATGTCGGAAATCCTCAAAGACATTTGACAGCGGGCGAAAAAAGCGACATTGAAACTAATATTAAACAATTGGCCATACAGTATAACTGGATTTCCACTACGGAATTTTATATAACAGTACCAACTGACCAGGAATCATTTAATTATGGAACGGAAGTAATTAATTTTATATCCAGTTTAGGGTATAAGAATATTATCCAATGCCAAGGAATATGGTCATCTGGGCGTTATAACAAAAATTATGAGATTGCGACTCAAAATTCCGGAGGTGTACTACTACCAAGAATCAATGTTAATTCTTACAATAATTTAATTAGATAATTTACAAATCAGAGCAATTGCCTGTTAGTGAGCCCCAACCTCACAATGTGGGGAATTAAAAATTGCATTTGCCGCTATAAAACCATGTATAATCATTTTTACTTCTAATTTCAATTATACTTATAGGATCTCCTACCATTAATGGTTTGTCTTTTATTTCAATTCGAAGTAATTCAGTGATATTATCTAATATTGTGTTATTATTCCAGAATGAACCCGAATTATTTAACGATTTAATGGCATCTGTTTCTCCGGCCGTAATAGAAGTGCCATGACCTGTACGATCTTTCAATACTTGAATATTTATTAATATTTTGTTCTGGGGGTCAAAGCCTATGTCAAATTCATAAACTGTAGCTATTCCATTTTGGAAACAACAAAAATATAAAGAAGCAAAATATGGCTTTTTTAAAAATTGTTCATACTCAAGTTTGTCTTTTATTCTTTTATGCTCAATTAGTATTTCGAATTCTTTAGATAAAAAGTCTTTTAAATCATTTTTTATCAGATCAAAATCATCTGACTTATTTAAAAAACTTCTTGAAAGGCTTAACCCTAAATCAGGGCAAAACCCAGCTCCAGTGCAAAAATAACCCCCATTTTTTGTAATTTTGCAAACCGATCCGTTAACAAGCGAATCTACAAAAACACCTTCTTTATTTTTGAAAGGTTTATAAACTCCTTCCATTCCATCAACCCCGATAGTAAATACATTATTTTTTATAACAATAATAATTGTAGTTGATAATGAATAGATAATGTCCCTGTTCAAATCAAATTTTGTATAAATACTGAAGGCACTTAATGAAATTAAACAAAATGCGGCTAAAAAAAAACTGGTTCTCATTTGATTATGTTTTTTAGTTAAATAGGCGCTAACAAAAATAAAATAATACGTATTTTTTTCATTGTGCTTAGATTTGGTCAGGGATTAAATTTAAGGACAATGAAAGTGATTTCCAAATAGTTTATTTGTTGGTTTATTCGTTAGCCCGGATTTATATCATAGACTAAACAACGAGGATTTGTAATCTCATCCAGGCATATATGGCGGGCAGGAATGTGTAAAAAGGCTCATTCAGGCGCGAATGAATAAAAGGGCCGCCTGCGAAGGCTTGTCATGCCTCCCAACATGTCCGCCCGTCCTAATTTATGTTTAACCCCAAACCGGACGGACAATACATTCTCCTAAACAGCTGTCCGCATCCCGTCCAATCCTGTCCCACCTAAAAAACGGACGGACACCCCAATTTGTTTCTTTATAAAATATTAACATAATATAACATTCACCACTTATCAATATTTCAAACAAATTAATATTTTAGCCATAAATCAATTTCAAATGCAAATACGAAAAAACGTTTTGTGTGCCATAACCGCATTTTCCCTTTTGGGATTAAATGCTACGGCGCAAAAAGTAGAATTTACAGAATACGACCTGCCTAACGGATTGCACGTTATCCTGCACGATGACCATCATGCGCCGGTTGTTGCCGTTTCGGTGATGTACCATGTAGGCTCAAAAAACGAGGTTGCGGGCCGAACAGGTTTCGCCCACTTTTTTGAACACCTGCTATTTGAGGGCAGCGAAAACATTAAGCGCGGTCAGTTTGATAAGATCGTATCGGCCAATGGTGGTTCGGCTAACGCTAATACTACACAGGACAGGACCTTTTATTACGAGGTATTCCCATCCAACGACCTTGAAACCGGGCTATGGCTTGAAAGCGAACGCATGATGCACCCGGTGATAAACGAAATAGGTGTAAAAACCCAGGACGAAGTAGTGAAAGAAGAAAAACGCCAGAGCTTTGATAACCGTCCTTATGGCAACCTGGTGAATGATATTGGCGCCGACCTGTTTACCGTTCACCCTTATCATAACGGCGTAATTGGCGCCATGAAGGATATAGATTCGGCAAAACTGGATGAGTTTAAAGCTTTTTTCAAGCAATATTACGCGCCCAACAATGCCGTGTTAACCATTGCCGGCGATATTGATGTTGCCAAAACAAAACAATTGATCGAAGCTTATTTTGGCCCTATACCACGCAGCGCGGACGTGGTTTATCATAAAGTAGAAGAGCCACCCATCACCAAACAAATAATTGATACGGCTTACGATGCTAATATACAGATACCATTTATAGCCGCTGCTTATCGGGTGCCAGGCAAGGATACCCGTGATTCGAAAGTAATGCAGATGATCTCTAATATCCTTTCTGGCGGGGCAAGTTCAAAGCTGTATAAAAAAATGGTGGATGATAAAAAAGATGCGCTGCAGGTTTTGGCCTTAAATTACTCGCTGGAAGATTATGGCATGTATATTATAGGGGCAATACCAAACGGGGGTGCCGCACCGGCAACTTTGTTAAGTGATATGGATGAGGAAATTGTAAAGCTGCAAACCGACCTCATCACGCCTGATGATTACCAGAAACTACTGAACCAGTTTGAAAATAATTTTGTAAATGCCAATGCGCGACAATTGGGCATTGCCGAAAACTTAGCCAACGGTTATACCTTTTATCATAAAAACACCAACGAAATTAATGATGAGCTAACGCTGATCAGGTCGGTTACCAGGGAAGAGATAAGGGATGCGGCACGGAAATATTTGAATACCAACCAGCGCCTGGTATTATATTACCTGCCAAAAAAAGGTAAAGCTTAATAATTAACCTATACTAAGAAAAGATCATGAAGAAATACATAATATTAGTTGCCGGGGCATTATTAATGCAATGTGCGCAGGCGCAAATAACCATTGACCGCAGTAAACAACCCACGCCGGGGCCTGCACCGGTTTTAAGTATTAAAGACCCCATTACTTATAAGCTGCCCAACGGCATTACCGTTTTGGTGGTTGAGGACCATCGCCTGCCCAAAGTTACTGCAAGCTTTGTTATTGACGCTGGGCCGATTACTGAAGGGAGTAAGGCGGGTGTGGTATCCCTGATGGGCAGCATGCTTAACGAAGGTACCAAAACTTTGCCCAAAGCAGCCTTTGACGAAGCGGTTGATAAACTTGGCGCTATCGTAAACCTTAATTCCCGCGGGGGATATACATCTGCACTAACCCGTTATTTTAAAGATGCCTTTACGCTGATGGGGCAGGCTTTAAAAGAGCCTGCATTTACACAGGAATCATTCGACAAGCTAAAATCGCAGGAATTAACCGCTTTAAAATCACAGGCTAAAAATACAAAGGCTATTGCCTCAAGGGTTACAGGTGCGCTTGTTTATGGCAAAACACATCCCGATGGTGAATTTGAAACAGAAGAAACCGTACAGGCCCTTACCCTGCAGGATGTAAAAGATGCCTATAGCAAATACGTAACACCATCAAGGGGGTATTTAACCATTATTGGGGATATTAAACCTGCTGAAGCTAAACTTTTAGCAACAGAAGTCTTGGGTAAATGGAGCGGGCCTGTATTAACGCTGCCAAAACTTGCCGAAGTGCCCAATCCCGCCAAAACCGAAATTGACGTAATTGATTTGCCCAGCGCTGTGCAATCAGAAATTAATGTGGTTAACCTGGTACATCTTAAAATGAATGACCCTGATTATTTCCCGGCGTTATTGGCCAATTATATATTGGGCGGCGGTCCTGACAGCCATTTATTTATGAACCTGCGCGAAAAGCATGGTTTTACCTATGGGGCTTATTCTGCATTAGGTTCGGGCAGGTTCCAGTCAACTTTTGACGCTAACGCTTCGGTACGCACTCCCAAAACCGACAGCGCGGTGACGCAGTTTTTATTCGAGATCAACCGTATCCGTACTGAAAAAGTAACCGGCGAGGAGCTTACCAATGCAAAGGCACTCTACAATGGCTCATTTGCAAGGGGACTGGAAGACCCTGCACGTACCGCATCATTCGCCAGTAACATACTGATCAATAGCCTGCCTGCTGATTTTTATAAAACCTACCTGCAAAAGGTAAATGCGGTTACGGCAGATGATATATTGCGTGTAGCTAAAAAATATATGGATGCTGATAATATCAGGGTGATCGTCGTTGGCAATTCGGCCCAGATACTTGACGGGCTTAAGAAAAGCGGTTACCCGGTAAACTTGTATGATAAATATGCCAGCCCGGTAATAGACGGACAGACACAAAATGTGCATGATGTTAAAGCAAGTTATATAATAAAAAATTATATCGACGCCATTGGCGGTGCCACTGAACTGAATAAAATAACTTCAATAGATGCGACCATGACAATGGCCATGCAGGGAATGACCATGAATCTGAATGAGAAAAAAATGATCCCTAACAAGGACGTTGAGATCATCACCATGAATAACAATATAATAATGAAATCAGTGTTTGATGGTAATACTGGTTATCAACTGCAAATGGGAAATAAAAAAGAAATGACCGCAGATGAAATAGCCAAAAAAAAAGTTTTCACCAGCTTAACCGAGCAACTTGACTACCTAAGTAATCCGTCATTTAAGCTGGCAGTAAAAGGCATACGAAAAGTGAACGGATCTGATGCATACCAGGTTGATGTTACAGACCCTACAGGCAAAACTTCAACCGATTATTATGATGTCCAAAGTAAATTGCTTGTAAAAAATGAAAGCACTTCCATAAGCGACGGTAATCCAACAATGCAAACCTTCGATATTAGCGATTATCGCAAAGTTGGTAATATAATGTTCCCTTTCAAGTCGACTATAACCCAATCTGCAGGTGGTAAGGATCAAATCTTTGTATTGAACGTAACCGATGTAAAATTAAATGTCGGCGTTAGCACTGATGACTTTAAATAGAAAATTAATTATTGACGGAACCTTTAAGAGCTTGCTTCGGCAGGTTCTTTTTTTGGGCAGGGTCCGGAAACGGACTGACATCTTTTATCTGCTGCTTTACTTTTTACATCACCCTTACGGTCTTTTTTAAAGTTTTACTTTGCCCTTACGTTGCTGTGAGGATAGTGAATTAGCTTTGCAAGATTAAAACAAAAGCTATGAAAGTTGAAATATGGTCGGATGTGATGTGCCCGTTTTGCTATATCGGCAAACGCAGGTTTGAAAATGCTTTGCAGCATTTTGAACATAAAGATGAGGTAGAAATTGAATGGAAAAGCTTTCAGCTTAACCCGGATATGAAAACTGATCCCAACACAAACATCGATCAATACCTGGCAGATGTAAAAGGTTTTACAATTGACCATGCCCGGCAACTGAATGCCCATGTAACCCAAATGGCTGCCGAGGCCGGTCTAACTTACAATTTCGACAAAGCGGTGGTTGCCAATAGCTTTAATGCGCACAGGTATAGTCATCTTGCCAAAAAACATGGTTTGGGTATTGAAGCCGAAGAACAATTGTTTAAAGCTTATTTTACCGATGGCAAAAACATTGATGATACAGATACCCTTATCCAATTAGGGACTGAATTAGGCATTGGGGCAAATGAGGTTAAACAAATGCTTGAAAGCGATGCTTTCGCTGATGAAGTAAAACATGATATAACCGAAGCCCAATACCTCGGTATTCAGGGTGTGCCATTTTTTGTAGTGAATAATAAATACGGCATATCCGGCGCGCAGGCTGTGCCGGTATTTGAGCAAACCCTGCAAAAAGCTTTTGACGAGTGGCAAAAAGAAAATCCAAAACCCAAACTTGAAATTATTGAAGGTGAGAGCTGCGGGCCTGATGGGGATTGCTGATTTGGTACAATTCGGGATACCCAAATTTGTCATCCTAAACAAAGTGAAGGATCTTCTTGAAGATGCAAAGTCGTACACATGCACGACTTAGAATATGTTTCACTTCATTCAACATGACAAGGAAAATAATTCGTTAAATGTAAGTAACAGATGTTTCGAGAAAACTACCATTTGTAATCCCAAAAGAATTATATACTTTTGTATAGTGCAAGCTTAGTGTAATTTATACACTAAGATTAAAAGAAACATTTAAATGGACGCCTCACTAAAGCCAATAACCATCCACAGAACAACACTCCGCATTGCTGTGGGCAGTTTGTTTTTTATGGCAGGGTTATGCTTTGCCAGTTGGACATCACGTATTGTAACCATACAGCACACCATGGGCCTTTCGTATGCAGCTTTAGGGGCAGTCCTGTTTTCCCTTCCGGTAGGCCTGATGTGCTCGCTGCCTTTTTCGGGCTGGATCATTACAAAAATAGGGAGCAAAAATTTGCTGCTTGGGGCAATATCTTTTTATGCTATCGCGCTATTGAGCTTAGGCTTGGCGCAGAATACATTTCAATTAATTATTTGCCTGTTTTGCTATGGATTTGCAGGCAACACGGTCAATATTTCTGTCAACACACAGGCGGTAGCAACCGAAGGTCAATACAACCGCCCCATTATGGCTTCATTTCATGGCTTATGGAGCCTGGGAGGGTTTACGGGTGCAGGGATAGGCATTTTTATGATTGGACACGGTATCAGCCCTTTTCATCATTTTATCGTTATTTTGGTTTTACTTGTTATCGGCGTTATTATAGCTTCCGGGTACCTTTATGATGATGCCGGTGCCGCAAAAGACGCTTCTTCATCCTCAGTATCTTTCCAAACGATTATTAAGCTATTTATACCGTTATTCACATTGGGGACTATTGCCTTCTGCTCTATGATCTGTGAAGGCGCCATGTTTGACTGGAGCAACATTTATTTTAAAAAGGTAATACTCGCACCTCCTTCATTGCTTGGCGTGGGCTTTGCTTCTTTTATGTCGACTATGGCTACGGGCAGATTTTTTGCAGATAAGTTTGCCCATCGTTATGGCTTAAAACGCACCTTGCAGATCAGCGGTACATTAACTGCAACAGGTTTGCTCATCGCCGTACTTTTGCCTTACTTCTATACCACTATAGCCGGGTTTCTGTTGGTTGGCGCCGGGGTATGCTCAGTGGTGCCAATGGTTTACAGCGCTGCCGGAAAATCAAAAGCAATGTCGGCAGGGGTAGCCATTACTGTTGTATCAACCATTGGTTTCATAGGTTTCCTGGTCGGGCCGCCGCTTATTGGGTTTATTGCAGGCATGGCTACTTTACGGGCATCTTTTACATTTATAGCGCTTATGGGTACTTGTATTGTTATCTTAGCCTCGCGAGCAAAACTTGATAGCTGATTTTAATGATTTGGGGATTTCTTTGATTCTTACATACTTTCACCTTTCCAGACTAGAGACTTTTTACCTTTCGCCCTTTACCTTTCGCCTTTCACCTTTTTTTACCATATTGCATCATAAACCGGAATTGTGAATAATAAAATATCGTTACTTAAGAAAAAACGTGAAGAGGCCAATTTAGGCGGCGGTAAATCACGTATTGAAAGTCAGCATAAAAAGGGAAAGTTAACCGCAAGGGAGCGTTTGCATTTTTTGATGGATGAAGGCTCATTCCAGGAGATTGGGATGCTGGTAACCCATCGTTCTATAGATTTTGGGATGGAAAATGAAATATACCCCGGCGATGGGGTAATAACCGGATATGGAACGATCAATGGCAGACTGGTATATGTTTTCTCACAGGATTTTACCGTTTTTGGCGGATCGCTTTCCGAAACCCATGCCGAAAAAATTTGCAAAATTATGGATCTCGCCATGAAAAACGGCGCACCCGTTGTCGGCCTTAATGATTCGGGAGGTGCGCGGATACAGGAGGGTGTAGTATCATTAGGCGGCTATGCCGATATATTTTACCGCAATACCCTGGCATCAGGCGTTATACCCCAAATATCAGCAATTATGGGGCCATGCGCCGGCGGGGCGGTCTATTCGCCTGCCATAACTGATTTTATATTAATGGTTGAAAATACCTCATATATGTTTGTGACCGGCCCTAATGTGGTAAAAACAGTTACGCATGAGGTAGTTACTTCCGAAGAATTAGGTGGCGCAACCACCCATGCCACAAAATCAGGGGTAACGCATTTTGCTTGTGTAAATGAGATAGAGGCTATTCAAAATGTAAAGAAATTATTGAGTTATATGCCTCAAAACTGCGAGGATACAGCGCCTCCATTACCTTATCAAATTAAAAATGAATTGCGGGGCGAACTGGATACCATAATGCCCGAAAACGCATCCCAGCCTTATGATATGCGGGACGTGATAGATCATGTTATTGATACAGGATCGTTTTTAGAAGTACACAAAGATTTCGCAGAAAATATTGTCGTGGGTTTTGGGCGGCTTGCAGGCCGGAGCATAGGTATTGTAGCTAATCAGCCTGCATTTTTAGCCGGCGTGCTTGACATAAATTCGTCAACCAAAGGGGCGCGCTTTGTACGCTTTTGCGATTGCTTTAATATCCCGTTGCTGGTATTTGAAGATGTGCCCGGCTTTTTGCCCGGTACCGACCAGGAGTGGAATGCCATCATCACCAATGGCGCCAAATTGCTTTTCGCTTTTTGCGAAGCTACAGTTCCCCGCATCACAGTGATTACCCGCAAAGCCTATGGCGGCGCTTATGACGTAATGAACTCAAAACATATCGGCGCTGATATGAACTATGCGTGGCCCTCGGCAGAGATTGCTGTAATGGGCGCCAAAGGCGCAGCCGAAATTATATTTAAGCGTGAGATCAATGCTGCAGAAGATAAAGATGCTAAATGGAAGGAAATGGAACTAAAGTATTCAGACATCTTTGCCAACCCTTATCGCGCTGCCGAGCGGGGTTTTATTGACGAAGTGATTGAACCATCAGAAACGCGTATAAAACTCATCCACGCCTTTAAAATGCTCGAAAATAAAGTAGTTAATAACCCAAAGAAGAAGCATGGGAATATACCGTTGTGAGGAGGTGAAAGACGAAAGGTAAAGGGTGAAAGGTGAGAAGCTTTGAATATTGAATAATGAATTTTGAATATCGAATAATGAAGGAAATAAGACCTTTTACATTTAGCCTTTTAGCTTTTACCACCATCAAAAACCCTTTACCTTTCGCCTTTAACCTTTCACCTAAAAAATGATCTCCATAGAACAAATAACCCCCGAACTAACATGGCGATTGCGGCGGGATGTGCTGTATCCCGGCAAAAAAATATTTGAAATGGAAATGGAAGAAGATACTTATGGTATCCATTTCGGGGTATTTAATGATGTTAAACTTGTCGGCGTAGTTTCATTATTTCAAAAAGGTTATGATTATCAATTTCGTAAGCTGGCTGTTGATCCCACGTTTCAAAAGATGGGTATTGGCAATAGTTTATTGAAATATATCACTGATCACGCACATGAAAATAGTGGTAAACGGATTTGGTGCAATGCAAGGGTATCCGCTACAGGATTTTATTTAAAAGCCGGATTTTTACAAACCGGCAAACTGTTCTCAAAAAATGGATATGATTATGAGGTGATGGAAAAAGAATTAAAACCTGCTATATTCCGTCCATAAAAAAGCCAGCGTGTGTAAAACAAACTGGCCTAACTAACTAAACTGATCTTCGAAAAAAATTACTCGCCGCAAAGGAACGGTGCATAGTTAAAGTTGATGTTAAGTCATTAATAAATCTGAACCGCTGATTTTAACTGATTTCTGGATTTCGCTGATTTCATTTACATAGCAGGGTGAATTTTTATGATCCTGATCTCCAATTATTAAGCCCTAATCTTTTTTTCTAATCTCCAATTACTGACCTCTAATCTCTTTTATTATATTTGCCTGCGTTTTAATAAATTAGACGATTAACAAAAAAATGGCTAAAAAAAAATCCGATGCCCCAAAGCATGTTGCTGTCGTAAATAAAACTTCCTTATCATTTTTCGAAAAATACATCAATAATCCCTCCCCTACAGGTTTTGAATGGAAAGGCCAGGAGTTATGGCTCGATTACATAAAACCTTATATTGATGATCATTATGTTGATAATTATGGCACAGCGGTTGGCATTATCAATAAAAAAGCTGAGTACAAGGTAGTTATAGAAGCGCACGCCGATGAAATATCATGGTTTGTAAATTATATTACCAGCGACGGGCTGATATACGTTATACGTAACGGCGGCTCTGATCACCAGATAGCGCCTTCAAAAAGGGTAAACATCCATACAGATAAGGGTGTAGTAAAGGCGGTTTTTGGCTGGCCAGCTATCCACACCCGGACACCGGGCGAAAAAGAAGAGGCCCCAAGTCTTAAAAATATTTTCCTTGACTGCGGCTGTACAACAAAAGAAGAAGTTGAAAAACTGGGTATTCATGTAGGTTGTGTGATCACGTACGAGGATGAATTTATGGTGCTTAATGATCGTTATTATGTAGGTCGCGCTTTGGATAACCGAGCCGGTGGATTTATGATAGCCGAAGTAGCCCGCCTGCTTAAAGAGAACAAAGTAAAACTGCCATTTGGGCTGTACATAGTAAATGCCGTACAGGAAGAGATTGGTTTGCGTGGAGCTGAAATGATTGCCCATCATATTAAGCCAAATGTAGCTATTGTGACCGATGTTACCCACGATACGCAAACACCGATGATCAGCAAGATCACCCAGGGAGACCTGGCATGCGGTAAGGGCCCGGTCATATCTTATGCCCCTGCGGTACAAAACAATTTAAATAAATTGCTGATCGAATCAGCCGAAAAGGCGAAAATCCCGTTCCAGCGCCAGGCTTCGTCACGATCAACAGGCACGGATACTGATGCCTTTGCTTATTCAAATGATGGGGTGCCATCGGCACTTATCTCTTTACCTTTGCGCTATATGCATACAACTGTTGAAATGATCCATAAAGAAGATGTGGATAATGTGATCCGCCTGATTTATGAAACTTTATTAAATATAAAAGCAGGCCAGGATTTCAGGTACATTAAATAACATTTCTCAACTTTATATAAACAATTTAAGTATAAAGGCTATTTCATAATAATTAAAATACACATTTACCTTTAAATGCTTTAATCGGCATAAAAAAACTATGAAACCTACACTACTAATACTGGCCGCAGGTATGGCCAGCCGATATGGAAGCATGAAACAAGTTGATGGTTTTGGCCCGCATGGCGAAACCATTATAGATTACTCAATTTACGATGCCATAAAGGCAGGCTTTGGGAAAGTAAGCTTTATTATCCGCGAAGAATTTGCAGAACCCTTTAAGGCTATTTTTGAACCCAAATTAAAGGGCCGCATTGAAACCGATTATGTTTTTCAGAGCTATGACCTTAAACCTTTTGGTATTGATAAAATAATTGAACGAGCAAAACCCTGGGGCACCGCCCATGCTGTATTAGCAGCACGAAACCAAATTCACGAACCATTTTGTGTAATAAATGCCGATGATTTTTATGGGTATGACGCTTTTGAAAAAATGGCAAAGTTTTTAAATACCGAAGTCGCAGATGACAAGTATTCTATTATTGGTTACCAGGTAGACAAAACATTATCTGATTACGGTACCGTATCACGCGGGGTATGCCAGGTTGATGAGCATCAGAATATAGTTGCCATTAACGAACGCCTTAAAGTGTATTTTGACAAAAATGGCGGTGTGGTTTATGAGGAGGATGGCGTAGAGATACCATTGCCATCGGATACCCAGGTTTCCATGAATTTTTGGGGATTTACCCCGGCGGTGTTTGAAAAAACCGAACCTTTGTTTAAAGCCTTTGTTGAGGCCAATGAAAACAATCCCAAAGCCGAATTTTTTATCCCCTTAATAGGCGATGAACTGATCAAAAACGGCGAGGCCTCATTTAAGGTTATCCCTACTGATGCCAAATGGTTTGGTGTTACTTATAAAGAGGATAAACCTATTGTGCAGAAATGCATCTCTGATTTGGTTGCGAATAAAGTTTACCCGGAGAATTTGTGGCCGTAAGAAATAATATTTTTGATATGATGAAATCCTGCTACTTCAGCGGGATTTTTTGTTTAGTTTGATCTTCCTTGCTAAAGGTTTAATCCACTATGTTTTAATCCACTATGTTTAAAGTTTGCGTAAGAGTCTTTTATATAATTGATCAGTTCATAATCATTCCATGAATTTATTTGGGCCAATGTAGGGAGGTATGTCAATTCAAAATCCTCCAATTCCGTTTCTTTGATCGGAACTACTTTTTTAATAGCAGCATCATTAAAGCGTTCTGACACTTTATACGAGGCCAGTTCTTTCCGGGCATAGCGGTTAAATCTGCGGGCATCAATTACTTCACTTTTAAAATTCTCGTAAATAAAAGTCATAGGTTTAAAAAACAAGTAGTAATAGTGGGGCGTGCCGGTATAGAAAACACTTTTTTCTCTGTATCCATTTTGAACTTCCTGGATATCGCTTTTTAATGAGTGTTCTTTTACCACAACTTCATCTAATTGGATAACGGGTTGCATGTAAATTATTTTATCAGCAAGGTCAGTTACAATAAATTCCTTCTGTTGAAAGTTATCACTGGTAAAGATCAATGTGTCACCTGTAGCGGCAGGAATACTAAAAACACCAACAGTATTTGATCTTGCTTTAAAATGGCTCCGCTTATTTAAAACCTGGAAGCTCCCCAATCTTATATTTGTACCGTACTTTAATAATAAGCCCTGCTGTACTTTTACAGCCTGTGCATCAGCTGCGTTTGAGGCAGCTAATGACAATAAAAAAGCCAGTATTACTTTTTTTGGAAACATTTCAATAATAAAATTAAGAGTATAGTCTGATAATCAATACCTTTTAACTTTTTTTAACAAGCCCCACCTAAACGGCGAAGCCCTCACTCATCCTCCCCGGTAGGGGGGACTTAAAAAAAGCGCGAAGTTAAAGTCTACCCAACCGGGGGGAGATTATTCACTTTATCATTTGTTTTTAATGGTGTTCATGAGAGTTTCCTTAACTTAATAACATATTCATATCGCCCTTTTTAACTTATACACATAAACGTACCCTTCTGAAATTTAGGTATATACAATAAATATTATTTGCTTATTTACAGATAAAATGGTTACTTAAAGGAATTTATTTCCAAACACGCACTTATCATGAAGAAATCCCTGCTGTTTGTTTTGGTCCTGATAGCTATCGGGATTACCATTATCTCCTGTAATAACACTTCAACCAGCCTTGAACAACCCCCGAAAACTGAATTTGCACAGCCGGTAGTACAGCCATTAAAATTCAGCAAAGCCAAAAAAATAGATTGGGATGCCATTAAAGCAGTAAAAGTAAACCCTGTGGTTACAAAATTAAACTGGGATAAACTTCCTGAAACGTCTTATGATACAACCGGTTTTAAGCCCTTCAAATACCCGGTTGAAGAAACCAAATTTGATTATAATTCCCTGCCCGAAAAGGATTTGGATATTGATAAGCTGCCATCACATCCTCTAAAATTTAAAACCTACATTTTACCGCCGCCGAAATTGATAAAAGGGGCAAAGCTTGAATTAAAAAATGGGAATATATTCAATTTGGGGTTTGGAGAAGACCAGGGGGCCAAAAAAATACAAGTTAACTGTTTGTTGAATGACCACGATGGGTTTTTATGGATAGCTACTTTACAAGGCCTTTACCGTTATGATGGGGAAAATCTTTTATTGTTTAAGGTTACCGTAGGGCATCTGCACTGGCCTATTTGGAGCATGGTACAAGATGACCGTGGTAATATCTGGATGTTAAGCGGCTATCAATATGGAATACAGATGTTGAACACCAAAGGCGGAATATTAAGGGTCTCAGGCTTAGGCCAGGGTCTGAGCAGCGTTAATATTGTCAGCTTGATGTTGGACAGGCAGCAAAGAGTATGGGTTACCTCATGGTCCAATGGTCTAAATATTATTGACCCCAAAACACAAACAGTTAAGTGGCTTGATAAAGCACAAGGCCTGTCCAATGCCCATATTACAGGAATAACGCAAGATAACAATGATAATATATGGATAAGCACACGTGGCGGCGGGGTTAATGCGATCGACTTTAAAAACAAGAAAATTAAATACCTTGATAAAACCCATGATTTAAAATCAGACACGGTCAGTGACATAAGTTTTGATCTTACGGGCCGCATATGGATAGGATTGCACGGCGGATTGATTAATGTATTAGACTTTCAAAAAAAAGTCATTCAAACAGTCAAAGAAGCACATCACATTAAGGATGTATGGGGGTTTTTTCGTGATAAAAAAGGCAGAATTTGGACAGTAGAAGAACATAATGGGTTGGAAATAATAGACCTCGAAAAGCAAGCGATCATGTACCTTAAAAGAAATAACGGCTTACTATCAGATTCTGTTATGGATATCAAACATGATAGCAGGGGCAAGGTATGGATAGCGAGTCGTGGAGGGCTAAATATGATCAGCGATAACACGGCAGTTATTGAACGCATCGGTACCGACAGCATAAACGAATTAAAGGAAGATCATCAAGGCCTGATCTGGAAAGCTACCTGTCACGGGGTGGATATACTGGATCGTAAAAAAGGAACAAGCAGGCATTTAGGTACTAAAGAGGGCCTTACAAATGATTATACACATTTTATCCGGGAAATAAGTGGAAATTTTTTCATTACAACTGACAGCGGTGTTGATAAAGTTGATACTGCAGGAAAAACTATTATGCATTTTGGAAATAATACAACCGGTTTTGTTGTTGGCAGGGCTGGCCAGGTATTGTACCGTGATGCTTCTCATAAAGGAATAAACTTTTGGGACCTTAAAAACAAAACGATTAAGCATCTTGGCATAGAGCAGGATTTGCCTGGTTACGATATTAATTGGATTTGCCTGGACATGCAGGGCCGCGTTTGGATACACACGGATATTCACGGTGTTGAAGTAGTCGATCCTAACACAGGAACTGTTAAATTTTTGAATAAAGTAAATGATTTAGAAAATAGTGATGTAAGGGAATTTATAACGGATACTAAAGGAAACATATGGTTTTACAGTGGTAACGGCATCTATATCGCAGACCTTAAAAACCAAACACTTATTTCCTTTACAACTGCACAGGGCCTTATCAATGATAAGGTGTTGTCATTACTGGAGCATAACGGCAAAATTTATGCCGGAACCAACCAGGGGATCACGGTAATAACACCCCCTGCCGAAGGTATAAGTTCCAATAAAAAATGGCAGGTTCAATCTTATGGCCTTATTAAAACATGGATCGATAAGTACGATGCTGACGCGATCTCAAAAGATGGCCTTTATTGGTCGGGGGATTTGGGGATAAGTGTGTTAGACTTGTCGAAAAAAGATACGCTTAAAGCCAGTCCCTATATTACCGGGATAAGTGTTTTTGACCACCCGATGCATTTTGCCGATCAGGAAAGATTTAATTCCGCCATAACTGACACCCTTTGGGAATTAAATGAAGAAAAGTATCATTTAAAGAGTCAAACAATGGCGAACATGAATTATGCGTTACAAACCGGCTTAACCTGGGATAATGTTACCGGGCCTGGCAATATGCCTTTAAATTTGCAACTTCCCCACAATCAAAACCTTATCCAGTTTCATTACAGCAGTTTTAATTTTACCCCGCATGATACGGCATCATACAGGTATATATTAATTGGGGTAGATAAACAATGGAGCGGTACAACAAGCGTTAGTTCTACCATTAATTACATGAACCTGCAGCCAGGTAATTATACCTTTGAAGTTATCAGCAGGGATGCGGATAATGTATGGAGTGAGCCAGCAAAATTTAGCTTTACTATCAACCCACCCTGGTGGCAAACATGGTGGGCGTATATTCTTTATGTATGCCTGTTTGTCGGTACTGTTTGGGGTTTTGTTTATTTCAGGTCGCGGCAATTGGTAAAAGAAAAACGCATACTTGAACATAAAGTGCATATCCGTACAGAAGAAGTTATGCAGCAAAAGGAAGAAATTGAGGCGCAGCGGGATGACCTTGAAAAAGCCTTTAAAGATTTAAAAAGCACCCAAACCCAACTCATCCAGTCCGAAAAAATGGCGTCATTAGGTGAGCTAACCGCGGGTATAGCCCATGAGATACAGAACCCGTTAAACTTTGTAAACAACTTTTCGGAAGTGAATAAAGAAATGCTGGAAGACCTGGAAAATGAAATAAAAAATGGAAATATCGATGAAGCTTTAGCTATAACAACAGATATTATACAAAATGAAGAGAAAATCAACCATCATGGCAAACGTGCCGATGGCATTGTGAAAGGAATGCTTGAACACTCCCGCAGCCGAAGAGGGCAAAAAGAGCCAACTGACCTGAATGTTATGGCAGATGAATACATGCGCCTCAGCTACCACGGCCTGCGGGCAAAGGATAAATCATTTAATGCCGAACTCATTACCCACTTTGACCCCAATTTACCTAAAGTAGCAGTAGTTCAACAAGACATCGGCCGCGTATTGCTCAACCTGTTTAATAACGCTTTTTATGCAGTAAATGAAAAAAAGAAAACTGAGGGGAATGACTTCAAGCCAGAAGTATCGGTAATAACTTTAACAGAAATTGGGCAGGTGATTATCAAAGTAAAAGATAACGGCAACGGTATCCCTGATGCGATAAAAGAAAAGATCATGCAGCCATTTTTCACTACAAAGCCAACCGGTGAGGGCACTGGGCTTGGGCTTTCGTTAACTTATGATATGGTGGTGAAGGGGCATGGTGGGAATATACAGGTTAATAGCGCTAAAGGTGAGGGTGCGGAGTTTATTATTTTACTGCCTATGGGATAGAGAAATTAGGCTAAGAAAACTTACACGTTCTACCAAGCTTTTTAGCCCCCTTTAAATTGCTCATCATTCATGAGTGCCATAAAAAGTAAAATAATAATACGAATAATATCCTCCGCCGGTTGACGGGGAACTTTAGCTTCAATTGCGTTTATTTCCTTTTGAATTACCCAATTTCCCAAATCAATTAACCGTTATTATTGTTCTCTGTTTATGCTTTTAGCAATTTATTCGTCAAAGCTATTTGCACAGCAGCACATGCAAACAGAAATTTTAGGGAATACCAAAGGCGTAAGCAAACAAGGCACTGTTTTAATCATAAAAACCAAAGAAGCCGAAGCAAGGGTCTGGGTTTACAGTCAGACTATTATAAGGGTGAGCATCAGCAAGGAACGTAGCGCCGATACTTCATTTGCAGTTATTCAGAAACCATCCGAAAGCCCGGACTATACGGAATCACCGGATGAAATTGTATTAACTACTTCGGCATTAAAACTGCGTATCGCTAAATCGCCCTTACGCTTTAATTTTTATACGGCAGACGGGGAGGTATTAAGTGAGGATGACGCCCGTTTTGGTGTAAACTGGCAGGGCACCAGGGTGGTTAATTACCGCAAATTATATAAGGATGAAAAGTTCATCGGACTCGGTGAAAAAACCGGCGATTTGAACCGCCGGGGCAGTTCGTATGTTAACTGGAACTCGGATGTTCCCGAACATAATCCCAAATCAGACCCATTATATGAAACGTTCCCGTTTTTTGTTGGCCTGCATGGCGGGTTGACCTATGGGTTGTTTTTTGATAACACCCATAAAAGCTATTTTGATTTTGGTGCTACTACCGACGATACCATGAGCTGGTTTGGCGCTGATGGCGGGGATATGAACTATTATTTCTTCGGGGCGCAAAGTGTAGCGCAGATCATCGAAGATTATACCTGGCTTACCGGGAGGATGGAAATGCCGCCATTATGGAGCCTCGGTTACCAGCAATGCCGCTGGAGTTATGTAAGCGCGGCAGAAGTGCTTGACATTGCCGAAAACTTAAGGAAAGATAAGATCCCTGCTGATGTGATCTATTGTGACATTGATTATATGGACCATTACAAAATATTTACCTGGAACAAAGAAACATTTCCCAATCCAAAAGCAATGATCGATAAGCTTAAAGCGATGGACTTCCACCTGGTAACCATTGTCGACCCGGGCATTAAGGTTGAACCCGGTTATAAGCAATATGATGAGGGCGTTGCAAACAACTATTTTGCTACCTACCCAAACGGCGAAAAGTTTATCGGCAGCGTATGGCCGGGCCGTTGCCATTTCCCCGATTTTTTCAGGGATGATGTACGTAAATGGTGGGGTGCATCATTTACCGCTTTAACTAAACCCGGTGTTGAAGGTTTTTGGAATGACATGAACGAACCCGCAGCCTGGGGACAGGATATCCCGTGGATGGTAAAGTTTGGCAATTACTATATGCCCGAGATCAGGAATGCCTACGGCATGCAAATGGCCCGTGCCACTTATGAAGGCACGAAGAAGATTTTAGGCAACAAACGGCCATTCGTATTAACCCGGGCAGCTTATTCGGGCACACAGCGTTATTCGGCGGTGTGGACGGGGGATAACTCTGCCTATGATGCACACATGCTGCTTGGGCAGCGTATGGTGAATAGTTTAGGCATAACAGGCATGAGTTTGGTTGGTGTGGATATTGGCGGCTTCACCGGTGACCCAACGCCCGAGCTGATGGTGCGCTGGAACTCGTTGGGGGTATATACACCCATGTTCCGCAACCATGCCGCTAAAGGCACCAAATACCGCGAACCATGGTGCTGGGGCAAAGAAAATGAGGCCATCATTAAAAAAGATAT
>Ga0206864_1131_pt1 | contig 25258 bp, 23 predicted proteins | sample Alteio_BWOrgCont_42_FD_152632 | JGI IMG/M metagenome (GOLD analysis project Ga0206864, IMG submission 152632) | Enriched cells from forest soil in Barre Woods Harvard Forest LTER site, Petersham, Massachusetts, United States -... | ecosystem: Environmental > Terrestrial > Soil > Temperate forest >...
TTATTATTCCCAAGATTAGGTTTAAACTCCAAATAGACATTGATAGTTTAACCACATCTGTGGACAGCCTTTTCATTGTAAGAAGGATCGACGCTAAATCTCAACGGAACCGAATGGGCAATCTGCATCCTATGGGACTTTATACAAACGACGTTCCTGACATGTCGATGAATCTTTTGGGTGCCAAATTCATAAGTAAACATGCCGAATTACAACAAAAGGGGCCTGCAGCTCACGATTGGACCGGCGAATTAGTTAAAGTTCAGTATTTTGGAAGTTATTGTCAAGTTGCAGAAAATTATAGGCTGGTTTTTATCCCTGTTGCCAAAGTTCATGGCATACCTATCCCGTACACGGCCCCCTATAACAAGGAATTTGTTAAAAGCAATCGCAAATTCAGCTTCGAACGAGCAGTACAAAACGGGCCGATTAAAGCAGTCGGCATAGTGAAGACTTTGCACAAACCAACTATGCTAAACTATTGGCATGTCACCTTGGAAGTTAAAGCCTCGTTGGAAGATGATCCGATAACACAAGCCAGAAACCAAGTTCACACAAGCCTATGCGATACGATTATAGAAAATGTCATAAGCAAATTTGCAACGGATACTTTACCCAGTGGGCTCCCGAAAATTAACAGGTCGCACTATTTGAAAATTGCAGTTTGAACATTAGCAGGAAATAAGGCATTCATTCCTCCCAATCTCCACAAACACATCGCCAAGTAGTGTGCCCTTGGGGGATGTATTAAGGCCTAATGACTGCCAGCGAGTTATAACTCCAACTGGCTCGATGAAATTGATGCAATTTGGTACTGCACATGAGTACCCCGGTCGCTAGAGACCCTTTGATGAAAGGGCCTTTTTTATTCTAAATGAATAAAGTTATCGAAAGTTAAGTTTATTTTTCGTTGATAACTGAAAAAAGTTACTTTTTTATCGTGCCCGCGTAATTCGAGAAGTTCTGTTAGAACACGACGGTTTCGTTCATTAGTTGGCGAGGGAATTTCGTCAACAAAAAGAACGTTAGGATTTATTACCGTTGATAAAAATAGAGAAAACCTCCATGCTTGATTAACTGATAGTTCAAAGGGGTTATATTCCAAGTCGGTTGGGAGAAAAAAGCTATCATAAACGGTTTGGCTGAAATTCCCGCCTGATAGCTTTTCATACGATTTGATTTCTGCAATAAGCGAACTGTTTAAGAACTGCAGCTGATTAATCTGGTTAATGTAATAAGCTTGAAGTATTCTTTTTTTCGGAGCAAGTTTATGCAGGGATTCATGGTTAACGCTCACCTCGCCACTTTTAGGGTTTATGATTCCGCAAATAATTTTTCCAAGTGTAGATTTGCCCGTTCCGTTATCTCCAACGACTAAGGTCGATTCCCCGGCGGCATAATCACCAGAAAAGTTATATATCACCGGTATAGCCTGATGCGGGTATGAAAAACTAACGTTACTAATTTCCAGCATAATAATTGGTTTCTTTTACTGGTAGATCATTTTTTTGGTTTGTAAACTGGATACATGTAAAATCCTGTTTAAGGCTTTGTAAAAAGACATCTGTTTTATCGCAGTCTACGGGGTACAGTGAAACATCGTATTCGAATAAAAACACTATTGGTACGTTGGTATCAATAAGACATTTTAAGAATGAATTTATAAGACGGTCTGAAAGCTGCCGAAATGCATCGAAATAAATTTTGCCGTCTGATTTAAGGTTTGTAAACAATGCCAACGATAAGTATTTTTTCCACCCACCGGATAACTCGGACAAGTTATATTCTGAATATCTACCAAGTTGCCACTGACTGATGAATTCATTGGTCTCATTGATATAGCAATTCGTTTTGTTTGATTGCAACACCAAGTCTATTTCCTCGAAGGCTTTTTCGACGTAGCCAGTACCATCAATGAACGAAAAGCTATTGTACACCCGATAGCAATTGACTGGCTCTACAACTTTACATTTCTCAATAAGAACATCGCTCTCATTATTTATCCAGTCGGCATCGTTAATTTTTGGTAAATAAATCTTAGACATAACGCAGTATTGTTAATCCGAATAATGCGGCGACCAAAAACCAAAAACCAACCTTTTGCAACATGGAAGCCCGGTAGAGGTTTTTTCTCGGAACATATCGGGTTATTTCAGCGTTTAGCATTTGGTTATATTCATAACTTTCGACTCCTTCAATTAGCGTCGTGATTATCAGCGGGATCATCCACAGGTACAGTAACTGCAGCCTTTTTATTGCTTTGGTTGTATCGTACCCTCTTTCCCATAGCGCCGCCATGATATTTTTGTACCGGTGAACGATCAATTCTTTTTTAACGATCACAGGGATAAAAAAGCGAAATAGCCCCCTTCTACTCCACGACCCCATATCGGTAGAAATCTGGAAAAAATTCAATGTGTAAGTAAGAAATAAACTTGGCAGTAATAGGAAGGCATATAAATACAGGGCCGGTTTATGCAGAAGCCACGTTTTCCAAAAAGAAGGCCACCCGAATTGCCTGAATTCCAAGAACGAAAAAAAGAAGGTCAAAAAAAGAAAGGAGGTACAAACAAGCACAAGGTATTCTCTCCGGTTATAAATAAGTGATAGTATTCCGAAATATACTGCTGCAATGAGAATATGAGGTACGATAGCATAGCGCATAAGAAGCTTGCTGGCTGATACCAATACGTAAAATAGCAGTGCTAAATTTATCAAAGTTAGATTAGGACTCGACTTCGGCATCCCTCAATGTTCTTAGTGCATTCTTTTTATAGAAACTTAGTGGTAGCGCTTTAGTAATCGATACACACAAAAGGCAGGTCAATATTCTATCAATCACCGCAAAGATCAGTAATGAGCATATAACCGCAACAAACAGGCTAATACCATGTGCCGCAAAAAAAGCCACTATTACATCGTTGCCGCTTGATGTAAAACCATTGAACACGAAGTAGGTAATCGGAGCCGAAATAACGGTCCCAACGATCCCGTGCAAAACGCCGGCCCATACACTTCTTAGAAAATTGGAATACATCCTTTTTTTAAAAAGAAACTCAGTCAAAAAAACGACTGCCAGCATTGCAGGCAAATAAAACGGGATATATGGCGAAACCACAAAAAAGGCTGCAGCAGCGGTGATTACGGCACATAAACTGCCATAGCGCCACCCCAATAAAATTGTTGCCAACATGATCCCTACTGTGTCCAAGTAGACCGGTAGCTTTAGAAAAGATACGATTGACCCAAGTACCAGACCTAAAGCTGCCAGGGATAAGGTGATATATACCTTCTTTAATTCTAACTTTTTCATCTTCTGTTTTTTTATTTACATCACATGCGAAGCCGCGTTCCAAACCAAATCGAAAGCCCGATTGCTTTCCTGCACCTCTTTATTTGTCAAAATTTCATATTTGAAATTATTGGGGTCTATTTCCTTGTTAATCGAATACGTCATGAATCCATATTCGATCCCGTCTTTAAAATCTTTCCCATCGTTATCAATTGAATGATAAAACCAAAATTCATCGTGGTCAGCGAGAAGTGTTCTTATCAAATCGTGTTTTTTGCTGATACACTTAAATTCTATTTTCTTGATTCCATTTCGAAATTCGTCATCTTTTTTCCGGTTATATTCCTGCTCATACAAGGCATACATTTTTTCGTTGCGGTATTTCGATACGATCTGCATCAGCGTGTCTTCATCTTCGGATAAAAAAATAAATTTTATGCTTTTCAATGAAGGGAGCCATACCTGTTTCATATAAGACGAATAATCCGTGATTATTTCGGTATCAAGCAAATTTTGCGGGTTAGAAATGATCCCTTTCACTTCCTGGTATTTATGCACCTTGATGAACTCCGGTGCGTTGATGGTATCAAAGCCCAGCTTTAGGTCCTTTATCCCTTTTATTTTTTCAGTGAGGTCGGCAATTTGGTCATTTACGCTCTTGAACATCCCAAGTCTATCCAGGTCCTTGTTTATGGTATTGATGCTGCTTTTTATTAGCGGATTAAATACGCACAATGTTGCTTCTTCAATTTCTATTAGCTGCTTTCGTAAGAACCCTATTTTTTGCTCATCATTCAACGCGGTTGGTTTGCTCTTCAAAAATAAAATGACGTTTGTAGTAGCCCGGTCATAATCGAAAGAAGTTTCTTGCAAAATATTCGTATCAAGAAACAGTTCAACGTCTTTGTCAAATTCGATCAGAGCCAGGATTGCCTGTGCTACCGGGTTATCGTTATTACCGGGAGTGTCTTTATAACTGCTGTCCCGCTTCATACGATTGATGCTTTCTTGCAGATAATAGCTGTAGGTAATAAACAGCGAAAGCTTGTCAGCTTGCACGTCTTTGAAAACCGGGATGCTTTTTAACGGTATCGTTAATTCAGGATCCAAAATTTGGCCGCCCGCTTCGATTAGCCTGTATTTGCTGTCATGAATTTTGAGAAGGCTGGCCACAGCCGCGGACGATACACCAGGAGTCCGCATTCTTCTTAAAGCAAACCCCAAAAGCTTTGATAAATAATTAGTCATTAAGTAAAAAAAAGCCTTTCTTAAATTTTCCAAACTTAACAAAAATTTTTGTTAAATAAAAATGTAATTTGTTGGTTTTTTTATACATATATTTGTGTTATGTTAGATTTTTCAGTAATTCGATAACAAAAAACACCCCACGAGATTTTAGCCGATTGCGCAGGGTGTTTAAAAAAGAGTCATCGTGAAAAAAGAACTCCAACGGCAGTCTAAAACAGGCAATCCAAAAAGGCAAGCTAAAGCATTAGTAAACAATGACTTAAATAATAGTCAAGTACCAGCCTTGTCCTGTTCAAATCCTGATTCCCAGGACAATATTCTAACTCCAACCTCATACTTCTTTTTTAAAGTAGCCCAAAAACGCCACTTGGATATTAACCGGGTGTTGCGCTGGTATTTCACGGAATTTGAAGAATAAACCGAAAAAACAAAATAACGACTAAAACCGGAAGAGTCAACCGGCAGAAACGACACCAATTATCATGGAACTAAACACCAACAATTTCAGCGACCATTCAAACAGCACTGTGAACGGCGCTAAGGATGAATTAAAAATTCTCGGCTCGGACTTGACCGGGCAAACCACCATTGAGGGCCATCGGAAAACGATGCTCACTCGGCATGTCAAAGACCTCAGGACCAGTCATCAAACCTGGGTGAGCAGACTACTGCTACCAAAAGGCGAAAAGGAAATGCTTAAGATTTTCGATGAAAAGGAACTCGAAGGCATTCGGATAGTCCTCGATGGTCAAAATGATGCCTTAAGAGTAATCTGTGCGTCTCATGTAAGCTTTATTAAGGAGGTAGTCAACACGATGCTGAAGACAGGACGATCCGGCCTGCAAAGCGCTGCCAGCGTAATTTTTAAGGAAAATGCCTTGACAATGCAAACCAACCTGACACGCATCAGCAATCAATTTTATAATCTGCTCGAGGCAAAGTACTATGATGCTGAAAAGCGACAGCCATTTGTGCAAAAGCAAATCATGAATGAAATAGACATCATGATTGCGAAGTGGAATCAGGACTTTATGATTTTACAAGACGATTTCAGTAAAATTTTAAATGAAAAAGTTTAATCGCCACATCCCCCGACCCTGTAGGGAAGGGGGATAATTTAAAACCAAACAAAAAATGAAAACTAAACTACAAAACCAGCCATCGGTGCCAATCATAACCAGGATTATGTTGCGGCCCTCACTGAAATACTACCTCATGTGTTCCGATGAAACGCAGCGGTCAATGGGCGAACTGGCGAAAACGCTTCTCTTCACGATATTATTTTGCGGGTCATTACTAGCATTAAGTATTTGCAACAATTGCTTCAACGGAGGATTTATTTATTTCCCCCTGGTGCTGATACCTTCAGCCTTACTTTATTATTTTATCGACAAGCCAATTGTTTTCACCGAAGTCAAGCCGGGACAATTTTTCCTCAGAAAATGGCGCATTTTTATTGCCTTAGCATTGGGCCTATTTAACTCATTTTTGGTTGACAGTTTTTATTTCTCGAAGGACATCGCTGCGGCCAGGAATAAGGAGATCAGCGTTGAGGAAAACAGAATTAGAGGTGAGTACGGTGCGAAAGATGTAGCAATCGACGCAAATAAGACAATCCTATATAAACAAATTGACAGCTTGAACGGGGAGTTGGCCAATGGCAGGCTTGCGCTCAATGCCGAAGCAGACGGATCAAGCCCTTACAAGCACGCGGGCATTGGCACCATTTATAAGACCAAATACGCCAATTACCTAGCCGACAGCACCGCCAGGGCCGGCCAAATCGCTCTAAAAATGAATGCGGTCAAAGGCATAGATTCCATACACCGGGTAAACGGGCAATTGCTCAATGCTGAAATAGCGCGTGTCCCTTCACAATTTTCACAGGGCATGAACAAAAATATGGAGCTGCTCCACGAGGTGGTTTTTCGTTCTGGCAATCCCACCAATATCATGATGTACCTGGTATTTTTCGTACTGACAATGATAACCGAATTAATACCCCTGCTGTCCAAGAAGTTCTATGACATAGCTGAATATTTCGAACGGTCAGCGAAGCAAAAGGACGTAAAAGAGCAGGAGGCGGTTTTAATCCACACTAAAGAAATGCAGCTGTTAGGTGACAAGCATACGCTGTCATTGCGCTACGAACAGGCTCAAATTCAGAGAGATCACCACCTGTCACAACTGCAGACCTACATTGAATTTAATCAGAGTATCGACCAGCGTATGAATGCCGAATTTGACCGCTTACAAGAGTTAGACGACATGTATAAGCGCAGCCATCCGCGGTTTTATGAAAGCCATTTTAAGGGAATGATCGTCGAAGCGTATGACAAATTGTTTAATTCGGTGAAAGCCGCTCGGATTTAATATAGCCACAAATGAAAACAATAATTCAAAGGATAGCACTCATTGCAATACTTGCAATGAGTGCTTGCACCGATTCCGCCTTAAAGGCCGAGTACATTGAAAGTTACTCGACCTGGATAAATACCCTTGAAGCCAATTTTGTCAGGTATAAAGATGCGGATTGGGCCAAAGCCGAAATTGATTTTACTTATTACAGTGACACAGAGTTCGAAAAATACAAGGATGTTCTAACCGATGCCGAAAAAGCCAAAATTGATAACCTGACAGGCCGGTATTACGGGATTTTAGCCAAGCATAAATTGATAGAAGCCAAAGTAGGGTTAAAAAGCATTCTCAATAAGGCTCAAGGTGCATATGAAGAACTGCAGAAATAATGGCGCGAACTTACATTTTTGCTTACACCTAACCAGTAGGATTTCCTCACTACTAATTCGAAACCAAACATGAAAAAGATATACTTTGCAAAAAGAATTCCAAAAAATTCAGAGGATAAATTCATTCTTGATATAAATGAAAGCATGTCCCCTGATGAAATCTATTCGTTATACGTTAAGAAACAGATGCTACACGGTTCTTACATCTATAATGGACATTGGATATTGCGACCACCGACATCGGAAAACCGTTTCCTATCACCCCGCCTACCAGGAGGCTTAACGCCATTTCACGTGTGGCAAATGGTTAAGAAAAAGATGGATGAAAGCGATGTAGTTGTTGGCACGGTAAACCCTAAATCGTATGGAACAATTGCCGAAGTTGGCTACGCATGTAACTGTGGCAACACGGCAGTTTATGTGCTGCCTGAAAACACCGTTAGTAACGAAGATCTGTCGGACCTCTGGTTCGTTTTTCAGATGGCCTTGTCTACACGGTCATTTTGGTCAGATACAGACATTGAATCGATCGGCGATTTTTCGTTTTTTAATATCACGTCAATTAGCGACTATCTTCTTTTCATTGAAAATATCATTCCGGCCTTTATGAAAAAGTAATACATTTTCACTAACCATCAATTTCAATTAATTAATCATTTTGTCAATATAGGACGATTAACCTCACTTGCTATATCATAGTAATAGTGAGATACATTCGTCCCAATGCACTGGTTATTATTTCAAGGTCCAAAAAGCTGCTCGTCCAAAAAGCAACGGATAAATCTACCGGAAAAAGCTTTTTCCGCTTAATGGGGGGTGGAATTAACTTTAGGGAGACATCGCTGGCTGCGCTTCGCCGGGAACTTCAAGAAGAATTATCGATACAACTCAACAATGAAAAACTGCTTTCTGTGATCGAAAACATTTTTGAATTTAACGGGGAGCCTCGCCACGAAATCACATTTCTATATAGCGGCGATATCGCAGATGAGACACTTCCTGAAACAAGGATAAAAATATTGGACAAAGAAAACGAATATGGCGAATGGGTCGCCATTCAGGATATTAAGGACGGCAAAGCAATAGTATATCCTCTTGAGACTGTCAACTATATTTAATTTGTAACAGGTCCAAAGGCATTCATTTCTCCCAATCTCCACAAACACATCGCCAGGTTCCGTGTCCCTTTTCGAAGCTGTGACCAGCACCGAAAAGGACACCAGCTGTTTCCGCTACCGCGGGCTGACCTGTCAAAGTGTGTGTGGGAGAAAGGTCGTCATTCATATTCGCTCTCCCTGGCGTGGCATCCGTTTCGCTCAATCCCTCGACACCCGCTCGTTCCTCACGAGTGCTCGGTTTTCGCTTCAACCAATGCCCCGCCAGCCGCTCATCATTGTTTTGCTCGCCTGCTCAATCGCAAAACGCTTCACACCGGTGCGCGTTGAAGGTCCACGTATATCCCACCACACCCCTTCAACACTGCACCCGGTGTTCGTGTCCAGACATACCAGGCAGCCGCTGGGGGCTCCCCCTGCCTGGACGTTTTGCTCAGCTCGCAGCCACCTCCGCTATTCACTGCGGTGGCTCGAGACGGCTCGCTTTTGCATTTATAACGTGGTTCAAAAGAATGTCCTTTATCTGCTATAAATTAACTTGCCCAACCTTCCCTGTCCAAACTCCTGAAATGAATGGCTTCTGCCAAATGTTCCAGCTGAATGTCATCGCTGCCAGCCAAATCAGCTATCGTGCGCGAGACTTTAAGTATGCGGTCGTAGGCTCGTGCTGAGAGGCCTAATTTTTCCATCGCTTTTTGCAATAGCGTTTGTCCGGCGGGTGTAATCTTGCAAATGTCACGAACCATTTGTGGACTCATCTGTGCATTGGCATGCAGATGGGGTTTTGCTCCGAACCGTTCTGTTTGTTTTTCCCTGGCTTTGATGACTCTTTCACGAATCAATTCACTTTTTTCTGCCAATCTTTCCGACGAGAGTTCGCTAAAGTTTACCGGGGTTACTTCCACGTGCAAATCAATTCGGTCAAGTAACGGGCCTGAAATCTTGCTTAGATATTTTTGCACGGCTCCCGGCGGACAGGTACATTCACGCTCGGGATGATTATAAAAGCCACAAAGACATGGGTTCATACTGGCAATGAGCATCACATTTGCGGGGTAGTCAACCGAGAATTTAGCCCGCGAGATCGTAATCCGGCGTTCTTCAAGCGGCTGACGCAACACTTCGAGCGCAGTGCGCTTAAACTCCGGCAATTCGTCAAGAAACAGCACACCATTATGCGCCAACGAAATTTCGCCAGGTTGCGGATTGCTACCGCCGCCAACCAGAGCCACGTCACTGATCGTATGGTGCGGTGAGCGAAATGGCCTCATCGTTACTAATGCGTCCGACTGGGATAGTTTACCAGCCACGGAATGTATCTTGGTTGTTTCTAATGACTCATGCAAACTCAGAGGAGGCAAAATAGAAGGCAGCCTCCGTGCAAGCATGGTTTTCCCGGCTCCGGGGGGGCCGATTAGGATTACGTTATGTCCGCCTGCCGCAGCAATTTCCAAAGCGCGCTTGATATTTTCCTGGCCCCGGACTTCGCTGAAATCGTTGTCGTAATTGCAAAGATTGTTAAAAAACTCCTCACGGGTGTTTACTACTTCAGGATTTAGTGTTATATCGCCGTTAAAAAACCCCGCGACTTCTTTTATGCTTTCCACGCCATATACCTGTAGGTTGCTTACTATGGCCGCTTCGCGGGCGTTTTGCTTCGGCAGGATGAATCCTTTGAAGCCATCCTTTTTGGCCTGGATGGCAATGGGCAGCGCTCCCTTTATAGGTTGCAAACCGCCATCAAGCGAAAGTTCACCCATGATAATGTACTTGCCAAGGTCACCGGCTTCTATTTGGTTGGACGCAGCAAGTACGCCGGTGGCGATCGTCAGGTCATATGCAGAACCTTCTTTTTTAATATCAGCGGGCGCCATGTTTACTACTACCTGTTGGCGTGGCATACGATAGCCACAATTTTTCAAAGCTGATTCAATGCGAAAATAGCTTTCCTTGATTGCAACATCAGGCAAGCCAACGATAAAGTATTTGGTTCCCGCAGCAATATTCACCTCGACCGTTATGGTGATAGCTTGTATGCCGTACACTGCGCTTCCAAAGGTTTTAACTAACATTGCTGATAAAGCTTAATTTAGGCGGTAAGATAAATAATTTTCGTCAGGCACAAATATGCTTTCCGGGTTAAGTTTAAAATCGCTTTGTACTTTGATCATCGTTTTAATCGAAATTGAGCATTACCGCTTCTGTTTTTGTGGAAAAAACCTTTAGCAATTCCCAAATATTTTGTACATTAGTCCTCAATGAAGCCTTTATCATACCTAATACCGATTGTCTTATTCAGCGCCGGCCTACTGTCCGCCTGCACCGACATTATCGAACCATCCGTAACCAAACAGATCGTCACCCTGGAAGCCCCGGCAACTGGCTACCAAAGCGCGAACTATACCATTAACTTCTGGTGGAACACGCTCGATCACGCGCTAACCTATCACCTGCAGGTAGTTACGCCGAATTTCGCCGCGCCCGGAAGCCTGGTATTAGACACCATCGTGTCAACCTACAAATTTTCTTACACCCTTTCTCCCGGCGCCTACCAATGGCGGGTAATGGCCGAGAACGGCAGCACGCAGACGGCTTATTCCACGCCAAACAGCTTTACCGTTGTGCCGGGTTCGATCACAACCCAGGCAGTTACCTTGAATCTCCCGGCCAATAATGCGCTGACTAACAAAAGCCCCTACACATTTCAATGGACCAGCCTCTATGGAGCAACCTCCTACGAGTTTGAGATCGACACCAATAATTTCGCAAACCCAAACGCGCTTGTTTCAAATCAAACCATTCCGGGTACGCAATTAAGTTTTACATTCCCAAAAACGCAAACATATCAGTGGCGTGTTAAGGCGCAGAACGATACGGCGCAATCGCAATGGTCCACCGTTTACCAGGTGGCATTCAACAATACACCGCCAGCGCAGGTAACATTGGCGTCGCCCGCCAGCGCCACAACGGTGCCTTTGCCCGTTACGCTTCAATGGAATCCGGTAACCAATGCGGCATCCTACGAACTCTATGTGTATCAGAGCGACGGGGTAACCCTGTTTAACTCCAGCTTCCCGATGTCGGTCAATACAACAAGCTACAGCTTTAACCTGGGTAGTTCGGGCACTAAGGTCTATTGGACGGTAACAGCGGTCGACCTTTATGGCAATGTAAGCCAGCCGCCAACACCGATATATTTTACACTGCAATAAGGCTTCAGGTTTTGAAAAATAAAATGCTGACATACGGATTAGGACTGGTAGTACTGGTGGTATGGGGCCTCATCATTTACCGGGTGGTGGACGCCGCCGGCGGCGATGACGGCCCCCTGCCGTCTGCTACGGTTAAAATAAGCAAAGGGCCATATAATGATTTTGCCCTGGCCGCCGACACTACCAAACTACTGCTGAACTACCGTGATCCCTTTGGCCTGGTAAAACAAAAAGACACAGCCGCGCCGGTAAAAAGGTTGCACTTTAAGTCAGTTGCGGCTTTGGCGTCGAAGCCTGCTTTTAACTGGGGCTTTATCCAATATTCAGGCTATATGTATAATCCCTCATCTAAGAAAATGGTTGCATTGATAAGCATTAATGGAAAAAGCGAAATGATAACTGAAGGAGCGACCAAAGACAACATAAAGCTGATCAAGAACATGCGCGACTCGATCAAGATCAGCTATAATGGTATGACAAAATTTATCTCAAGGAGACCCTAACCATGAAGAAACTGTTATTGCTGCTGTGCCTGTTCGGTATTGTTAAAGCCTATGCACAGGACATTTCCGATTACGATTATAACTATGATAAAGTGCGCATTGTCGACAGCAACCAGGTAGTCGTAGCCGAACTGCAACCCTATAAATCAGCCCCGAAAACAAAAGACGACCGCTTTTACTTCTGGTACAATTCTAACGCCATCCAGTCTACCCAGGGCGGGTTTACCGGCCAGCTGCTCAACGGCCACTACACCGCTTTTTATACCGACAAAAGGCTAAAAGAAGAAGGCGATTTCAAAAAAGGCCTTAAACAGGGTGTTTGGAAAACCTGGAATGAAAAGGGCGCCCTCACCAGTTCTGTCACCTGGGATGATGGCCTGCTGCTCACCGGGCCCAAACTAACGTTCTGGAAAAAGCTGCCCTTGATCAGCAAGAAAGGCGACCAATCCCAAACAACCAAACCATAACCAATATGGTAAAAGCATCAGCCCTTTATATTGTCATTGTCATCGCGCTGGTCATCGGGGTGGTTTGTGCTTCGCTGATTGCCACATCATTTTATTATAAAATACAATACCAAAAAAAAGCCCGGTATGACCAGTTGGATAACAACCTTGGATCCGGCGTCAACATCCTCCTGGCAAGCGCAGATACAGCCTTTTCCGCTAGCAAAACGTTCAGCCTTTTCAATAACGAATCCGATTCGGTTTACCTTAAGAAGATCCTTTGGGGATGTTATTACATCGGTATCGCCGAAGCCTTTAGCCAAAAAGATACACTCTACAAAACTTTTACCATAGCCAACCGAATCGATTCATCAAAATGGGCGGCTCTATACATGGTAGATCAGGACCGCCCTTTTTCGGTGAGCGGAAAAACTGCTATTATAGGTGGTGCTTACATTCCAAGGGGCGGTGTGCAGACTGCGTTCGTCAATAACCAGGCCTACCAGGGCGACAAGCGAATGATTGTGGGTGCGAAGCATACCAGCGCAAAGCAGTTACCGGCGTTGGCGCAACCATGGCTTTCCGCTATAGAGAACTTCATTAAAGGTTCGGCAAACGCTGATGGGGAGTTAAAGAGTGACTCAATAAACCAGCCTTTTTTAGGCCCTCCTCTACTCGTTAATTTCAAAAAAAATGCAAAAACGCTTGAAAATATTTATTTAAAAAACCAGGTAGTCCTGTTTTCCGACACAACGGTCACTATTGATAGTACCGCCTCGATACAAAATATCCTAATTTTTGCTAAAGCAGTGGTGATCCGGCCGGGCTTTCATGGCAGTTGCCAGGTCTTCGCGACTGATTCAATCAACGTTGGAAAAAACTGCATATTTAATTATCCGTCCTTTCTCGCTGTCATGCGATTTGATACTGCAAAGTTCCATTCGGAAGAAAAGATATTTATCGGCCAAAATACCTCATTTTTTGGCTCGATCCTTACCTATGAAAAAGGCATCAACGTGCTAAAACCGCTTATCCAGGTAGATAAAAATGTAAGCATCACCGGGCAACTGTACTCACAGGGAATAGTGTATCTTGCCGATAACCTTAAAATAAACGGTAGCGTTTTCACATACATATTTTACTATAAAATATTCGGCACTTTATACGAAGATTATATTGTGAATACGATTATCAATTCAAAAAAGCTTTCACCCTATTATCTTACAAGCGGTTCGCTGCCGGTCGCCGGCTCCAAACAAAAAGTATTGCAATGGCTGGAATCAAACTGACCACCAAAACGGCAGCCTCCACCTTGCTGGAAGTCATCATATCTATGATCGTCATCGTTGTGGTGTTTGGCATTGCGATGATGATATTTACCAATGTCATTCGCTTTACTACGTCGGCTAAAGAAATCCGGGCGAAGGCGGCCATGCAGGATTTGTTGGTAAAGGAAGAACAGTCCAAAGCCATCGCCGGCCAATCCATCAACGTTGGCGATTTTACTATTGAAGAATCGGTAGCGGTTTATAATAACCAAAACAGCCTGGTTTTGGTGCAATTAACGGCCTTCGACCAAAACCGGCAGGAGGTAGCCACATTACAAAAAGTGTTAATAAAACCGGAATGAAGCTAACAAGGTTACAAGCATTCACCATTATGGAGGTAACCGTGGCTATGCTGCTTACTGGCCTGGCTATCGGCATCACCTATGCGGTGTACTCCATTGTGTTGCAATCGTACAGCGCTTATGGAGCGAAAAATGATAACATCAACGTGCTCTTTAACCTCGATCATATCCTAAAAAGAGATTTTGACCGGGCCGACACCATTATAAAGGATACCGCCGGCCTGTCCATGAAAATAGGGTCCCAAACTATTAAATATGCTTTTTACCCGGATTTTATTACCCGGGAAAGCACTAAAATTGATACCTTTAAGGTGCAAACGCAAGACTGGATAACCGCGTTTGAAAACGTACCCCTAAATGAATTGCAAACACACCCCGAACAAAACCGCGTCGACGAATTAAATTTTAGGCTTATCTTGAATAGTGATACCATCCCTTATCACTATTATAAATTATACAGTTCCGAAAACTTGATACAACGAAACCCCAATGCCCTCAATTGATCTCAGCAGGTACGGATTAAAAAAGCAAGCCACCGCTCCAAAAAAAGCTGAAGGCGGGGGTTTAGCTGGATTGCTCAGTCGCGACATCAGTTTCGGCAGCAAAGAATTGAACGATAAAAAGAAGGAATATTTATACCTCGAATTAAGCTCGCTCCTCCTGGCCGGTATCAATATGAAAAGCAGTTTTGAGCTCATCATCACCGACCAGCCAAACGCCAAAGACAAAGCGCTGTATCAAACCATTCGGCAAGCCGTTTTAGAGGGGGCGACCTTTTCCAGCGCTTTAAAGCAAACCGGAAAATTCTCACTGTACGAAGTGTACAGCCTCCAGATTGGCGAAGAAACCGGCAAGCTGATCGAAGTGCTGCAGGACCTGGCCAAATTCTATAACAACAAAATACGCCAGCGCCGCAAAATCGTTTCGGCCTTAACCTATCCCTGCATCGTGCTCAGCACATCGCTTGGTGCGGTATTCTTTATGCTGAAATTTGTCGTGCCTATGTTTGGCGACATCTTCAAACGCTTTGGCGGCAAGCTGCCCTGGATCACCGAAAAGATCATCGGCGTTTCCAACGGCATCCAAAACAACTTCTGGCGCGTACTTATTGTCCTGCTGCTGATAGCCGGGTTCATCCTGTTCACCCGTAAAACCGAAAAATTCCGGCAGGTATTTTCAAAGTTGGTATTACGTTTGCCCCTTATCGGTAATCTCGTCCAAAAGATTTACCTCGCCCGCTTCTGCAACTCCATGCGCCTGCTCATAAATGCCAAATTGCCGCTGCTCCGCGCTATCGCCCTCATCCGGCAAATGATAAGTTATTACCCGATTGAATCCTCCCTGCAAAAAGTAGAGGATGATATTTTAAAAGGCAAATCCCTCCACGAAGCCCTGCAGCGGTTCAAGGTGTACCCCTCCAAAATGATCCAACTGGTAAAAGTTGGTGAGGAAACCAACCAGCTCGATTATTTCTTTGGCAAAATATCCGAACAATACATCGAAGAAGTCGAGTACAAAACATCCACCTTGAGCAGCATGATGGAACCTTTGATCATCATTTTCTTGGGGCTGGTGGTTGGGATAATTTTAATATCGATGTATTTGCCCTTGTTCCAGATGAGCAATAGTTTTCAATAGGTTAAACTAAATCGTACTTCGTGTGAGATGTAGCGAGGAGATATGTACCAAAAATATATCTTCAAACACGCCTCCCGCATTAACAGACTTTTCGACGGGGCTATAGTTATTCGGTTTAGGAATTTCAAATGAGTGCGTAAGGTCAGGTTTTTACGTTCAATATGATTTGTCCCGTACCGCTTTACTTTGTGTAGCTCAATCGGTATTACCTCTTTGTATAACGGCAAACCATCAGGAAATATTTGCCTGCAATTTGCTAGCACCAGGGTATCGGTAACTCTCTTAAGGCTTTTTTTAGTGCGGCCACCTACTTTAAGATCAACCGCCTGTTTACTTTGCTTATCTAAAGCATAGATAACCCAGCATTCTTTAGTTTTATTTTTGATGTAGGTCTTTAACTCGTCTACTTCATATACGCGATCCATTGTTATGGCTGGCGTTGTTATGTCATCGGCAATCTTTTTGATGCGGGATAGCACCGTACCGGCAGCAATATGCGGCAACCGCGAAATGCTGCAAATACCACACCTTCTTTAAGATGGGCTGCTATTTCCAGGTTTGTCGAAGCCTCATAAGCATGATTTTTGTAGACAGCCAATTGTATTTTATTACATCGCTTACAGCGGTAACGCTGCCTAATTCCGGTTTTATCAAACTTAACGGTTTCATTATATCAGTATTGGCAAATTACATTAACAACGGCTTTGATACACGGCATAAGGCTTCAGGCGTTTAGGCCCCTTCTAACGTACCAAAAACAATCGGGTAAGTACGTTAATACCACCCGATTTGCCGGCTGTTAATTATGTCGCTTAAATTTTATAATTGACTATCAGTACCTTACACGAATAACAACTGCTTTGATACACTGCCAGAAGTACTTTATACTATCATTCAAAGTAACGAGTGAAGGATTGGCAGACCAAACGGTTGATTGAAGCGACGTTGCATGAGCATCCTGACTATGGGGTACCCTCCAACTGTAGAACAGGTTTGTTGTTAAGTTTTTTTCTAAACTCCTCGTATCCTACCAAAGTAATGGTGATAGTAAAGCCTTTAGGGCATTTTATTATCTTTACCTTGGCAATTTGGTTCTGGGATATCAACATTGTCTCGGGGTAATCTATTATTTCATCATCAACCATAACCGGAAGTTTTCTGTACTTTGATTGAATCTTATACACGTTTAAAAAATTATCATAAGTTAAAACCTTTGTATTCGGCTTCAGTTTATAAATAAAGACATAATCAACCTCAAGTGGCTGACAAATAGGTTTGCAGTCTGAAGCAGCCAAAATATTCCAACCATCCAAACATTTTTTATCTATAAAAGCATATCGTGTAGGAACTGGCTGTTTGTCCCCGGATTCAACTATATACAAAATTTTAACTGTCGCAACAGCAGTATCATCGCCAAGAACTGGCTTGGCAGCACAATAGTGGGACGCTAAAGTGGAGATAACAATAATGCAAAATATCCTAACCATTTTCTTGTCTAACAAATTTATAAACAATTCTTCGTTCTACAGTTGTACCCCATCAATTTCCTGTGTGTCCGAAAATTGAGATGGGGATAAATTTTGGAACTGGTTCGTTTGTGAATTAAAAAACGTGTAATTGAATCCAGCTTGAGGTCCACTGAAAAAATAGCTAAATCCAGTAATAAAAACCTCGTGATTCCCGGTGAAGCAATCATTCGTTTGCTTAACACTAGCTAGGACGGGATGGCCACTTATCAAAGACTGGATTACATTGTTGGTTGGTTGGTAATATAAATAGTTGGAAAATACCTGTTCGGCATTTATTCCCTGTGAATTAGGAGCAAGAAGCTGGTTAATTTGAGCGGTTGTCAAGTGGTTGGTGGCATAATCATCGAAAATACCGATTCCGGTAATGCTATCTCCAGTCTCATAATCCCAAGCTTCGGCCACACTGTAGAAATTGCACAACGCGCCAATTTGCGTATGAGAGTCATAAGGGGGTAACGTGCCTGGTAATTGAAATAAGTTTCCGCCACTTCCTTGACCGGCTGAACTGGCGCCGCCACCCTGATCTGAACTATCCATACCAGCCCCGGTGCTACTTCCGGAACCCGCTGTTGCTGGCACTGCCGTCGCCGAACTATTGCCTGAGGAGCCATTGGTGGTAGTACCGTCTCCCGGATCATATACTTCGGTTACCGACCCATCTGAATTGATAGATAAAGTGTTTCCAGGATTGCTTTGGATTGTAGAGACGTCCAACTGCACTCCTGCTATATTTGTGCCATTAATTGCCTGGGCAACTTCCTGGCCTAATCCTACCAGGTATGCCCCTAGGCTGCTGGGTGGCAAGGCGGCTTCTTCAGCTTGTTCCTCAGCAACCGTGGAAGCGATCTCGGATTGCAACTGGTCTTCCAGGCTGGGGCCACCGCATCCGTCGTCGGTTGAATTCGGATTACCGGAGGGGAAGTAAAGCTGCCCGTCGGTTGCATGGGTGGGTTTTCCCGCAGCAGCCGTGTTTCCCAATGGGTCAACATTCATAATCGGGTTGTTGTCTGCATATTGATAATTATTCATGCTTTCCGCGCTTTCCGGTTCAGGGTCTGTACTTACAAACCTCCCCAGTGCAGCATCATAGTTGCGATAAAAAGTTTGGTAATAATCCGGCAAATTGCTGTAATCGTTTTGCCATTCGGAGCCCTTATACATAAATCTGTTCGGGGGCGTCGACATACCCACGATGCTGTTAGGCAACAGCAGCCCGAAGCCATAGTAACTGTTTTCTTGTTTAACGGAGGCAACCCCACCACTATTCTGAAAGCTTACCCGGGCGTTGCCCTGTGCATCGGTAATTACATATTCCTGCACAAGCGTGCCGCTGTTATTAATTACCCGCCCTTCAGGCATATTGAAAAACGACAACGTTCCGTTTACGAAAACAAACCCGTCCAGGTAATCCGTAGTGGTTTGCAAAGTGCCGCTGCTGTATTCCAGTTTCCTGATGAGCTGTCCGGATGCGTCGTACACATAGTTAATGTACTGGCCCGAGCCTGTGGTCACCGTGATCTTATCGGTGCGGTTGGCCACGTTGTAACCTATCGTCAATCCCTTATAATAATCATTCGTTAAATTTCCGTTGCCATCATAAACGTATCCGGTAGTGCTGCCGGTGAGGTTACGGAACCCGTAACCGGTATAATTGGAAGTGGTACCATCGGTAACCGTCGCTATCTCGTTCGGCGTTGTAGTGCTTTTATAGCTATAGGTGAGATTGTCTATTTGCGTATAGGTATTCGTGCCTTCAACGGAACTGTTTCGTTGCAATGTCAATATGTTCCCGCCGGCGTCATACGTAATTCCGGTTTCATCAAAGCCATGTACGTTATTACTAAAGTTGCCTGCGCTTGCAGCGGTACGTTCAGAGTATGTTTCACCGGCATAGCGGTTTACGCCATCATAGGCGTACACATAAGAGCGTTCATACCCCACCCCGTCCTTGCTCATCCACTTAACCGCCGAAAGCCGTCCATCGTATTTCGGGACATTACCCGCTCCGTTATTAAGGGTTGCGTCACTTCCGTCATAAAGAAAAGTCATCCCGAAAACATCCAGGTTATCATTATTTGTAACACCGGCGTCATTGCTCAGTTTGCTGTTATTGATAGAAAGTACCTGTCCTCGAATGTTGTACCTAAAATCTACATACTGTATCCAGGTATTGGTAGTAACGTAGCCAAGTTGTTTTTGGATTACCTGGCCTAATTCATTATAACTGTAAGCCGCCACATGGCTCACGGTGTTCGAGCCATTATAGTATTGGTCTACCGCGGTTACCCGGTATGCCTGGTCATAGGTTACAACGGTTTTCACGCTGGTCGTCGTAGTCGAGCTGCTCTTTTTGGTTGCCAGCGCGGTTAGCGGCATCCCGGTAAAATCGGGAACCTGGGTGGTATAATCCGTGGGTGTCGAAGAACTATACATCAAGTTATTACTTTGTGCTTGGATAGGATGCAGGTTTTGGTCATAGAATTGGACCTTTGTTAACCAAACAGGTGTCACGGTGTTGCTGACAGTGCTTTCCTGAGTTATCGTGGGCATACCTTTTACCTGTGCAGTGGTGGCGCCAACCTCGCCTGGCAGGCCGGTTGAATAGTAGCTGTATGTAGTGCCGGTAGTGAGCGTATAATTATCATAATACTGGTAAGAAAGGGCTTGTATAGACGATGTTGGAAACACCTGGTTGGTATAGTATCCGGAATAACTGGGTGTCGTACTTCTTATTTCGTACCTGTTGGTATAAGTTGTATTAACATAGTTTTGCATGACGGACTGACCAAAATGCGTGGCATCCGTATAAATACCCTGGCAAATCACCCGGCTTTTAACATCATATTTTACATAGTTCCATTGGTTATTGGCTGCCATGGCAGCATTTTGCATCAATATAGGCCGGTTGTAAGGGTCGTAGATGGTGGTAATCGCCACCCCGCCGGGCACGGTTTTAGTGATCATTCGTCCCATTGCATCGTAACCATAGCTAAAGATTAAATTACTCACCGGCGCTGTAGTCAAACTATAGCTGGTGCCAAGATTAGCTAGAGCCAATGGCGGTATTACATAACTGATCAATCCGGCATTGTTGTAAATATAGTAAGTATCCAGGTTGCCGCCAGAAAGAATTTGTCTTTTTAAAACAGTATGACCATTGTAATCCTTGAAAATCCGTACCTCAATTCCGTCCTCGTCAACTGCATCAGTAACCCAAAGGCTGCTGGCGGAATAATAGGTCCCGGACGTATAAGTGCCGTTGGTATTCCACTCCATTATATTTCCATCGGTTGAACTGCTGTTGGGGCGGTAGCTTACTGTTTTATAATGTTGTCCACTCGTCGGCTGAAAGCCGCTGCCGTCCATGCCCGCCTGCAGTAAACGCTGAAGGGGGCTGTTCTCAAATACGTGTGCACTATAGGCGTCCGCATCCACTGGTATCACATGTTGGGTGGTATTGTTATAGAAAGCGGGCTGTGCAGTGCTGATAGCATTGGACCGGTAGCTGCCCATCACATCGGTTGATGCGCCCCCGTAAGGCAGGTAGCCGGTAGTCTGCCTGCCCAGCGCATCATACGCGATTGGTTGTATCACATCATTTTGCAACGGCGTGGCTTGTACTCCGACGGCCTGCATCGGGCGCGCCAGACCGTCAAAATAGGTGCGCGATGTTTGCTTTTGTGTAATCGGTAAAGTATAGGTCTCCGCATCGGTGGTTATGTTGGATACCGTAATTCTCTCCCGTTGCACAAACGGCGGCGTTGTTTGTGCAGAGGATTTCAGCGTCATGCCTGTGAAAAAGGCCGGCAGCAATAAAAGGATATTTGGTCTAAGGTTCATCATTTGATTTTCAATCAATGGTCATTTGTCATTAGTGATTTGCCGAGCATCATAGGGCGTAATTTTGAATAATAGACTGCTTGAATTTAAGGGCATGCCGTCTGGTAAATGTAAACGGCAAGGCTGGTACAGGTACTGAGGTTGGCGTTAAATGTGTAGAGCTGGGTTTTCGTATAGTTCTGGCAGCTATTAAAGCAATTGCTGCTGAGTTGAACGCTGTCATATCCCGCGCCGGTGCCGGAATTGTACTGCTCATCACCCACCATATAAACTTTAACTGTATAATTCCCTTGAATTACATGTCCGCTGTTAATTTGTGCGGGGGTTGTGAATGTGTAGCTTGTCCCTGAACCTACCGGCGTAAAAGTGAGTTGACTAATAGTGCCGTAACTGGTTGTGAGTGACGAGTAGCTAAGGGGTACATTTGCCCCCTGTACTGTAATCACCTGGTAGGGCACAACGATTGTTCCGAATAATGGCGAGTTGATCGTGGCCCGTACTGTATCTGTGGTGAGCCCGGTATAGGTATGACTGGGACTTATTAACCCCGCCGAGGTAGTCGTTGTCCCGTCGCCAAAATTCCAGGTAATCGTGACGCCCGCAGCTGCACAATTATCGGGTCCTGTAACTGAAAATGAAGTAGACACACCATTTGTAGGATTCGAAGCGGCAATTACAGGCGAATTCATCGATCCGATGTCGGCCGGGGTCATATACATATTCTTTTGTGTGATATAATGATTCTGGTCATAAGCGAAAAGCATTCTTCCCCATAGGTCATTCGTATAGTAAGCCGACACTCCGTTGGTATTGGTTGCCGCAACTTTAAAATGCTGCAGGGCATCGTAAGTCGCGGTGGTTGCTTCCGCGTTATCCGGATAAAACAGGATATCGTCGATTGCAACAGCGGAATTGGCCGCAAAGGTGAACGTAAACGATGAAGGCAAAGTCGAAGCTGGTATAGAAATCTCATGGTATATCCAGGTTCCCGAATTGGTATAGGTCATCGGGTAGGTTGTGCTGTTGATAGTTACAGTTAGCGTGCCGGCGGTTGTTGTATTCGTCCAGATGGAAAAGATGTAGTTTTGAGCCAGGGAACTTTTGGAAATTGTTGGTGAGGTAGCGATTTGGCTCGTCCCCAGGCCATAGGCGTTGCCTGCGTGTCCGCCCGTTGGTGTAAACCCTTCCGTCCCGCTAAACGTAAAACTACAAGATGGCGGGGCTGCCGGATCGGTATCAAAATCGCTGAAAGCGACCTGGTTATAGGCAGCATTGCTGAATACCGCCGTCGGCTGACTGGAGTAATGGTCCATGAGCGTGGTTTGCACGTGCTTATAATTGTCATCTACTGTCCGGGGAAATCCGGTGTTATCATAAATGTCAAAATTTTCAACGGGCAGATAATTCCCGCTCTTAGTGAGTGTGGCACCGCTGATGGTCATCTGGCTGAAGCTGCCGCCTCCGGCGGAAAACCATTTTTGTTCGGAAGCGGGGATGACTTCGGTAGCGGAACCAATGGTGGTATCCCTGTAAAGCGTGATGCTGGCGCTTGTGGTGGTCAATGATCCGCCAACCGGCGTAGTTTGCCGGTACGATTCGATAGGTAAATTTATATTTTGCTGTATCAGGTTGTAAATAGCGGTAACGTTTGGATTTGATGTACCACCAGTGGCTGTTGCTGTAAAATCTTTTGCATATTGATAATTTACAGTTTCACTGCTGCCATCGCTGTTATTGGTTTGTTGCTTGGTAACTAACTTGTGATAACTGCTTGCATAGGTGTAGTTAACTGTAGAACTTTGCGATTGACTAAGGGTATTGGAATCGAACACTTTTGTGTTTACCGATGCCGTCAGTTCGCTTGCTCCAAAGTAAATTGTATATACGTTGTAACCCTTTGCCACCAACAGGCTTGGCCCGTAGTCGTCGCCTTGAAATGCCTGGATAGAAGTAGGGGAAAAGGACGGCGTATAGGTATAATTTTTTTCGCTTACTTCCGTTCCCGCATCCATAAAATTGGTCACTTTAAGCAGCATACTTCTTTCATAGTCCCAATTGGGATTCGGAATAAAAGGATAAGAATAGGAATAGTTTTGTATGGGGCCATAGGTGGATGAACAGGTGTACCTGGCAACGTCATTGACGGTGGAGGCATTGGACGTCCAGTACGTCGGTGTCACATTATATTGGTACGTCGTGCTGCCCGCGCCGGTCTGGCTAACCGTACTATAGGCATACATGATGGTGTGGTCGTCGGTCGAAAGATCATAAGCAGAAAGAGCTGTAGCATCCTGCCACAGTGTTAAACCGGTGGCAGACCCGCTATAGGGGATGGTAAAGGCAAATTGAGGCAAGGTCAGGGGTGTGCCACTGGACAATCCGGTTGAGGGGTTATTATAGCTGTAGTTGCGTACAATGTTCGGTGATCCGTTTCCAGCCGAATCGATAACCTGCTTGACTCGGATGCCACCCCCAAGCATAATATTGCCGGAAGGTGCATCGACATAACTATTGCTCTCGTAAACCAGGCGTGTGGCGCCTCCGTTGATATAAGTTATTTCGTTTAAAGTACCAGCATAAACCGTCGAGGTGGTAACGGCCCTGTTATTACTCGCCAGGAGCCCATACTCATAGTCGCTGCCGGGCGATCCTGAAGCATCCACGACATACCTTGGATAATAGCTTATCACGGGATTCAAAACATACACGGATGGAATCAATGTCGAACCTGATGCGGATGATGAATAATACCCCCAGTAATCTACTTCGTTCGAGGTGGAATCGGGCAGCGTTGTAGTATAGCCGGAACCGCCTGACGACTCCCCTATATAACTAAATGTGTAGTTAGTGGGTGAGCTGCAACCTGCTGCATCAGTAAAATTTGTCAGGAAACTTCTGCTATATCCTGTTGGCGTGTAGACCATCAATGTGTAATTAAAAACGAATAAGTGCCCCATGCCGCTTATGTTCGTCACATAAGTTTCGCCAGTGCTGCTCAGACCGTTCCAGCTAAACGAAAGCAACGACGGATTGGAAAAATTCACATTAGTGGTACCCATCGCACTAAGTGTTTGTGGGATCACGGATTGCAATACATTATACTCAACTGATGTGCTGGAGACGCCCCCAATGAATAGTACAACCGGATCAGCTCCGCCCCGCGCCGGTGCAGTGGTATAAGTAAACGTAACACCGTTCCCGTACGGGTCTGTTATGCTCGTCAAATTCCACGCGTCGTAATATGTTATCCCGTTCTGATACTGGCTGTATTTGGTTTTAAAGTAACTGGGCGTGCCTACATTTCCCAGCGTTGTCAACTGCGTTACCGTCTCGGGAGCGGCAAACACATATTTAATACCCCTGTCAGTCGTTATAGTAAAAGAGGCAATTTGACTGGCATTACCGCCGGTACCGCCGACCAGCGTGTATTGGAATACAAGATCATGATAAATGAGTGGATGAAACGCCCCGGAAACCCTGTCCCACACAAATTGGCATGACAGTCCCGGCGCCGATATTGAAAATATATCGGGCTCCGTATCATAGGTATAGGGCATGTATGTGTTGATATTGTCGATGTCACTAGTCTCATCGGTACAGGTAGAAAAGTTATCATCATTTTGCGGAACAAAGCCCATCGCGTAGCCTGCACCGGGGTTGACTGCAATCATCCAACCCGTTTCGGACACTCCGGAATTGTCTTTTGTCACATCATCCGGCAAACCCCTTACCTGGCGGCTTATTTGGCCGCCGGCATTCAATTGAAACCCCATACCGGCGGTGTTTTCCGCATCTCTCGTTTTTACCCCTGTCGCCGCATACGAAATGCTTATGGGTACCGATACTTCTCCACTATTCAAAGTATAAACAGGAATCTGAATGCTTCCCGTGCCTGTGCTGGGATTCACGGAAACAATGCTTTGAGCGAATAATACGCGTGCGAAAAAGAAGCCGAAAAAAAACAGGGCAATATGTTTTCTGGACATAAAAATTATGAATTAAAAAATGGAAAATAGCGGGTTTAACAGAACAAGGATATCCTTGGGTAAGAACTAGTG
>Ga0206864_1132_pt1 | contig 25090 bp, 19 predicted proteins | sample Alteio_BWOrgCont_42_FD_152632 | JGI IMG/M metagenome (GOLD analysis project Ga0206864, IMG submission 152632) | Enriched cells from forest soil in Barre Woods Harvard Forest LTER site, Petersham, Massachusetts, United States -... | ecosystem: Environmental > Terrestrial > Soil > Temperate forest >...
ATTTTTTCAGCGGCAAGGGGATTTTTTTCTGTTCTGGTGGCTTGGGTTCGGGTGGTGCAGATGGAGTCGGTGTGGTTGGCTCAGCCACTTTGGCCTCAGCGGTCGGTGCGGCTGCGGCAGGCGCTTTCGGCGCTTTGGATTTCTTTTTCGCGGACCGGATGCGCAAGAACACCAAAGCACCCAAAATGACCAGCACAACCACCACTCCAGCCGCAATAGCCATGATGGGAAAACCGGATTCTGGCGGGGGGGATTGAGGGTTGCTGGCTGAAAACACCGGCTTGTTGGCCGTTGCTGCGGAGCCTGCCGGCTTTGCCGTGGTTGCTACCGGGGCGCTGGCCGCGGCTTTTTCCGTGTCAGTGGCAGCAGTTGCGGCAGCCACTGAAGGGGTCGGTTCGGGTTGGGGAGAAACCACCGTGGCTGGGGCGGCGGAATTGGCCGCCGGCACCGGCGCGGGTGTACGAACCGGGGTGGGTGCAGGAGCCGGAGCCCGCAAAGTGGCGGGAATGTCTGTGGCATGGTCGTTCGTCAGCACGATCCGCCCCTCGGGGTAGTTCAAAAAGGTCTGGGTGTCGGTGCCCAATACGTCGCGGGGCCGGCCAAGTTTTCTTTCGATATCCGCTTCAGTGTCGCCGACTTGCACGACGGCGCGGTTGGTGGAAGCCGGTACGGCGGTTGCCACGGAAGTCGCCGCGGCGGCCGCGCCCCAGGTGGAACTTGGCCAGGCAAGTGCCACGACCAAGCCGGTCAGCAAGGCGTTACGGGATATTCCAAACCTGGCCCATGGCAAGGAGCGTGGAGCAACCATGCCTCAAGGTTGTCCAACCGCCGTCCTGCTGTCAATGTTGTCGGAATCTTGTCGCAAAAAATTCCCCGACTCGTTTTTAATCAAAACCTCTCCATGACGAACAAGAGCAAACTCCTTATTGTAGTCATCGTCCTCATCACGGCGGCGATTTCTGCCTACCACTTCCTGGTCCCTGCGGGCGGTTCCTCTCCGGAAGTGTCTGCTCAAAAAATCGGGGCATCGGCTGCCACCCCGGCTTCTGCGGCGGCCAATGGAGTTCCACCTGTCCTTGCCCCCGCGATGAGCAACATCTCGGTACCGTCAGCCACACCATCCATCGCTTTGCCATCCGTAAAAATCTCTTCGGTGCCGGTCGCGGCTCCCGATGCGGCCACCTTGGCTGCCCTCAAAGTCGGCCTGATTGCCTGGAAGCGCAGTGCTGATTTGGATAAACTGGACCCGGTCGGTGCAAAAGAGTTGAAAGCTTGGGCGCTCAGCGACCCTCAAGCCATCATCACCTGGCTAAGTGATGTTACTGAGGATGGAAAGAGCCACGAACACGCGATGGAGGCCATGACCAGTCTACTCATCGATGACAGCCCGCAAACCGCCCTGGTGATGGCTGAGTCCATCAATGACCCCGTCGTACACGACAATCGCGTTTCTTCTGCGCTGTTAGCCCTCGCCCTGCAGAATCCTTCCGAGGCCGCCAATGCCATTAACTCATCCGGCCTTTCGGATGAAGGCAAATTGCGCTCCAATATCTCGGCGTTAATCGATAAAATCCGAACCGGGGAGCTTACGGATGAACAACGCACGAAAATCATGGATGAAATCCACCGATAATTAACTAGCCCACCTGGGCTGGTGACCAGGGTGGGGGCTAGATCAAAATTTTTATGTCCGCTTTTGACCAGGCCGGGTATCCTTAGGCAAATGGACCCGGTGAACGACCGCGAACTTCTGTGCCGCTATGTCGAAAATGGCGATGAACAGGCTTTTGCCGAAGTCGTGCGCCGTCATGTGAATTTGGTCTATTCCACGGCCCGGCGCCTGGCCGCCGGGGACACCCATCTGGCCGAAGACGCTTCCCAGCAGGTCTTCGCCACGTTGGCTCAGCGCGCCCGGTTTCTCTGCGGCCACGCCACCCTCGCTGGGTGGTTGCACATCACCACCCGCAATATTGTCTGCAAAGCCATCCGGCGGGAAAATCGCCGCCGGGTGCGTGAACAGGAGCTCGTCGCCATGCAAAACAACTTCACCGAACTTGAAATTCACTGGGATAAGCTGCAGCCCGTGCTGGATGAGGCTGTCAACAGTCTCGGCGGCAAGGAACGCGACGTCCTGGTGTTGCGCTATTTCGAAGGCCAGAGTCATCGTGAAATCGGCCACACCATCGGTTTGAACGAGGATGCCGCCCGCAAGCGCGTCGAACGCGCCTTGGAAAAACTCCGCATCTATTTCACCCGACGTGGTATAATTGTGTCCTCGGGTCTCCTGGCTGAAGCCATTGGCGCCAATTCCACTCAGGCTGCGCCCGCCGGTTTGGTTGACGCTGTGACGGTGTCTGCTCTGGCCAGTACCACGGGCGGTTCCGGCCTGATTTATTTCCTGCTTAAACCTTTCCTCATTATGACCACCACCACCAAAACAATCCTCGCCGCTGCCGTCGTCATCCTCGCGGTGGCTTCCTATAACTATGCCATCCACGCCACCGGCAGCGCTCCAGCCAAAACTGCCGACCAAGCCGCCGGGCCAAACCCGGCCTCTTCGGCCAAGGCCCAGGTGGTCATGCCGGTAATGGCTCCCGCGCCGGCAACCCCGGTGATTGCGGGGAAAGTATCTTCGGCAGCTTCTGCGTCCACTATCCCTTCCAGCAACCCGGCGCCGGCCGCCAGTACCATTCCCGCGAACCTCGATCCTAACATGAAGGACGCCATGGCCATGATGCAGCCGATGAAGGCGCTCTATGGCGAAATTTACGCCTCATTAATGCAAACGAACGACCCCGACACCGCCTTGCAAAAATTGCAGGAATTGCAGCCGCAAATAGACGTTTTGAACGCGAAAGTGAAAGGCACGCCTTTGGAAAATATTGTGGCGGCGCCGCTGGCCCAGCTCACTGCGGTCAAAACAGCCTTGCAGCATGGTGACATCGCGGGCGCGCAAAAAATTATCGGGTCGCTCAACAAAATCGGCCAGAACGTCCAAAACAATGTTGAGCAAACCGCCGGCGTCTCCATCGACCAGGCCGCCCAACAGAGTCAGCCCGTGCTCCCGAACACCCCGCTGGTCGGCATCGGCGTACGGCTCGGATCCGATCAGGCGAGCAGGATGCCACTCATTGATGGTGTTCTGCCGAACACCCCCGCCGCTCAGGCCGGGCTGACGTCTGGCCTCATTGTACAAAAGATCGACGGCGTTTCCACTGCGGGCAAAAGCCTGGCCGAATGCGTCGCTCTCATCCGTGGAGCTGCCGGCACCACGGTGCAGTTGGAATTGCTGGATCCGCAAAAAAACGAGCCCAAAACGGTTGTATTGACGAGACAATCATTCACGACGGAAAATTAGAGGGAGTCTCTCTCATTGCAAATTTCTTGAGCGGAATTATTTCCGCTTTGCCGCCGAAGTCTTTCACTCCTCGCGATAGTCCTCACCCGTCAGTTGCCGGCTTTGCGGGGTATATTCCTGCAATTCAATTAGATTCCCATCCGGGTCGCGCACCCAGGCCTGTTTTGAGTTGTCATTGCCGGTCTTGCGCCCGGTGACAGTCACGCCGCGCTTTTCCAGCAGGGCAGTGTATTCATCGAGACCTTCGACTTGCAGACAAAAATGGTTGAAGCGCGCCAGCCACGGGTCAAGCGGGTCTTCCAAGGGCTCCAGCGGCTTCTTTGAGCCACTGCGCCGGTGCGCATCCGCATGGTCAAAAACCTCGATGAAGGTCATTTCGCCAAAAGCGAAGTAATAACCAATGGGTGTGCCGTCCTTGCGACGGTAGCGGAACTTCACCGTCGCACCCAATTGGTCGCGGTAGAATCCGGCCATTTCCTCCAGCCGGCTGGTTTTGAGGCACAAATGGGCAAGGCGTTTGAGCATGGATGAAAGCGACTGAGGAACTGAAGTGGCTGAAAGATGGAAATGGTATCGAAGGGACAACGAGTATGGATTATCTTAAACTAGCCACTCGATTATTGCGTGTAAACACCCTAAGTCACCTCGGTTGCTTCAGTCGCCCGGCCTCCGCTTCAACCCTTGACTTGCCCGGGAAAATCGCCAAAATTTCTATCTTAATCTTTAATCTGTTTTTCTGAAATGCTGTGCCATCCAAGCACGGCATTTTTGCTTTCCGTAGAAATACTATTTCATCCCACGCCACGGTACGCCGCCTATGCAACTGAAGGACACGCTTAACTTGCCGCAGACGGACTTTCCCATGCGGGCAAGCCTGACGACGCGGGAGCCGGCCCGTCTCGCGCATTGGGAAAAGACCACGCTTTACCGCCGCATTCAGGAAAAGAACGCGGACAAGCCGTCCTTCATCCTCCACGATGGCCCGCCCTTCACCAATGGTGACGTGCACATCGGCACCGCCCTTAATAAGTTACTCAAGGACATCGTGCTGCGGCACAAAACCATGCGCGGCCACCGCACGCCCTACGTCCCCGGCTGGGATTGCCATGGCCTGCCCATCGAGCACAAAGTTTCCAAGGAACTCCGCGAAAAAAAGCAGGAATTGAGCGCCGCCGAACTGCGCGCCGAATGCGCCACGTTTTCCTCGCGCTTCATGGACAAGCAGCGCACCCAGTTCCAGCGTCTCGGCGTTCTGGCGGATTGGGCGCGGGAATACAAAACGATGGATCCCGCCTATGAGGCCGCCGAGTTGCGCGCCTTTGCCCAATTTGTCGAGCGCGGCCTCGTGTACCGCAGCAAAAAACCCGTCTACTGGTCCATCCCCTGTGAGACGGCCCTCGCCGAGGCGGAAATCGAATACAAAGACCACGTCAGCCCTTCAATTTACGTCAAGTTCCCCGTTCCGGCTGCCGAGGCCAAAAAGTTCGGCCTGCCCACGGACAAACCATTGAGCATCGTCATCTGGACGACCACCCCCTGGACGCTTCCGGCCAACCTGGCCATCGCCGTGCATCCCAACGTGCTGTATCGCGTCCTGCTGGGCGAAAAGGAAAATCTGCTCGTGGCCGAAGCCTTGGCGGGTGCAACGCTGACGGCTTGCAACTTTGTCGCCACGCCGGGCGGTGAATCTTTTTCCGGACGGAAACTCGAACACCTTCAGGCCCGCCATCCGTTTATTGACCGCGCTTCTCCGGTAGTGCTCGCGGAATACGTCACCACCGACACCGGCACCGGCGCGGTACACACCGCCCCCGGCCACGGTCTGGAAGACTACCAAACCGGCCTGGCCTACAAGCTGGAGATTTATTGCCCGCTTGATGACCACGGCCGCTACGTCAATGACGGTAAAATTCCCGCAGAGCTCGTCGGGGTGACCGTTTTGGAGTCCAAGGGCAAATGCCCGGCGAACGACAAAGTATTGGAGCTTTTGACCGCCCGAGGCGCTCTGCTGGCGAACCATCCTTATCCCCATCAGTATCCGCATTGCTGGCGTTCGAAAACCCCGGTTGTCTTTCGTGCCATGGACCAGTGGTTCATCGGGCTCGACAAGTCATTCGCCGACCAGAAGGGCCATCCGCAAAAATCCCTGCGTGCGCTGGCCCAACAATCAATCGGTGCAGTGAAGTGGATTCCCGCCGGCGGTGAAAACCGCATCCGCGGAGCGGTGGAAAGCCGGCCCGATTGGTGCATCTCCCGCCAACGCGCCTGGGGCGTGCCCATCCCCGCTTTCTTCGGCGCGGACAACGAAGCCCACCTGGACGCGGGCGTCATTCGCGCTTTGGCCGACAAGTTTGAAAAACACGGTAGTAATATTTGGTTTGAGCAGGACGCCGAAAAGTTACTTGAGGGCATCGATCAAGCAAAACACTGGCCGCGCCCGCTCAAGAAAAGCGGCGATACCCTTGATGTGTGGATTGATTCCGGGTGTTCGCATGCCGCCGTGCTCAAGCGCGACCCGCAGCTGAGCTGGCCCGCCGACCTTTACCTTGAAGGCTCCGACCAGCATCGCGGCTGGTTTCAAAGTTCGCTGTGGACGGCGCTGGCCACTGATGCCGCCCCGCCGTATCGCGGCGTGCTCACCCATGGCTTTGTCGTGGATGAAAGCGGCCGCAAACTCTCCAAAAGCGACGGCAAACCGCAGACCGCCGATGATTATGTCAAAAAATATGGCGCGGACCTCATTCGTCTTTGGGTCGCTTCCGAGGACTTCCGCCATGATATCACTCTTTCGGAAAACATTTTCACGCAGATTTCCAATACCTACCGCAGCTTGCGCAACACGCTGATGTACCTGCTTGGCAACCTCGCGGATTTCGACCCCGCGCGCGATGCCGTGGGCCCCGAGCATTTCACGCCGCTCGATAAATGGGCGCTGCATAATTTGCATTCGCTCACGAGCGAAGTCACTGCCGCCTTTGACGCTTACGAGTACCACCTCGGCGTCAAAGCCATCGACCATTTCGTCTCGGTTACCCTTTCCCGCCAGTATCACGACATTCTCAAAGACCGTCTTTACACCTTCGCGCCCGACTGGCCGGAACGCCGGGCCGCGCAAACGGCCATGCACGCCATTCTGCGCTCGCTGCTCGGCCTGCTTGCGCCCGTCTTGTCGTTTACCACCGACGAAGCCTGGGCTCATTTCACCACCCGCAGTGAATTTTCGGAGGACTCCATCCACCTCCAACCCTGGCCCAAGCCGGACCCGGCCTGGGCCGCGCACGATTTCAGGCAGGCAGCGGGGGAAATTGAGGCCATCTTGAAGTTCCGCGAACGGGTCAACGAAAAGCTCGAGGCCTTGCGCCAGGAAAAGAAAATCGGCAAGTCCCTCGACGCGCAAGTGACCATCACCGGCGCCGATTCCATTGAGCCGATGTCCGTCCTGCGCCGTTACGCGGGCGATTTGCCGGAATTATTCATCGTCTCCCAGGTTCATCTGGTGGCGGGGTCGGGGAGTGCGCTCGAAATCTCCGCCTCGCCGGCCGCGGGCGTGCGCTGCCCACGTAGCTGGCGCTGGGTGCCTGAGTTGGTTGCGGTGGACGGCTTTGAGGAAAAAGTTTCCCCGCGCGACCGCGCCGCCCTTCTCGCCAAATACACCGCGCAAAAAACCTAACCTGCATTTTTCTACCATGACCAAATCCAAAAAATCCTCCTCGAAACCGGCCGCCAAACACAAACCCGCGCCGGCCGCCAAGGCTTCGGCCAAATCGGCCCCCGCCCCGGTTGCGAAAAACCCCGTGTCCGCCAAACCCGCCTTGCCCAAATCGCCGGCCAAGTCCGCGGCCCAACATCCGCCCGTGGTTCACCTGCGGCCCGTGGTCGAGCCCGATCCCGCCGCCAAAGCCATTATGCTTAATGCCCGCAAACGCAAGAGCACCCCGGCGATTTTTAAAATCCGCTCGCGTAAAAACACCCCCATAGTCTTCACGCTCGACGATGTGCGCGAACTCATCAAGACGCGCAAACAGGAAAAGGAAAAGACCGGGCGCAAGAGTGACTCCAAGGCGGGTTTGCCCCTGCCGCGCCTCAGCGAAAAGCCGGTTCCGGTCCGGGGCAAAACCCCGGCGCATATGGTTCTCAAACCCCATAAGTCCAAGGTTCTGGGCGCCGCCTCGCTGGCGGACATTTTGGGTGTGGCGGTTCCGCCGAAGACGCAAAAACCCGTCTCCGTCACCCAATTGATGGAGCAGGAAAACATCCCGCAAAAATACCGGCGCTTTTACCGCCAGCTCGTTGAATTGCGGGAGGAAATCCGCCAGGGTCTCGACCTGCACACCCAGGAAACCCTCAAGCGCTCCGCCAAGGAGGACTCCGGTGACTTGTCCGGCTACAGCCAGCACATGGCCGACGCCGGCACCGACACCTTCGATCGGGACTTCGCCCTCAGCCTCGTTTCCAGCGAACAGGAATTGCTTTTTGAAATCGAGGAGGCGCTCAAACGCATTCGCAACGGCACCTATGGCATCTGTGAAATCACCAACCAGCAGATTTCTGCCGACCGTCTTTCCGCCGTTCCCTTCACGCGCTATTCCCTCGATGGGCAGAAGGAGCTGGAAAAACAGCGCCGTTATGGAGTCCAGCGCGGCGCCGCCGCCGGAGTCTTCGCCGAGGCCACTGGAGAAGATGCTGCCGCTCTGGCCGAAGACGATGCGGAATCCACATGACCGGCTCTTTGCAGAACCTTTCCGCCCGGCCTGTGCTTGGACCGCGGGCCTGGCTGCGCTTTTGGGCGACCCTGGTCGCCGTGCTCGCCGCCGACCAGGCCAGCAAGGCGTGGATTGTGCGCCACATCCCCGCGGGCACCTATTTCAATCCTCCGCCCATTCCGGTCATTAATGGGTTTTTCTATTTCGTCAACGTCTCGAACAGTGGTGCGGCCTGGGGTCTGTTTGCGAGCCACACCCTGTTGCTGGCATTGCTCGGCCTCGTCGCGCTCTCGGCCATTTTCATTTTTCGCCGGCAACTGGAGCTGGACAAACCGCTCCTTCAATACACTTTTGGGATGCTTTGTGGCGGCATCGTCGGCAATTTGCTCGACCGGGAAATCCACGGCCAGGTCGTGGATTTTTGGGATTTCCACTTTTTCGGTGAACAGGGCTATCGCTTCCCTGCCTTTAACGTGGCCGATTCCTTCATCACCATCGGCGTCGCGATTTACCTGTTCTATTCGTTTCGCGATTACCTCCCTCGCCGCCACTCCGCCGCGCCCCCGCCAAATTCCTCCGTTGGCACCGCAACAAAATCAGAAACGGGCGGATAATTTCGCCGGGGTTTCGCGAACAACTAATTCGAAATCTTGGGCAGATTCAACGGCTGAAATTGGGGCTCTCCCGTCGAGGCAGCGGGTGCCGCGGTCGCTGCCGGCGGTTTCACCGCGGCGGTGCTGGCCGCAGGCGTCGCGGATACAGGCTTCGTCGTCATCGCCGGAATCGGGCCTAGGCTGCTTTCGATGGGTGTTGCCTTGGGTGAAGTTGTGGCGGCCGCGCCGGGCATGAGCTTCATGTCCGACAGGATGGGAATCATTTCTGCGAGCGCGGCGGCCTGGCGGTTCCAAAGGGTGTCGTTTTTGTATTGCTTGACTTCATCAATCCATTTCGTCGCGTTGTCCTTGTCGCCCGCCTGGGCGAAAGACACCGCCGTGTAAAAGGCGGCCTCGGCGCGAAAATTTTCCAGCACGGAGCTGTCCTGCGCCAGGGCGATCAAATGCTCTTGGGCCGATTGGGCGTCGCCACCCTGGAGCAGCGAGAGCGCCCAGCCGATGCGCGCGCGCTGGCCCTTTTCATCAATGCCCCAGATGGAGATGGCTTTCTCATAAGCCGCGGAGGCTTCCTTAAATTTGCCACCCTTATAATAAGCGTCCGCCGCTTCGAGCACCGCCAGCTTGCCCAGGACCGCATTGGGATGCGCATCAGCAAAGGCCAGCAACCCCTCGGCGCCCTTGTCCGCCGCAGTCTGGTTTTCGGCCTGGAGCGAGCTGATGACGTGCGCTTGATACAGGTTCCATCCTTCCCAGAGGAGAATGGCCATGGCGATCGCGGCGACCAGGCGGGTGAGGTTCTTTCCCTGCCGGCGCCACAGGAGCCACAAGCGGTCTTCAAAATCGCCGCCGGAATAGCTCTCATCCACGGCCACGAGGTTGCGATCGTCATCCGGCAGGCCCGCCGCCAGATCATCCACGGGGTTGGTGGCGCCGGAGAGCGGGTCGGAAGAAGGCCGGTTGGCGCCGGGGCGGGAGGAGCCAAAGCCTCCTCCTCCGGCGAGCTTGTGTTTGGGTGGACGGTAAACCATGCGCGAACGGGGTAAAACGTGGCATAGCACCCGAAATGCCCCGCCTAGTCAAGCCCCGGTGGAGCGGGGGTGACGGCCTTTTTCAAACCCATTCAAAACGCCACGCCGAGTTCGAGGCCGAGGCCCCAGGCGGAGGAGACGCCAAAGCTGTTGGCGGAGTTGCCGTTGACGTGGAATTGATATTCGCGGGAGAAGACGTATTCGACGTAGCCGCGGACGAAGACGCTTTCGTTGATGGCCTGGCGCAGGCCGACTTTGAAGGTGCCGTCGCTTTCGTTGACGGCTTGCTTCGCGCCGGGCAGGTCGCGCAGGCGGAACCAGCGGGAGTTGTATTCGAGGGAGGCGTCGGCGACGGTGGCGCGATTGTTAAAGACGTCGTAGGAGACGGTGGCGCCGTTGTCGATGCCGGCATAGGCGCGGAGTTCCCATTGGGGGAGGAAGAGCCACTTGGCCTGGGCCATGAGGGTCCAGGTGTTCGAGTCTTCCATGCGGGTATAGAACATCGGGCCGGCCGAGAGCGTAAGCACCTTGCTGTAATTATAGGTCGGGCCGGCGGCGAAGGCGTGCTGGTCACCCTTGTCGAGGTCGGTGGCCGTTTCGGCGGAATCGCCCGTGCTGATAAAGCCGAAGGCGCCCCAGTCGGGGTTGAAATCATGCGAGTAGAGCAAATTAACGCCAAGTTTTTGCACGTTGCCGAAGGGCGACTGCGTGCCGCTGAAGTCGTAATTAATATAAGCGTAGGCGAGGCTGATGGACAGGTGGTCCTCCGTCCAGTCCTGGCTGCTCTGCAGGCCAAGGGCGAGGCGATCCGTCCTCAGGCTGCCGGAAGCGCCATCATTAAGGTTGGCGGAGAAGAGATGGTCGTAGAGGCCCACGGCCACAAATTGGGGCGTGCCGGCGGGCGCGGTGGCGGCTGGCGCCGGCGCGGTCGTATTCGCTGAGGCCGGCGCGGTTTGCGCGCGGAGCGGGGCGAGGGTGGCGGCCAGAAGCGCGAACGACAACGCGCGCGGGAGGAAGACAGAGGGGGACGGGGAGCATGCGATGGACATGGCTGACCTTAGTAAAGGCCGGGGTCTTTCATGGCAACCTTGTTTCCCAAACCACCACAAATTTATGCGGACAAGGAATGCATGCATTTTTTGCCGCGTGGACAATGGCGGCGATTTATTGCCGTACGGCCATCAACCCCTCGAGGTTGGCGAACTTGGCCTGCAGGGTGATTTCCTCGTCGAGGGATTTTTGCAGGATTTCCGCCACCGGCCCGAGGCCGAGCAATTGCGCGAAGTCGCGGGCGCTGCAATACGCGGCCATTTCGAAATGCTTGATTTTCTGCGCCACGACAATCAACGCCCGGTCGCGGGAACTGCCGGAACGGTTTTCCGCGATGGTTTCGATGAGGCCGACGAGGAGGCCTTCCATGGACTCATTCGTCCGCCCATCGGGAACCTGTCCGAGTGTTTTTTGCACCATTTCGATGCGGCGGAGCTGCTCGCGCGTGTGGTTAAAATGGGTTTCGCAGATGGCGCACAGAATGGGATCGGCGCAGGCCACCGTCATGTTCGGTAAAACTTCCGTGAGTTGCTTTTCCGCGCTGTAAAGCTCCTGGACTTCTTCAATGAGCACGTAGGCGAGGGTTTTTAACCAGTGCTTTTCAAACGAGCCTTCGGGCGTGGGCTCGGCCGGTGCCTCCGCCAGCCCCGGCAACAAAGGCTCGGCGGTCAGCGTGGGCGGCAAACCGTGCCGGGGCGCGGCATCGTCGCCAAAATAATCCGGATGGCTTTCGGAAAAATACATAATGGTGAAAAATCGGCGAAAAATAAATTCAGCAAATTCCCATGACCAAAGAGTCACCGTGAATGCTCCATCCAACCGGCCGGGCTAAAAAACCTCCCCTGGGGGCTGCATGGGGCGGGGCGAAACTTGTTTTGATGCCGTTATTATACACCCTTTCCACGAAAAATTAAATAGCCCGAAGACCTAATTTTATCTTCAGCGCCCTTATCATATTTTTTTTACAACGCGTCCCCAAAACCCCCAGAATGTCCCTGGGGATTATGTACTGAAATCGGCCGCGGACAGAACACAAAAAAGCCTTTCCGTTGTCTGGCCCTGCGTAAAAAACACCGCAAATAAATTTTTTAAAAAACTGAATTTTCCAATTTGGCTGTGCGCCATCCGGAGTCTGTTTGGTCGTGGTTAAGTCGCGAATATTTCGAAAAGAGCGCCCCCACGGGGAATCGAACCCCGATTTGAAGAATGAGAATCTTCCGTCCTAACCGTTAGACGATGGGGACTCCAAAACCGAGGGGCAAACGTAGTTGCCCGCCCCCGCCTTGTCAAAGAAGAACGCCAGTATTGGCGTCGCCGAACGGGGCAGGGAAGCACGCGCTTTTGTCTTTCATTCCCCCGCCGAGCTTCTAGTTTCCCTCCCATGCCTGACGCCAAGCCCGCCCGTCCCGACACCGGGGCGATTCTTTACGACCTGCCTTCGCCCTATTTGCCGCATCCGGCGTTCGGGTTGCTGCACCTGCCCCGCTTCATCGGCAAAATCCGCAAGCACCTCGCCGGCCAGCTGCCGCCTTCCTACCAGCGCAATTTCACCAAAGGATTCGACGGTTTTCTCTGCCTGCATATCGGCGTGGATCCCCAGGCCGTCATCGCCGCCGTCCGCGATTCCAAAAACGAGGATGACTTGACCGCCCGCCTGCGCGCGCTTTTCCCCAAAGACGTCAAAGCCGCGGCCTGGAACCGCAAAGTCGTACAAATGGGCATGAGCGAAATGGGTCGCGAAGCCCTCGACGCCACCAAAAAGAAAATGGCCATCGGGCACCGTGAGGACCTGCGTTCCTTCGCCGACTTGATTGAATACGACGAAGAGCGAATGGACTGATTAGTTTTTCTGTTTTTAACGATTAAAACTAATCACACAGACGTCATTATCTGTCCTGAACGGCTTCCCGGACACGTAAAAGTTTTTGCAACTCAGGGCCTCTGGCGCGGTTTTTAGGGTCAAGCGCTTTCGTATGTCCGCCCGCCGGCTTGCAAGGCACGGAACCGCAAGCAATTAACGCCATTCTCATCGAGTTACTTTCATGAAAGTCAAGTCCTTCAAATCCATGCTGATTATCGGGGTCTGCCTCTGGGGCACGACCGGGGCCCTCGCGTTTTGGGCGGGCAAGAATTACGAGAATGCCGCCTTGGCTGGCGCCAAAGACACCAAGAGTGGCGGCAAGGAGGGCCCGCAGCACAAGGTCAACTTGAACGGTTCGACCTTCGACAAAGACCCGGGCGCCATGAGCGAAACCCAGCTTTTAAACCTCAAGGGAAAGCCGGATCCGCTGGCGATTGAGCGTTGGGCCGCCAATTTGAGCCCGGAAGAATGCGCCAGCGAGATGGCGGACCTGCAAAAACTTCCCGCCGGCTCCAAACGCAATGCCATGCTCAGCGCGCTTTACGACTCCTGGGCCAAGCAAGACCCGCAAGGCTTCCTCGGCAATTTGGGCAAAATGACCAACCCGCTCGCGCGCGAAGCCAGCACCTCCAAGGCCCTCACTTCCTGGGCGACGCAGGATCCCAAGGCCGCCCTCGACTGGCTGACGAAAAACCCTGGCTCCACGGCCACGCTGCAGACGCAGCAATACAACGCCATCATCGCCGGTTATGCCGCCAAAAGCCCGACTGAGGCGTATAATTTTGTGACTTCGCTGCCCGATGGCGCGACGCCGAACAGCCCCGAGGCGCAGGCCAAAGTCTCCGCCATGCAGGCGCTCGTGTCCGGCATGGCCGACCAGGGTAATTTCACTGACGCGCTCACGTTAATCGGCCAGTTGCCCGCCAACTCCTTGATGCAGAATCAAGCCTACGGCGCCCTCATCAACAACTGGGTCACCAATTCCCCCGTGGATGCCGCGCAATGGATTTCCACCCTCGACCCGAATCAATTTTCGCGTGGGCAAACCCGCCAGTACTCGAGCACGCTCGTCCAAAATTGGGCGCTTTCCGACCCGCTGGCCGCCGCACAATGGGCGTCAACCCAGGATGCCCAAATGCAGGCCAACAACCCGAACGCCGGGGCTGGCGGACGTGGTGGTCGTGGCGGCAATCTGCTGGCCACGGCCGTTGGCCAAATGGTTGCGGCCGGCGATGTCGACACCGCCGGAACCTACCTCAATACTCTTCAGCCTGGGACAGAGAAAGACTCGGCGGTTGCGGCATTCGTGACTGGCGCCGCCGGCCAGGACCCCGCCGGAGCAATGCAATGGGTGAAGTCAATGTCTGACCCCAACATGCAGAACCGGATGTCAACCGTGGTCGCTTCAACTTGGCTGCAGCAAGACCCGGCCGGCTTTACCGCTTACCTCAACACGCTTGATCCCACTACGGCCCAGCAATTACAGCAGGCGGCGCAAAACGGCGCGGGCGGATTTGGGTTTGGCCGTGGCGGTTTTGGAGGCGGCGGTTTTGGTAATGGAGGCGGCTTTGGCAATGGCGGAGGTTTTGGACCTGGCGGAGGCGCAACGGGCGGCGTAAACAACCCACCTGGTCCGGCCATTACGTTGGGCAATGGCGCGGGTACCGGTGGTCGTCGTGGGGGCCGCGGTCGCGGCGGTTTTGGCGGCGGCGGTGGTGGCAATGGCGGCAGCGGTGCTGGTGGCGGAGGTTAATTCTCCACGGTCAAAACGGATTTGATGCCACGACTGGCGGTAGGGAAACGCCTGGCTGCATTCCTCCGTTCGGGATTGCGTTGTGCTCCGAATCGCCCAAGATGTTTTTTTGGAAACGTTTGCGCTGCCTCAGTCTCCGGTGGCGCAACACCTTCTCCACGGGGCGTAGCGAAGCCTGGTATCGCGCTTGGTTTGGGACCAAGAGGTCGCCGGTTCGAATCCGGCCGCCCCGACCATTTTTTGTCATCCCGCGTTTTTACGCATGCCACTTTCGTTGTCGGCAGCCCCACCAGACGAGCGCCGCCCCGGCCAGTGCGTGCGCCCCCAGCACCGCCAGCGCAATCCACGAATCCGGTATCAGGCTGCTGGGGTGGGCACTGGTGTAGGCCTCGTAAAGCTTTTCTTGCACCATGGACTTGAAATAACCCGCCCAGCCCCAATAGGCGTTGATGAAAGGCCGGAATATCCACACCAAATAGGCCGGTAGCGCCAGCACCACCCCGGATAACGGCAGTTGGAACCCCACCAGGTAGATTGACAGCGTTGAGGCTTTTTCCGCCGTGGACATCCACGCCGAGAACGCCAGGCAAATCCAGGTCATCGCCACGCACACCAGGGCCAGGGTCTCCATCTGCACACTCCAGGGACCGGGAAAGACGCAAATAAGTTTCACGAAAATCGTCATCCAGATGCCTTGGAGGGCCGCCAGCACTCCGGTGAAAATCAATTTCGAGGCGGCGTAGGCTCCGGGCCGCAATCCGGTCAACCGTTCCTTTTCATAAAGCATCCGTTCGCCGGCAATTTCCCGCGCCCCGTTGTTCGCCCCCATGAGTGTCAGTAAAATCACTTGAAACATGATGAGGCTGGTGACGAGTGCGGCCGTCTCCGCCGATTCGCGCGCGTAGGCCACTTGCGCCATCACGCCTTCGATTCCGCTGGGCTGCAGCGGGGGCGAGGAAATTTGTGGCAAACCGTCCAGGGCGAAAATGACCACCATCACCGGAAAGCCAAAAGTTATCGCCATGATGAGTGACAGGTAGCCGTGGTCGCGCAGCAACAGCCGGCCGCGCCGCCGCACGAGGGTCCAAAACTGCTCCAGCCCGCTGGGCAGTGCCGCTAGGGTGGGAGCTGGGGGCGCTGCTGGCTCTTCCGGCCCGGTGGGGCTGGTTTCCTTGCGCGTTTCCGTCCAGCGTGTTCGCCAGTGTGATTGCGGCTGGGCATTCAACGCGTCGTAAAGATGGAGTGCGTCGGGAATCTCAAAATAGGCATGCAATTCCTCCAGTGTTCCCTGGAACACCACATCGCCTGCGTTCAAAACCGTGATCCAGTCAAAATAATTAAGTTTGGCCAAATTATGGATGACGCAGAGCAAAGTCTTGCGGCGCTCCCGGCACTGCTCTCGCAAAAGCTCGAGAATCGCGCTCTCGGAATTGGGATCAAGCCCCGAGGTCACTTCATCGCAAATCAAGGTCGGCGGATCCACCAACAATTCCAGGCCCAGCCCCAGCCGCCTCAGCTGCCCGCCGGAAAGCGACTCCACCAGCGTATGGCGATGCGGCGTGAGTCCCACCATCCCCAAAACATCCTCCAGGCGTTTTCGGCGTTCACCGGCTTCGACAACCGTCAGCTCCAGGCCGTAGCGCAGACATTCCTCAACCGTCAATTTTGCTTGGGCGATGCTGAATTGGGGCGCGAAACCGACGCGCCCGACCAAGTCTTCCGCCCGGGTGATGCGCTCATGGCCCAGCCACACTTCGCCGCCTTCGTCCACCCGGGCCAGCCCCATGATGGCTTTCATCAGCATCGTCTTGCCGCAACCGGAGGGCCCGATTATCGCATTCATCTGCCCGGAATAAAACACCGCATCGACCCCGTGCAGAATCTCTTTTGGCAAGGCGGCGCCTTCGGTCCGGACGGTCAAATTATGGCAGCGCAGCACGGCGTTTTTTTATCAAAATGGACCGCAGTTGCCACTCAAATTTTCCCGGCGTCAGTGGAGGCTGGAAAAAGGCGTTAAAAATTAGTTGAAAAATTAACGTTTTTTTCGCACAAAAAACGGCCTTTAAAAGAATATAATCCCTTGTATACGGGGGGTTTACCCAGTGTTGGTAAAAGAATCTCTAAAACATTCCTGCCACCGGATAAGGATTGAATGGGCGTCGCCTTTACCTTAGCCTTATCCTCATTGCAAAATGTCCCTCGAGCCGTTTGCCCTCTTTATGATTTTACAGAAACCCAGCCGTTTCCCCCGCTCGAAATCCTCCGCGGTCATTCGTTCGGCGCACTTCAAGCAGGTTCGCGGGTTCACCCTCGTCGAAGTGATGGTGGGCATGTTCGTCTTCACGCTGGTGGCCATTGGCATTACTGCGACCGTCATGCAGACGCGGCGCATCGCCCAATTGAACGTCATGCGCACGGTGGCCTATACGGTCGCCCAGGGCTATATTGAGCAAATCCTGAGTCTGAATGCCGCCGATATTGAGGCGGCATCCGAGTTTTGGGTCACCGGCCGGCCTCCGCTGCCGACGGAGAGCGTGAACGCCATGCTCACCAACACCACCAATGTGGAGATTAGCGACCCGCTTTATGTCAGCCCCTTGAGTTCGGCTCCCGTCGGTTCGAACATGGTGGCCCGCACCGATGTGTCCGGCGACATGTGGAATGTGAAAAATATCATGATCGATTTGCAGAACAATGCGCTCGGTGTTCCCACCGCCATTCCCATGACCTTGTACTTGGACGTAAATATTTCGCGCAATTGGCAGCAAGTCAACGGCGTCTGGCAACAGCCGACCAGCCCTTACATGCTCATAAAGGTCGACTTTCAATACCAGTCCCAGGGCTACCTCACCGCCGGCTGGTACAAAGGCTCCTTGCAGATGGTTCGCACCGACATCGCCGGCCAATAAATCTCCATGAAGCATCGTCTCATCACCTTGTCTCGCCTCCGTCGCCGCGCCCGCCGCGCCGCGCCGGGCTTTACCCTGACCGAAATGATGATTGCGGCCACCATCTTTGCGCTGCTGGCCGGGATGGTCATGGGTTTTTATACGGACACTTTCGCGATGATGTTCCTCACCGAGCAAAAGAACCTCATCAATTGGGACATGCGTTACCTCACCACCAGCCTGAGTTACGACGCCCGCCAGGCCAACTTCTTCGTGATGTATTCGAATTACACGGTTTCCTCGCGCTCTTCCCCCAGCCAGGAACTGCTCGAGGGCAATTCCGGCGACTTTCTGGTATTCATCATTTATGGCACCGCGCCCAACCCCATCAAATTTAACATCAAACCGATTTCGGAAATCATCGGTTATTACCGCGCACCGTACCAATCCAATCAGGTCACCCTCGATCCCATCACCAATCAGCCAACCACTGTCATGCCGGTGCGCAAGTTTGACATCAGTGTCGCGAATGGCACCTTGAACGCCAATCAGTATTTGCTTGCGAGCGGTTCCACCGATTTGCCGGCCGGCGGCACTGCCACCACGCTGGAAGCCTTGCTGCCCAACGACAGCCAGGCGACCATTGACAGCCACCTCATTGTCGTCCAACTCGCCCAGGGCCTTAATGACGGCCTGTTGTTTAACAATCTTTGGGACAAAAGCATCATGGTTAACGGCAAAATCATGCACGGCAACAACGACATGAGCGCCACGGACACCTACAACTTTACGGTTTCGCCCCGGGGTTAACTTGCGCAACCACTTTCAACCGCCTCCCACCATGAAAATCTTCCGCCAATTCTTCACCCGCAAATGGAAAAGTTTCCGCAGCCAAAATCGCGGTTCAATCCTCATCCTGACCCTGTTTGTCGTGACCAGCCTCACACTCGCGGTCGCCACCCTTTCTTCCTGGAGCCTGAACGAAATGATGGTCAGCCAGCGCACGACGGTGAAAATGGAGGCCGACAATGCGGCGGAGGCCGCCTCGGAATATGCCATGTCGAATCTGAAGGCCCGCTGGGATGACCAGTCCAGCTTCCCCGCCAACCAGTTCGTCACCAACCCCGTCACCATCCCCTCGAACATCAGCACCTTCCTTTGGGGAAATTCGGACATTAACCCGGCGAACGTCACCATCAAGACGGGCCTGATTCCCGTCTCCGAGCCCATCTACATCGACCCCACTGACCCGGCGAATACTTTTGACCCCCAACGCGGCAAAGTGGTCACCGCAACCAACGTCTTTGTCTACACCAAGGCCATCGCCTTCAAGAGCCTGGGCAGCAAACAAATCAGCTACACCAGCTACGCCTGCCAGGCGCTCCAGGTGCGCAACTCCCCGCTCTTTTCCCACGCCATCTTCTATAACATGGACCTTGAGTTCCACCCCGGCCCCAACATGACCATCACCGGCCCGGTCTATGCCACCGGCAATATCTGGGCTGTTTGCCAGACCGGCCTCACCTTTTCCGGCCCCATCACCTGCAGTGGCAATTTCAACGTCGGTATGATGGACTGGCCCACAAACTGGGCCACCTACAGCACCGCGGAGACGGGCAACCTGATCTTCCTCCCCAACGCCAACGGCGGCGTCACCACGCCCTACAAAGGCAGCGGCAACCAAAACGTCAACACTTCCTATTGGGACAGTCGCACCACCAATTTCAGCGGCAGCAACTATACAGACTGGCGCGATTTGGCCGCCAACAAGTGGGGCGGCAACCTGCAAACTTCCGCCAATGACGTGCCCGTGCAGCAGCTTACCGGCTACGGTCCTTTCGTCTATAACGTCAACGGCTCCGGGCAGAATTTGAATTATTCTTACGCGATGATCGAACCCAACCAGTTCAACCCTTCCACCAACTCATTTCACAAAGGAGTGGGCGAATTGGACAAGTTTGAGCGCTCGGCCGGCCTCATCCTCAAGGTTCATGCCCTCGGCTCCATGAATGTTACGCAAACCGTGACTCTTACCGGCAATTATGCCGGGGTGAACACGTCCAACGCCACCCGGCTGGCTGCCAATATTGGCAATGTCACCGCCATCTCGTCCAACGCCGATGGATTGCTCAATTCCACCGTCGGCACCTGGCTTAGCAGTTCGAACGGCAATCTGGCCCTGAGTGCTAACCAGACTGCTTCTGGCAGCATGGTTCTGAGCAATGGCAGCACCCAGGCCATCTCGGGCAACTTTGCCAAACCCACCAGCAATACCACCGCCTTCCTCGTCGTCACCCAGGTCACCAATTCCAATACCTCCACGATTTCCCCTTCGTTGTCGCCTGACGCCAATTCCACGCTGATGGAGCAAAGCGCCAACATCACCGGCGCCGCTTCTTACAATTCCACCACCAACACTACCACCGCCAGCATCACCCGCGTGGTGGGGTTCGCCTATGTGGAGTTGGAAACCTTGGCGGCCACCGTGGATCCCACCACCGGCATACGCACCCAGACTTACAATACGGCCACCCAAATTTTGGATTCCAGTGGTGACGTCGTTTATCCGGGTGACGTTATTCCCCAACCACTGGCCGTCAATGCCACGCAAATTACCGGCAGCTACAATGCCACCACCGGTGCTGTTACTCCCGGAATTGTTCAGGATATGATTAAAGTGAGTCCGGCCGTGGCCAATCCGGGCAACGGCACGGATGTCTGGGGCGGTCTGTATGACGGCCGGCGTGCCGCGTCAATCTCCACGGTAAAATTGGACATTGGTCAGCTCAAATCCTTGGTGGACGATAATGTGTCCGGCCAGGCCGCTAATGCGGCCGCGGTATTCACGAACGGTACGGCCCAATCTTACGTCCCATCCACGCTCTACAACGGCGTGGTCTATGTCGAGTTTCCCCAGCAAGCCGGTGACACGACGCGGCTGAACTCCGTCACCTCTGGCAATACGATTTACCCTGGCGACCAGATTACCGACAGCATTCAAAATGTCGGCCTGGTTGTCACCAATGCCACTTCGAACAGCACCAGCACCGGTGTGCCCAACCCCAATTACAACAACCCCAATGTCGTCGGCCAGGCCGGCCGCCAGCAGGGCTTCACCATTGGCACCAATAATTGTGTTTATATCGATGGCAACTACAACGCGGATGGCAATATGGCCACACCGGAGACCGATACGGCGGCCCATCAACAATATAATGCCACCATGCCGGACAACCCCGCTGTCCCGGATCCGGTTTGTTGCATCGCGGGAGACTCCGTTACCGCCCTTTCCGGTAGCTGGATTAGCCGCAATAGCCACTCCGCTAGCCCCAACACGGCTTCACCCACCGAGTTTAACGCCGCCATCCTCGGTGGCATTGTCCCCTCTAACCCGGCGACTGGCAGCATGAGCGGTGGCAGCCACAATTTCCCGCGCTTTTTGGAGAATTGGGGCAGCGTTGACTTTCGTTACCGTGGTTCCATGGTGAACCTCTTCGCCAGCGAATTGGGCAACCAACCTTATGGTACGGGGAGCTATTATTCGCCCCCGAATCGAGAATGGGGCTTCTACAATCAGTTTGCCCAGGGCTTTTACCCGCCAGGCACCCCCAACTCACGTACTTATTACCGCACGGGCTTTACGCTGATGACCGCGGCCCAATACACCGCCGCGACTGTAGGCTTGTAGCGGGTGTACTATGCCCATTTGCCGGGCTTGCACCGCCGGCCGATTTTTTTCAAGATTGACTGCATGGAAATTAAGAAAGCGTTTGCCCTGTCCGGTTGCCTCGTAGGCGGGATGGTGGCGCTCCTTGGTCTCAACCCACAATCAGCCCACGCTGCTTCGGCTGCTGCGGCAACGGCCACGGGTTATGTCGCACCCCCGGCGCCGCCCGAGCCTCCGCCTTCGGTGCCGGCGGACGTCAACCCGTTTGCCGAGGGGAAAATTCTTCCCGTGCCGTTGAAATGGCCGGGGGCGGCGCGCCCGCGCCTGGACGTGGACGTGCATCAGGTATCCTACGACGGCATGGAACTCATGGAACTGTTTGTGACCGGGCCGGACTTTGAGTGGCAGTTCGAACCGCTGCCTGAATTCCTCCCCGCCCCGGTCGGTTTTACGGAATCCATGGCTTTCACTTACCAGACCAATTCCTCCGCCCGCCTCGCGTGGTCTTTGTATGGGGAGACGGAGTTGCTGCCGGACTTCACTCCGAATTCCCTCGCGCAATACCTCGCCGCCATCCGGGCGGTCGAACCCAAGGATTTCGTGCTGCTGACTCCGTTTTCCAAAAATGCCCAATTAATCAATTCCGATAGCATCTGCGGTTTTCAGGCCCAGGCGGTGGACTATGCGATTGTTTCGGCGACGGACGTAACCTTCCACCATGATTGGTTTATCGACTTAAACCACCAGTACATCCTCCTCGTCACCCTGAGTGGCCCACGGGCGTTGGTGCAGGAGCTTACGCCCCGGGTGCATTATTTCCTCGCCCGCAGCCGTGTTCTGAAAGGCCTCGGCGTCAAGGAGGAGAAACCGGCTACAGCCAAGCCGGCGGGCACCGTGCCGCCGAATACCTGAAGTATCAACCCGCGCATTGACGCGGCGGGGTGGGGTGGTTTTACTCGGTTTCTTATGTCCGAAGACAACGTTTACGACTTGGTCGTCATTGGCGGGGGCCCTGCCGGTTATGCCGGGGCCATCCGCGCCGGCCAGCTCGGCCAGAAGGTCGCCTGCGTCGAAATGGACCGCCCCGGCGGCACCTGCCTCAACTGGGGCTGCATCCCGACCAAGGCTCTGCTCAAAAGCGCCGAGCTTTACGAAACCATGCGCCATGCCGATGTCTTCGGCTTCAAGTGCGAAGGCATCACTGTGGACTTTGCCAAGGTCATGCTCCGTTCGCGTGGCGTCGCCGACCAGATGTCCAAGGGTATCAGCTTCCTGTTCAAGAAAAACAAGGTCGAACATATCATCGGCAAGGGCATGGTGAACGTGCCGGGACTCGTCGAAATCACTTCCGGCGAATCCAAAGGCCGCCTGCTCCAGGCCAAAAGCATCCTGCTCGCCACTGGCTGCCGCGCCAAGGTTCTCCCCGGCCTCAAGCCCGACGGTGAACGCGTGCTGACTTCCTTTGAGGCGCTCCAATTGAAGAAAATGCCCGCCTCTATCATCATCCTCGGCGCGGGCGCCATCGGGGTCGAATTCGCCTATTTCCTCAACGCCTTTGGCTGCAAGGTCACTCTCGTCGAAATGATGCCTCGCATTCTTCCGGTCGAGGACGACGATGTTTCCGCCGGGCTCGAACGCGCCTTCAAAAAACAGGGCATCGAGATGCGCCTGGGCGTCAAGGCCGATAATATTCGTGTCGAATCCACCGGCGTTAAATTGGACTTGGTCGCGGGCGATAATTCCCGCACCACTGTTGCCGCCGAGTCTCTACTGCTCGCCGTCGGCGTGGCCGCGAATACTGACGGTCTCCTCAGCCCCAAGGTCAAACTCAACATGGATCGCGGCTTTATCACGGTGGACGGCCAATACCAGACGAACGTCAAGGGCATCTATGGTGCAGGCGACGTCATCGGCCCACCCTGGCTTGCCCACGTGGCCACCTACGAGGCCGTCCAGGCCGTCAACGGCATCTTTGGCCACGGCAAACCCCACCGCGTCGAGCGCTTCCCCGGCTGCACCTATTGTCAGCCCCAGGTTGCCAGCATCGGCCTGACCGAGCGCGCCTGCAAAGAAAAGGGCCTGGCCTACCAGATCGGCAAGTTCCCCTTCACCGCCTCCGGCAAGGCCGTCGCCGTCAACCACCCCGAGGGCTTTGTCAAAGTCATCGTCGAGTCCAAGACCGGCGAAATTCTCGGCGCGCACATCCTCGGCTCAGACGCCACGGAACTCATCGCCGAATTCGGCCTCGCCATGGAGCTCGAAGCCACCTGGGAGGAAATCCACGCCACCATCCACGCCCACCCAACCCTCAGCGAAGCCATCGGTGAAGCCGTCGCCGCCAGCCACCAAGAGGCGATTCATATCTGAACTGATTTCGAGGGTAGGGCGCGCTGCCCTCAGCGCGCCGAACTAATTTTGCCAAGCAACCTCATGCAAAAAGGTTACTGGCTCAAGTGAGTTGATTTATTCTAAATTCCTCATTTGAGGAACAAGGTTTTTATGAACCATGTAGAATCAATTAAAGTAACAAAAATGGAAGCTGCTGCTAAGCAATTGAGTCTAGCTGTATGGCTGTTTTTTGATGAACATGAACCTATCGCTATCGAAACCCTTGTCGGCGCTGCTTCGGGTGTATTAAATGACCTTGCGTCAAAACATGGCGCTAAAAGCATATTATACAATAATGAAAGGATCAAACCTGAGAAGATGAAGCAATGGCACGATCTTCTTCGTGAGCCACAGAATTATTTCAAGCACGCAGATAGAGATTCGGACGTGGCTTTTTATTATAAACCCCAAACTCTTCGGTTTAAACTATTAGAGGCATGCGATTTATTTAAGCAACTTGGCAGTGATAAGCACTTAAAATATGGCCAACTTAAAGAGGGGGGTGGTTTATGAGCTTTGGTTTACATATGCTTACCCAAATTTATTGGCTGACCAAGAGGCATCGCGAAATTTTTTGCCCGAACCGGTTAGGGATATTGACCCAGATGATTTTGAGTTTTGGAAGAAATTTCTTAAGCATGCTATAAGCCACTCCTGATCTCTCCGAATGCCCACCGCTTAACTAAGACGGTTTTTCGTCCCTACCGGACTAACTAAGGCCACCCAATGCGCGGCAAAATCGGCAAGTCAATCGCGGGCGGAAACAGCGACACGCCCAAAGTCAGTTGAATGAAATGCAGCTGGATCCCGTCTTTAACGCCAATCTGTATTCCCACCAGCCACGTGTCCACCTGCCAGCCTGTTCCAGTAACTGAAGGCCCGGCATAGAACCAAGGCGCGTAATCCTTGCCGACGGCATTGTGGTTGAATTGGAGCTGCAGGCCGGGAGTTTCCCGCGCGAGGTAAGTAATCAAGGTATTGCTGTTCGGCCCCGGCCAGCCGACGTACTCCGCACTGCCGGGATAATTCCTCGCCCGCTCTACTAATTGCGGAATCATTTTTTCCGCCGCGTCTCCACTCACCAAACCAATCACTTCTACGCGGTTATCCCACCTCGCCTCGGCCCGCGCCTCGGCACTCGTAATCGGGTAAATCATCACGCCGGATTCCTTCGATAAAATCTCCACGCGTTCCCAATTCTTTTCCGAGCCGTTTTTCAAATCCAGCCAGGTATGCGCTGCAAAACGCGAAACCCACGGTTCCGTGCTGGGAATGCGTACAGTTTTAACCACCACCAAATGCTCGGGCTCTTTGGGCAGCGTCGACGGCGGCATCCCGGCGCATCCGGCCAGGCCCAGCGCCGCCAGGCCCAGCCACCTCCCAATATTCACCGCCCGCTTATTTACTGCCGGCATACGCTTCGCCGAAAATCTCCTGATACACCCGGCGAAAATTTTCCCCATCAATGCGCGACAGTGTGCTCTCCTCGGTCAGTTTCCCGCTGAGATAGACGTTTTTGCTCATCCAGTGCTGTTTGGCAAAAGCGTCGCCGTAGAGCGTGAAGGTGGCCTCTTTGAACTTCGCGGACAGCTCCTTGATGTCCTTGAACGCCGGTTCCCACTCGACGGTAAAGACGATGCGCCCGGCGTCTTCGCCTGCGCCCTCCGGGTCTTTGGCCTTGGCCAGGGCGAGGACCGCGGCGCGGGCCTCGGCGGCGGTTGTCGGATTTGCCGCCGTGATGGCGACGAGATTGCGAACGGGATTTTTCATAAAAGTTATT
>Ga0206864_1133_pt1 | contig 24978 bp, 21 predicted proteins | sample Alteio_BWOrgCont_42_FD_152632 | JGI IMG/M metagenome (GOLD analysis project Ga0206864, IMG submission 152632) | Enriched cells from forest soil in Barre Woods Harvard Forest LTER site, Petersham, Massachusetts, United States -... | ecosystem: Environmental > Terrestrial > Soil > Temperate forest >...
TATATGTAAAACGTTCGGGCATTTATAACGCCTGCCTGTTAGCGGGGCACCACCTCTTTAACCCGAAGCGGTATATTCATGTCGGAGGATGGGAATTTTGCATGCAGTGATGGGTTGATGAGACGTATCGCTATGACAAAAGCCGCTTAAAACCTTTAAAAGCGATTTTCCTGATTACCCTACTTCTGTGACAAATATCTGTAATATTTACCCTAATTCTGTGACAAGGCATAATATTACAAAGACGATACAATAGGATTTCTTCCCACTTTTAAAAGTAGGTAAACCGTAAAATGCCAACGATTAAATAAACATATTTAATACAGATTGCCAGAAATCGTCTGGTTCAATAGCCTCCATATCAAACAGCTCATCAATCAGCTCTGAAAATTCAATTAGTTCCCGGCTCATGAGTTAAATGCTTTAATAGTACAAATAAAAGTATTTATATACCAAAAACCAAATTGGTATTATGAAATTTTGTTAAATAAGTTTGAAAACTATAGTGATCATTTTCTCCAAATTAGAAATCTTGCCATAACGCTAAGAATTAGTAAGATAGGTAGAGAAAAAGAAAACCAATAGCCTAAAGCAAACAGTCTTTCTCTGAAACGTTGGCTGTTGCTTTTATTAAATACTATATCAATCATCCATCCTAAGGAGTAAATAGCGTTTGCAGCAACCATCATAAACAAGTATGCGCCACCCTGAAAAGCCATTTCAAAGATTGTTTCCTCAAATTCTTCATGTGGCGCAATGATGATCGGACCCAAAATGCAATAAAGCAGGAAAGCAATAAAACCGGCAATTATTAATCCTTTATTGTATTTACACCTGTTAGCCCACCACCATTTTTTCGAAACCGATATGTTTTCAATACTCATATTTAAAGCCTATTTTAGGTTCAATTATCGTGGTGGTGATTGTTTTAATTGTTTTTAAGTACTTGTGTTTCATCTTTCGTGTATAGCTTTCGAAAGTATTGCCACCCGCCTTAAAAAGCCTCCGATGAGCAAACCAAACCAATGAAGACGTGAAATAGAAAAAGTACTTATAGGCAAGCCTGCGCCATGTTTTTGAGAAAATTGTTTTGTTATCGTATATTACAGCCAGCCTTTCGGTTTGAAAAGTAATATGATAAGCCTCATCTATCAGGATGTCTGCACAAATCTCTTTTAACAGTTCACAGCTGGTAGCATCTTTTAGCGCCTGGTAAAATATCTGCGCGGTGCTTTCAACCACTATTACGGCTAAAGTCCATAACTCCATGCTCGTATTAAAATACCTTACTTTCCTGAATAAAGTGTCACCCCAATTTTGGCTGATCCTTGGCTTGCCAATCTTATCAAGGTATGTCCCTAAATTATTGCCATGCTTTTGTTCTTCTTTTATAAAAAGCCTTACAGCATCCACATAATTATTGTCGGCAATTTTTTCGGCGTATTTTTCAGATGCAGCAATAAGGTGTTGGCCTTCGGATGTTTCACCCAATTGCCAGGCTTGCAATGAGGGCAAAATGGAAACTATTTCTTCTATTGTTATAGCGGGCATTATATTCCAGTTAACCCTTTTTTGAGTGGCATTTTCCTTGAAGTGCCGGATCCAGTAATTGCTTGTGTGCATGGTTTGTGTTATTTAAAAGTACTTTGTATTTCAAAGTAAATGGGTAAAAAAATATAGACTATTATTATTTTAAGATTTGCTGATGCTTTGAACCACCCAGTACCAGGTACGAATTTAAAGCCAAAAGACATATCAGCCCCACGTATGAAATTTTTTCATAAATAGTGCCGCTGAACCCTTCTTTAAGGGCATTAAATGTCATCCATAAGACAAACAGAATGTTGCCGGCGATGGCTGCCCCACGCATAATTGAGATTAGATTTTTGTTTTGCATAATTGTTAGTTTTTAATGGTGAATAATTTATTTTGTTTTTTGCTGTTTTATCAATTGCTCCAAAGCATCCAGATGCTGTTTAAAGGCTGTTTTACCTTTTTCGGTAGCCTCGTAAGTGGTATTTGGCTTACGCCCGAGGAATGCTTTGTGTACCAAAATATATTCCTCTTTTTCCAACCCCTTTAAATGCGAGGCCAGGTTACCGTCGGTAGTATCCAATAATTCTTTTAGCGAATTAAAGTCGTACCGGTCATTAACCATCAGCACACTCATGATCTGTAACCTCAAGCGGTTCTCAAACGCCTTATCAAGTTTTTCGAAGGGAACTTTCACCTATCGTATTTTAAGTACATAAGGCTGCCATAAATAATATGCAGCACACCAAAACCAATCGCCCAAAATAGTAATCCAAACCCGGGTAAGCAAGCGGCTATTAAACCCAATATTATTTCGCACAGGCCCAGGTATTTTACCATTGAAAAGGTATAACTGCTGGCGCTGATTAAGGATAAGCCATAAAAAATTAGGGACATTGGCGCAACGGTACCATAATACTCACGATTAATTAATATTAAGATCAATACGCCACCTGTTATTAATGGCGTTGCCATGTGAAACAATAATGCGCGGCTAGTGCTGCTCCATATCGGTTGTCCTTTACGCTTTGCTTTACGGACTGAAAGAAATACTCCGGTACCGATGGAAGCAATCAAAACAATCAGTGCTATTATAATGAGTGTAACAGAAATTTTGGAATAATAAGAGAAATTAACCCACACACTTCCATAAGAAATACTCCTTGCCGGCTTATTAAGTATATAGGGGTTAAATTCGTCAGCCATTCCATAATAAAGAATATAATAGGATAATCCCGCTCCAATCAACGCATAAACACCAGCCAATATCCCCGATAACCCGCTAAGGGATATAAATTTGGAGGAGCGCTCCATCATGCTTCGGATGGATACTAACTCGTCCTTGATTTCTTTTTCTTTCACGTAAAAGCACTTTGTTTATCAAAGTAAATTATTATAAATTTGATTTCAAAATATTTAACACGATTTATTTGATTTAAGCAGGATTTTGCCCGATTAAAAATAGAAACAATGATGAAGAAAATAATTATAGGCTTATCAGGCGTGCTGGTAAGCCTTATTACCTTTTATTTTATGTATGGCTGGTATGATGTATTTCCCTGGGCCGCAGCTGCCTTTATTATAGGCTATACCAGCAAAAACCGCCGGAGCAGTATAGTTAACGGAGCAATATTTGGTTATTTTTTGTTCCTGGTGTACATTTTGCCGGGTATAAGGGTAAAACTGATGCGGGCAGCATGATTAAGTTTATTCTTTTTGATATCTTGTTCAGCTTTGTCGGTTCACTTGGCTGTGCTGTTGGTGCATTTGTGGGGAATTGGATTAAAGGGAAATTGAGTCGGTAAGTTGTCTGAACCGTTGATTAATCTGATTTTTTTGATTTCTCTGATAATCCAATAAATCAGGTAAATCCAGGTTCAGAATAATTCCGAAATCGAACATCCGAAATTATACAGTAATCGCCGCCTTAACCAGATAAGGCAAAATTTCCTTCTGAAAAGAAACAAAGTTTTTCCTCACATCCGAGTCGCTTACCGAGGTAAAAGCAAAGCTGAATACAATGCTTTTGCTGCATTTTATTAAAAAGCGAAGGCGCTGCAAATAAGTTTCATGTTTGCGTATGCCGCTTAGCTGTGAAAAAGCATTAACCAGCATTTCTTCCAGTTCGTTAGAAAGGTTTTTTAGGAAAGCCTGTGAATTGGCCGATTCGCGGATAAAATCCCAGCCGATAAATTCATTGCATACAGTGTAGCTGAGGCGGCAGGTTTTCATGATGAGCGTATTTAAATGCGCCTCTTCATCTTCTTCTGTGGTATTGCTATGGATAAGGTCATTAACACTCAGCTTAATATAATCCATGAGCAAAGAATGTAAAACATCCTCTTTGCTGTCGAAATATTTATAAATAGTGGCTTTGGCAATTTTAGCCCTTTTGGCAATTTCGTTAACGCTGGTTTTATGATAACCAAATTTACGGAACAAGTCCTGCGCGGCACGCTTAATACTTTCTTTTATTTTATCGGCTTCCATGTATCAATCGGCAAATATAGCGAAATAGTGAGTAGTGAATGGTCAGTAGTGAGTGGTGAGTTGATATTATTTGAAAATTGTAACTAATAACTTACCATGAACTATTCTCTACTCATCATTAACCCAAGACACTCACTTTTCACCACTCACAACTCACCACCTCTCCAATTCAATTAGACACGTATATCTCCGAATTGCTCACATCAATATTATACGATTTGAGCGATTGGGTAGCAGGCCCTTTTACAGGAGTACCATCAAAAAGTGAAAATTTTGATCCGCTGCATGGGTCGGTACATGTAAAGTTTCCGGGGTCAAGTGTTACTGCACAGTGGTTTTGGGGCATGTAGCTGCTGCAACGGTCGTAACAGGCATAGCTACCATCGGCTTCACGGTACAGTATTAAACCGGCCACGCCATAACCATCAATCAAAACAGCGCCTCCGGGTACATTCAAAGCGCTTAAACGCGGATCATTTATTGCCGCCTGGAAATCTACTTGAACATTTGGGATAGGGTTGCCTTCTTTACCACACGAAAGGCAACTTATTGATATAGCTAAAAGCAGTATTAGTTTCTTCATATTATCTCAGTCTGAAATTGTTTTAAAAAACGAACATCATTCTCAGAGAATAAACGTAAATCACGTATAACATATTTTAAGTTGGCGATTCTTTCTATGCCCATGCCGAAAGCAAAGCCGGTAAATTTCTTACTGTCGATATTGCAATTTTCCAAAACGTTAGGGTCAACCATGCCGCAGCCTAAAATTTCTACCCACCCGGTGTATTTGCACATATTACAGCCCGATCCCCCGCAAATGGTACAGGATATATCCATTTCGGCCGATGGCTCGGTAAAAGGGAAATACGATGGCCTGAACCGCACTTTAGTACCTTCGCCGTAAAGCTCCTGCACAAAATGGTAAAGAGTTTGTTTAAGATCAGAAAAAGATACATTTTCATCAATATACAAACCTTCCACCTGGTGAAAAAAGCTATGCGCCCTGGCTGTGATAGCCTCGTTGCGGTAAACCCTGCCCGGCATAATGGCGCGGAACGGTGGTTTGCCGTTTTCCATCATCCGTACCTGTACCGATGAGGTGTGGGTACGCAAAGCAATATCATCCTTACCATGGTTTTTTTCGATGAAGAAAGTATCCTGCATATCTCTTGCCGGGTGTTCCTCGGGGAAGTTAAGGGCCGAAAAGTTATGCCAGTCGTCTTCAATCTCCGGGCCTTCTTCAACCACGAAGCCTAAGCGTTTAAAAATATCAATGATCTCTAAGCGCACCAAAGAAAGCGGGTGGCGCGAACCGAGGTTAAACCCATCGCCCGGCAGTGTAAGGTCTATTTCGAATTTCGGATGTTCGATTTCGGAATTGAGATTTTCTTTTAACTCATTATATTTTGCTTCGGCCAGTTGTTTAAACTGGTTGAGCACCTTGCCGAATGTCCGTTTTTCATCAGGGCCAACAGTTTTAAACTGTTCGAATAAATCTTTTATAATCCCTTTCGTACCTAAAAATTTTATTCGGAATGTCTCCAGTTCATCAGCATTCGCAGGTGAAAAAGCGTTGATCTCGGCGGTATATTGGTCTATTTGGGATTGCATTATAATGTCATTAAAATTGTTCAGCGGTTAAAACCAGCATTAAAAGAGCCTGTCATTGCTTCGTGCCTCGCAATGACAAGTTTGCAAATATAAAAATCTGCGGGTGTTATTTAATCACGCCTAATTCTTTTCCCACCTTAGTAAAAGCCGCAATAGCCTTATCCAGGTGCCCGGTATTATGTGCTGCCGAAATTTGCACCCTTATACGCGCTTTTCCTTGTGGTACTACCGGGTAATAAAAACCAATTACATAAATACCTTCATCAAGCATTTTTGCAGCAAATTGCTGAGCCAGTTTGGCATCATACAACATCACAGGCACAATTGGGTGCACACCGGGTTTAATATCAAACCCTGCCTCTGTCATTTTTTTGCGGAAGTATTGGGTGTTGGTTTCCAGCTTATCGCGAAGGGCGGTTGTTTCACTTAGCATGTTCAATACCGCTATTGACGCCCCGGTTATTGATGGTGCAAGGGTATTTGAAAATAAGTAGGGACGTGAACGCTGGCGAAGCATATCAATGATCTCTTTTCTGCCAGAGGTAAAACCGCCCGATGCCCCGCCTAAGGCTTTACCCAGCGTTCCGGTAATAATATCAATTTTGCCCATAACACCATGATACTCATGTGTCCCACGCCCGGTTTTACCCATAAAGCCAGAGCAATGGCTTTCATCAATCATTACCAAAGCATTGTATTGTTCGGCTAAAGCACAAATTTTATCAAGCTGCGCAATGGTGCCATCCATGCTGAAAGCCCCATCGGTTACAATAATGCGGTGACGGCAAGCCATCGTGGCTTTTAGCTTTTCTTCCAGGTCGGCCATATCATCGTGTTTATAACGCTGACGCTGGGCCTTGCATAAACGGACCCCGTCGATAATGGAGGCATGGTTTAATTCATCCGAGATAATAGCATCCTGTTCATTAAACAATGGTTCAAAAACGCCGCCGTTGGCGTCAAAAGCTGCCGCATACAATATGGTATCTTCCGTACCTAAAAATTCAGCAATCTTTTTTTCAAGTTCTTTATGGATGTCTTGGGTGCCGCAAATAAAACGTACAGATGAAAGCCCGTACCCATGTGTATCCATTGCCTCTTTTGCAGCTGCGATCACTTTTGCATTGCCTGAAAGCCCCAAATAGTTATTGGCGCAAAAGTTAATTACATGTTTGCCGCCTTCAACTTCAATTTCAGCCCCTTGTGGGGACGTTATAATTCTTTCCCTTTTATATAAGCCGGCGCTTTCAATATCGGCAAGTTCCTGCTGTAAAACAGGCTTTAGTGTGTTGTACATGATGTAGATTATTTTGAGAGGACAAAATTAAGAATTAACAGGCAATTGAATAGTTTAAATAGGTTTTAAAAAACATAAACTTTTAAAATGAAACATTTCGTCTGCAATGTGTATTTAATATTAAATAATTATGAAAAATATTCTACTATTTGTTCTTGTTGTTTTTACTACTTTTAATTCATCTGCGCAACAACACGTTTTATCAGGTCACATAACTGATCAGAAAAGTTTACCGGTTCCCTTTGCTTCAATCTATATTAAAAACTCTTCCTACGGCACCACTGCCAATGAAAATGGCGACTACATTTTCAAATTAAAGCCAGGAACTTATGCTATTGTTTACCGGGTTGTTGGTTATAAAGAAATTATAGATAAAGTTACCATTACAAGCCAGAACGAACAGCACAATGTACAATTGGAGGCTGAGCCATTTCAATTAAAAGCAGAAAAATCAAAGGGAATTAATAAAAATGACCCCGCGTATGATATCATGAGGCAGGTATTAAATAAACGTGAATTTTATTTAAACGAAGTAAATTCCTATTCATGCGCAATTTATATCAAGGGCGTCAAAAAAATAATTAGTGTGCCTAAGACGCTGTTAGACAAAGGCATGGCAAAACTGCTGGGCCTTGATACAAGCGGCAGGGGGATATCTTATCAATCGGAATCATTATCATCTTATAATTTTAAGCGGCCTGATGAAGTAAAGGAGGTTTTCATAGCGTCAAAGGTATCAGGTTTAAACCCTCCTTTTGGTTATAATAAGGCGTCAGACCTCCAGGTCAATTTTTATAAAAATTTATTTTTTGTTGATGGCCTGAGCAGTCATGGGTTTGTTTCTCCCACTGGCAGATATGCCTTTAAATATTATAAGTTCAAATTATTAGGAACAATAACCGAAGATGGAAAGCAGATTGATAAAATACAGGTACAAACGCGAATTGGTAAAGCATTATCATTTACAGGCAGCATTTATATAATTGAGGGTGACTGGCGCATATATGGTGTTGACCTATATTTAACAAAAACACTAAACAACCTCAACTTTGTTGATACACTCAGGGTCACTCAACAATATATACCGGTCGGGAATACATGGGAACCCTTATCGTTTCAATACAGTTATAATGGAAATGTGAATGGATTAAAGTTTAGCGGGTATTATTTGGGTATAAATAATAATTATAAAATTGATACCACTTTCAAAAACGGCTACTTTACCGGCGAAATTTTGCACGTAGATACCGAAGCAAATAAAAGAAGCCCCACTTTTTGGGCTGATGTACGGCCGGTGCCTTTAACCGCTCCCGAAATAAAAAATTATAAAACAAAAGATAGTATTTCTGTTTTACATGAATCAAAAACTTACCTTGATTCAATCCAGCATGATGAAAATAAATTTGGTTTGTTTCCATATATAATAGATGGTTATTTAGCCACTTATAAAAACTACCGTGATTCCCTTTATGTGTTCCCTTTAGCACAAACCATATACTATAATACTGTAGAAGGTTGGGGAATATATTTAAAGGGGATTTATACAAAAACATACGATGATAACCGGTCACTCAGTATTTCGCCGATGCTGCGTTATGGTACATCGGATAAGCTGTTCAGCGCTAATATGCATTTGGTATACATGAATGACCCTGAAAATGCCGGGAAGTTTTTTTTAGATTTTGGCAGTGATGTACTCGATTTGAACAGTCTTGAAACCCGCTCACTTTATTTTAATACCTTAAGTACTTTATTAAGCGAACAAAACTTTGTTAAATATTACCGTTCGGTATTTGGCAATTTTGGATACCAGCGCGAGCTTGTAAACGGTATTTCATGGACCGCGAATGTATCTTATGCAGACCGTACACAATTATATAATACATCCTTTTACCATATCTTTACCCATCCTTACCTAAGGTATACCTCCAACAACCCTTTAGCGCCAAATGCTCCTGAAAACGACCATTCAGAGTTATTTCCCGAAAACCAGGCGCTCACTTTTAATACCTCGCTCAGGTTTACTTTTGATCAGGAATACATTACCCGCCCTACGGGTAAAACTTATTTGCCTTCCGACTACCCTGTAATTACCGTTGATTATCGTAAAGGGATAAACAACGTGCTTAGTTCAGACGTAAACTATGATTTTGTATCCGTTGAGGTTAACCAGGACCGCATTCCTATGGGTTTATTTGGGCATTCAGCATTTTTAATTAAAGCCGGTGGTTTTTTAAACCGGCAAACGGTGTACTTTATGGATTATAACCACTTTATAGGTAACCAGGGTACCTCCTCAGATCCGACGTACGTTGGCAGTTTTCATTTCTTACCCTTTTATACTTACAGTACTGAAGACCCTTTTATTGAAATTCATTACCAGCATAATTTTGCGGGCGCCATATTTGATAATATCCCCTATTTAAGGCGGCTAAAGCTGGAAGAAATTGTAGGCGCGAATTACCTTACCGAAAAAAATAATCCAAACTACTCCGAATTTTATTTTGGTATAAAACGCCTGCAGTTTGGCGCAGACTATGGCGTAGCCTACCAGGGAAATAAAAAGTACCTGCAGGGCTTCAGGATATTTTATGGGTTGAAGTAGGGCTGTTCATCAGGTCATTAAGTCATTAAGTCATTAGGTCATTTGTTTTTGAGTCTATAATAAATCCGAAATCGAAATTCCGAAATCCGAAATTCCTCCTATCTTTGCACTTCATTTAACACCGTTTGCAGCGGTATCAATGATTTTATGAAATACAATACACTACTTTACTATTGTTATTCAACAATAGCAAATGCGGAGCAATTTGCTGCCGATCACTTAATCTTTTGCAAAAGCCTGGGCCTGGCAGGCCGCATTATTGTGGCTACTGAAGGATTAAACGGCACCGTTTCGGGCGCAGAGGAAGCCTGTAAAACTTACGTGGATACTTTACATGCCGATGAACGTTTTTCGACTATCGACTTTAAGGTTGATGAGGTTGACACTCCCTCGTTTGTTAAAATGCATGTGCGCTATAAATCCGAAATTGTTCACTCAGGTTTGCGCGATCCTAATATTATCAATCCACAACAAAAAACTGGTATACACCTTGAACCGAAAGAGTTTTTGGCAATGAAAGACGCTGAAGATGTAGTTATATTAGATGTACGGTCAAACTACGAGCATAATTTAGGCAAGTTTAAAAACGCCATTACGCTTGATATTGAAAATTTCAGAGATTTCCCCGATAAGATAAATGAACTGGCCCAATACAAGGACAAAAAAATTGTTACTTATTGCACAGGCGGCATAAAATGTGAAAAGGCATCAGCTTTATTACTGCACGAAGGCTTTACCGATGTGTACCAGTTGCACGGCGGTATAATAAAATATGGTAAGGAAGCCGGAGGGCAGGATTTTGAGGGCAAATGCTATGTTTTTGATAACCGCCTTTCGGTTGATATAAACAGTGTAAACCCGGTAGTAATATCAACTTGTTATAACTGCGGCAAAACAACCCACAAAATGATCAATTGCGCTAATCCCGAATGCAATGAACATTTTACCCAATGCGATGAGTGCGGCAAAAAAATGGCTGGATGCTGCAGCGATGCCTGTAAAGCGCATCCCCGCAAAAGGGAATATGATGGTACGGGTTATTATGTAAAGATACCGCAGCCGGTGAATACAAAAAAGAAAATACACGAATTTCCACGAATGTAATCGAATTACACAAATTCAATTCGGAAATTTCCCGGTGTCTTTTGCTGATTCAATTATTATACGCAAATAAAAATTCGTGTAATTCGATTACATTCGTCGGAATTAGTGCTTACATCAAATTCGTGTAATTCGAATTAATTAGCGAAAATTAGTGCTTACATCAAATCCGTGAAAATTCGATTACATTCGTGAAAATTAGTGTCTATGTTTCGTAAAGCAACTCTATTTTTTGCGTTTCTCCTTTTAATAACTTTATCGACTGCCCGTAGCGCTGATATTAAAAACATTGGTGTCCCCTACGTGCAAAATTATACCAAAGCATTATACCAGTCGGGTAATCAAAACTGGTCGGTAACCCGCGACGAGCATGGTATGATGTATTTTGGGAACGAAGAGGGCCTGCTTGCTTTCGATGGCAAATACTGGCAGCTTTACCGAATGCCCAACGGATTAATTGTACGCTCGGTAGCTGCCGACGGGAAAGGTAAAATTTATGCGGGCGGTTTTGGTGAATTTGGCTATTGGGAAAACAATAAACAGGGCTTTTTAAAGTACAATTCCCTTATCCGCCTTGTGCCGAAAAGCTATATCCCGAATGAGGAGATCTGGAAAATTTATGTTGACGGCGACCGGGTTATTTTCCAGTCATTCGGGGCAATATTTATTTATTCGAAGGGCAAGATCAGTATTATTCGTGCGCCCAACCCTTTCCTTTTTTTGTTTAAAACCGGCAGCCGCTATTTTATCGAACAGGTTAACGCAGGCCTTTTTGAACTAAAAAATAACCATCTTGATTTTATTGACGGCAGCAAAATTTTAGGCAACAGCGGTGTTTTATCCATATTGCCTTTTCAACATAATAAATACCTTATCGGCACGGCCAAAAATGGTTTATTTATATACGATGGAAAACAAATCATCCCATGGAAAAACCAGGCTAATGATTTTTTAAAAACCTACCAGCTTAACAACGGCGCGGTTATCCCCAACAAATATTTCGCGTATGGTACTATTTTAGATGGAATAGTAATCATTGATACTGCCGGGAACGTCGTACAGCACATCAATAAATCAAGCGGTTTGCAAAATAATACGGTTTTAAGTTTATATACAGATGCCGAACAAAACCTTTGGGCGGGTTTGGACAATGGTATCGACCGTATTGAAGTAAACTCGCCCTTATATTTTTATTTTGACAAAACCGGCCGTTTTGGAACGGTTTATTCGAGCATTATTTTTAATAAAAAAATATACCTCGGCACCAACCAGGGCCTTTTTTACAGTGATTGGCTGCCGGGTGGGAACAATCAGTTACTGCAAACCTTTGATTTTAAGCTGATACCTGGTTCACAGGGCCAGGTGTGGGACCTTTCTTTACAGGATGGCCGCCTCCTCTGCGGGCATAATGACGGAACTTACCAGGTAAATGGCGATGCTATAACCAAAATATCCGAAGTGAACGGCGGATGGGCCATAAAAAAACTAAATAAGGACCTGTTGATACAGGGCACTTATACAGGCCTGGTGATTTATAAGAAAGATGGGGCTGGAAACTGGGTTTTTGATCATAAAATTGATGGTTTTGGCGAACCCTCAAGGTATGTTGAGGAGGATAGCAAAGGCCAGATTTGGGTAAGCCATGCTTATAAAGGCATTTATAAAATTACGCTGAGCAGCGATTTGAAAAAGGTAACCTCCAGCAAATATTATGATAAAAGGTCGGGTTTGCCCGATAGTTATAATGTGAACGTGTTTAACCTTGATAACCGGATTGTTTTTTCATCAGATTCAGGTTTTTGTGTTTATGATGATATCAGCGACAGGTTTTACAAATACCAGCAATTAAACAAAATGCTGGGCACATTTGCATCTTCAAACAAAATAATTGCAGCCATCGGAAAAAAATACTGGTTTATAAATCATGGACGGGTTGCAATTGCCGATCTCTCCACTCCCGGAAAACTTACTATAGACTCAAACCGCTTTAATACGCTGAACGGGCAAATGGTGCAGAATTATGAGAACATAAACCTCATCAATAATTCAATTTACCTGATAAGCGTTGATGATGGTTTCGTCATCCTGAGTGATGATGACGCCCTTTTGCCGAATAAAATACAATTGCCCGATGTATTGATCAGGAAGATTGAAAATATAACCGATAAGGTTACGGCGATCAGTGAAAACAGTAATAGTATTAATGACATTGAGATACCTTTTTCACAAAATAACCTGCGTATAACCTACTCATTGCCTTATTACAGGCAATCAAAAATTAAATACCAGTACTTCCTTGAAGGCTATTCGAGGCAGTGGAGTGACTGGACGGTGCAAAGCCAAAAGGAATTTACAAACCTAAGCCAGGGCACTTACAAATTTAGTGTACGGGCTAAAATAAATGATGAAAATATTTCGCCATTTACCGTTTTTACTTTTACTATACTTTCGCCATGGTATACAACAAAAATTGCCCTGTTTATTTATTTGTTACTGATTATTTTGGTTTTTTATATCGCAAGGCACTACTATCACTTAAAATTAAAACGGCACCAGCAGTTTATCCATGATAAACTGGATCGTGAAAAAGAGGAATTTTTAAAACAGGAAAGCGTTGCAAGCGAACAGCAGATCGTAAAAATTAAAAACGAACAATTGCAGGCCGACCTTGCCAGTAAAAGCAGGGAGTTGGCTAACTCAGCCATGAATATCGTTTATAAAAACGAGCTGCTTCAAAAAATTGGCGAGGAGATCACACATCTTAAAGATAGTTCGGGCAAACAGTTGTCCGAAGAACAGTTGCGCAGGATACAAAAAGTTATCCATGAAGGGATGAACGATGAACGCGACTGGAACATATTTGAAAGCAGTTTTAATGAAGCACACGAAAACTTTTTCAAAAAACTAAAATCCGGTCACCCCGACCTTGTGCCTAACGATTTAAAACTCTGCGCCTACCTGCGGATGAACATGAGCAGTAAAGAAATGGCATCCTTACTGAATATTTCATTGCGCGGGGTGGAGATACGCCGCTACAGGTTGCGTAAAAAGCTAAATCTGGAGCATGATAAAAACCTTGTAGAGTTTCTCATAGAGCTGTAAAACTACATCATTACCTCTCATACCTTATAATCCATGTAGTAGTGGCAGTCTTGTTGCTGTAGTATGTACAATATACACTAACGAATAATAAGTTAGTGATTATTAACTTATTATAAAATAAAACAAAACAACTTGTGAAAGTGTTTGTTTAGTGATGTAATAATGTAGAGGGATATAATTTGTTAAAATTGTATTATCTCCTCAATTTCGAAGTACGAAAAACCAATTTTTTTAAACTTACTTTCTTAATTTTTAATTAATCAATCTATGAAGAGAATTTTTACAATCTCAGGATTAGTACTATTCTGTTTCTTTTTCATTAATCCTGCTTTCGCACAAAACATTACCGTAAAAGGTAAGGTTACAGATGCAACCAGCGGCGAAAGCCTTATTGGTGTTAGTGTAGCAGTAAAAGGAACAACAACAGGTACACAAACCGATGTAAATGGAGCGTATTCGCTTGCAGCGCCATCTACAGCTACATTAGTATTTACCTATATCGGGTATGCCGATCAGGAAGTTGCCATAGGAGGTAGAAATACTATTGACGTTAAACTCCAGGCACAAAACAATGAATTACAACAAGTAGTTGTTGTAGGTTACGGTACACAAAAGAAAGTTGATGTAACTGGCTCTGTAGCAACTGTAAAAGGCAGTGATCTTGCAAGTCAGCCTGACCCTAACCCGGTAAGTGCATTGCAGGGTAAAGTGGCCGGGGTACAAATTATTAACTCAGGTACGCCAGGTTCATCCCCTCAAATTACTTTAAGGGGTATTGGATCAATTTTTGGTAATACATCCCCGTTATTTGTTGTAGATGGCGTTTGGTACCACGATATCAGTTTTTTAAATTCAAACGATATTGAAACCATGAGCGTTTTAAAAGACGCAAGCAGCGAGGCTATTTATGGTTTGGAAGCTGCAAATGGTGTAATTATTATTACCACCAAAAAAGGCAAGGGGCCGGCTAAGATAACTTACGATGCTTACGCAGGTTTTTCAACTCCCACCAATGTGCCTGTAATGGCAAATGCAACTGAATATGCAACCATGGTTAACGAAGTAAACGGATCATTAAACGGGGCTGCTTTAACTTTCAAAGATCCGGCAAGTTTCGGTAATGGCACCAATTGGCTCGGCCTTATTCTGCATAACGCTTTTACCCAAAATCATAACATTGGGATAAGCGGAAGCACAGATAAAACATCATACAATTTTTCAGCCGACTATATGCAGCAGAATGGTAATGTATCTTACAATGCTTATGATAGGATTACCACCCATTTATACCAGGATGTGCAATTATCTAAATTTTTAAAAGTTGGATATACTGCCATATTAGAGGGCGATCATTCACGGGATTTGCCCGGTGGCATTTTATATAAGGCTTACACAGCGGCTCCCGTTGTACCTGTGCGGTACGCCGATGGCACCTACGGCGATCCTGGTGATTTCCCTGTTGGTAACCAGGTCAGCAATCCGGAGGTTACACTTGATTACTTTAATCAAACCACGCAAAATTACAGGTTTAACGGTAACGCATTTGCCGAATTGAAATTCACCGATTACTTGTCGTTCCGTACAAGTTTTGGCGGCACTTTTGCCCACCAGGAATTACAAGGATATAACCCGGTTTATACAACCGCTAACCAGGGAGTACCACAGGGACAGCAAAATCAAATAAGCGAATTAACAAGAAATACTATTGATGACAGGGACTGGATTTGGGAAAATACATTAACCTTCGATAGGACATTTGATAAGGACCATCATGTAACCGTGTTAGTAGGGCAGTCATCACAACGTTACAAAGAATATTACGAAGACGCGAGTGCCCAAAACGTGCCGGATTATACCAGCGGTGATTTGTATTTTAACCTGGGAAATGGCCCGACACTTACCGACGGCGGAAGCCTTGAAACCCGTGAATCATATTTTGGCAGGGTAAATTATGCTTATAAGGATAAATACTTGTTAAACGCTACAGTAAGGCGCGATGCTTCTTCAGTTTATTCGTCACAATATAAATGGGGAACCTTCCCTTCAGTGGGAGCGGGCTGGGTAATTAGTAATGAAGATTTCATGAAAGACCAGCACATTTTCGATAACCTGAAGTTAAGGGGAAGCTGGGGCGAAGCAGGTAACGGAAGTATTGTACCAAATTTATCTACAGCCCAAAATCAACAATTTATATCAAATTTAGGCGGCGGTGATAACCTGCAAATTGGTTCGGGACTATTGGCTATAACCCCCCCCGTTATTTATTGGGAAAAGAGTGTAGGTACAGACGTTGGTTTGGAGGCAGGATTTTTAAATAACCGGTTAACTTTCGAGGGAGATTATTATATTAAGAAAACTGAAAATGCGGTTTTCCCTGTACCTATATTAGGCTCATTGGGTGCAAACGGCGGAACGCTTGATGCAAACCAGGCAACTTACCAAAACAAAGGCTGGGAATTTACCGCAGGATGGAGGGACCACATCGGGACGGATTTTACTTATTCGTTTAATGGCAATTTTAGCATTAATAACAACGAAGTACTCTCGGTATTATCAGGCGATATACCGCTTTATGGCGGCGGTAACGGTGCAGCAGGCGGCAACTATACTACCCGCACCATGGTTGGCCAGCCAATTGGCGAATTTTACGGTTACCAGGTTGTTGGTGTTTTTCAAAACCAGGCACAGATCGCAGCCCAATCCATTCAGCCCAGCGCGAACCCAGGCGATGTTATTTATGGCAATAACGGCCAAAAGACCAACCTGGGGAACCCCAATCCAAAATATCTGTATGGCTTTAACACCTATTTCAAGTATAAAGAATTTGATTTAGCAGTTGATGTATCAGGTGTTGGGAAGGTTAGCCTTTATAATGCCAACGAGGGTATAAGATATGGCGATGAAAACTGGACCCAGGATTTTTATAATAGCCGCTGGCACGGTGCAGGTACATCCAATACAACACCATCAGCCTTTTTAAGTGATCAATATAACGGAGCGCCAAATTCTTTTTATGTTCAGGACGGGAGTTATTTAAGGATCCGTAATGTGAATTTGGGTTATAATTTACCGCAAGAAATGCTCAGGAAAATAAAAGTAAGCAAGCTGCGTATTTATATTTCAGGGCAAAACCTGGCGACCTTTACAAAATACAAAGGTTTTAATCCCGAAGTATTATCAACCGGGACGAGCGGGATAAACCAGGGCATTGATAACGGTGTTGTACCGATATATGCTATTTTTAATTTAGGTGTAAACGTTACATTTTAACCATAAAATATTAAAGTTATGTTAAGTAAAAAGAATTACTTTAAAGTACCGGGTATAGCGTTTATGGCGGTACTTTTAATTTCGGCGGGGGGGTGTAAAAAGAGCTTTCTGAACCCACCGGTCCAGGGCGCTTTACCCGCAAGCCAGTTATATACAAATGCAACTGGCGCAGAGCAAGGCATAAATGCTATTTACGCTGAATTAGGGGCGTATGCCAATACAGCTTTCCCAGCCCTGGCTATTGAAAGCATGGGTGGTGACGAAGTGCAAAAAGGAAGCACCCCCGGCGATTCGCCAAATATGGGCCTTTATCATACCTTTCAGCAAACCGGTGCCGAATCAGGTTTTGACGACAGTTTTTGGGATGGCCAATATGCTTCTATCAGTTTATGCAACCAGGCTATTGACAGTATCCCTAAAATTAATATGGATGCAACGTTAAAGGCGCGCTATGTGGCCGAAGCTGAATTTGTGCGGGCCTATAATTATTTCAGGCTGGCAAGGGCTTATGGAGATGTTCCGTTAAGGCTGCATTATCCTAAAACAGCTGCAGATTTTAATATTCCGCGTACACCAAGGGCACAGGTTTATGCCCAGGTTGAAGCGGATTTAACTGCCGCTGCCGCTGTTTTGCCGCAAACTTATAGCGGGCCTGATATTGGCCGGGCTACTAAGGGTGCGGCACTGGCGCTACATGCGAAAGCATCTATGTACGAAGGTAATTGGGCCAACGTGTTAACTTATACCAATGCAGTAATAAGTTCAGGGGTTTATTCACTATTCCCCAACTTTGAGCAATCATTCCGTGAAATAAACGAGAACAACTCTGAAGAAATATTTGAGATACAAAACGCCAACGCAACAAGTAATCCATCAGCTTCAACCAGTCAATATTCACAGGTGCAGGGTGTTGCCCCCACCTACGGATGGGGATTTAATATTCCTACGGGGGCGTTGGTTGCTGCTTTTGAGCCCGGCGATCCAAGACTTAACGGCACAATACTTTTTGCCGGGGGTACATCAGCCGAAGGAGATGCAATACCTGCTTTAGGAAACGGACACGTAGATAGTATGTATAATTATAAATCATATGTTCTGTTTAGCGACCCTATTTTAAATGGCAACCCTGGCGCCGGACAGGATGTACGGGTTATCCGTTATTCTGATGTTTTATTGATGAATGCGGAAGCGAATAATAATTTAGGAAATACCGCAGCTGCATTGGCATCGTTAGAAATGGTAAGGGCGCGTGCAAGGGAAGGCAATAATTCTATTTTACCACCGGTAACAGTAACGGATAAAACACAATTACAATTGGCAATCTGGCATGAGCGCCAGGTTGAACTGGCAATGGAAAGCGATCGTTTTTTTGATGTGATAAGGCAGGGGCGCGGCCCGGCATTGTTCGGCAACAGGGGTTTCGTAGCCGGAAAAAATGAACTGCAGCCTATACCGCAATCTGAGATTGTATTGAGTGGTGGAGTTATAAAACAAAATCCTGGTTATCCAAATTAATAATTATATCATGAAAAAATTAATAAATAAATACTCAATAGCTATAATCCTATTGAGCGCCGGGTTATCATCCTGCGTAAAAACATTTAACCCAAAAAGCTATGCGCCGCCTTTAAATATTAACGGCTATACAAGCGCCAGCCAGGTGGGGGCTGGGAATTTAGTGGCGCACTGGACATTTAATAATACACTTGCCGATTCCGTTTCAAGTGTTACAGGGGTTGCAACCGGCACCAGTTTTACAGCTGGCCTTAAAGGCTATGGCGAAGCTTTACAGGGGGCAAACAACGGATATGTGATATCGGCTGTGCCACCGAACTTGCAAAATCTGCATAGCTTCACTTTAAGTGTCTGGTATAATATGCCCGAAAACACCACCGGCATTGTAAATCTTGTCGACATTGCTAATAATCAATACTTTTGGGGAAACCTGGATATGTTTATTGAAAATCCCCCAAATGCAACAACAGGTAATCTTAAAGTGCATTTATTTAACAATGGAGGCAGTGCAACAGGAACAGACCTGTGGGCTGGCGATTACACTATTAATAATGCATTTAATACATGGAACCAGGTTGCTGTAACTTACAATGATACTACTTCGACAGCGAAAGTTTATTATAACGGGCAACTAATAGGGACACAAACCCAGACAGGTTTTGCCCCTCTTAACTGGACGGGCGCCCAACAAATGGTTTTTGGCACAGTACAGTTTCAAACCAACCCTTCACTTACATCAGCAACAGGCTCACAGCCCTGGGCAAGTTATTTAGTGGGTTCAATGGATGAAGTTAGGGTGTACAACAGGGTATTAACAGGTGTTGAAGTAAGTTCACTTGCTGCCCTTCAGGGCAAGGGAAAATAAATGTTGATTTGATTTGGTTGTGAGGTTGTCTGCCCGTCCGTCCGCCAACCGGCGGATGGGCGGGTCAGTCAGCCTCTTTTTCTGAATTATTTATAAAATAGGTTTACATCAGATATTGCGGGGAATGAGAAGTTTAAAAAATTGTTTGGTATTAATTATTGGAGGTATGTTTTATTCCTGTTCAAAGGATAATAAGCCACCAACCCCTATACCGACAAATACTCCTGCCTCATTTAGTTTTAACACTTTAAAAGTGAACGGCGTTTACAACGGGTTTACTTACAAAGGGATTAATAACGCCCCGGTAATAAAGCTGTCTTTTACAGCGGTAGTTAACCCGGCTTCGGTTAGCGCGAGTATAGCCTTTAAAAGTAATGCAGGCGCGACGGTAACTTATACCACTGCCTATCAGAACAATGATAGCACAATAGTGATAACACCCAATACTTTGCAGCCAATTACGCAATATACGCTTAGTGTTTCCACTGGTCTGACATCAGCAGGAGGGGGCAATTTACAATCGGCTATTACAGTACAATTAACAACTGCTATTGATACAACCAACAAATTCCCGGTTATAACTGATGATCAGTTGCTCAACCTGGTACAGCAGCAAACATTTAAATATTTTTATGATTTCGGACATCCTGTATGCGGACTGGCACGTGAACGAAATTCGTCAGGTGATATAGTAACAACAGGCGGCTCCGGTTTTGGTATTATGGCGCTTGTTACTGGTGTTAGCAGGCAGTTTATTACTAGGGCGCAGGGTTTAGCCAGGATGCAGCTGATAGTAGGGTTTTTAAAGAATAACGCGCAAACATTCCACGGTGCTTTTCCGCACTGGCTTAACGGCCAAACTGGGGCCGTTGTTCCATTCAGCACGCAGGATGATGGAGCCGACCTGGTTGAAACTTCGTTTTTAATGGAGGGTTTGCTTACGGCACGCCAATATTTCAATGCCGCAAGCCCTGCAGAAACCCAATTAAGGGCCGACATAAACACACTTTATAACAATGTGGAATGGACCTGGTTTCAAAATGGTCAAAATACTTTATTCTGGCATTGGAGCCCTGATTATGGATGGTCAACCAATCAGCAGGTAAATGGCTGGGACGAGGCCTTGATGACCTATGTTATGGCGGCATCGTCAACAACCTACCCTATTACAAAAGTTGTTTATGACAATGGCTGGGCAGGTAACGGCAGCATGAAAAATGGAAATTCGTATTACGGCGTATTGTTGCCATTAGGCCCTGCCGAAGGCGGCCCATTGTTCTTTGCCCATTATTCCTTTTTAGGGATAAATCCAAACGGGCTATCTGACGCCTATGCCAGTTACGATGTGCAAAATAAGGCACATGCCACCATCAACTATAATTATTGCGTTGCCAATCCTAACGGTTACTACGGATATGGCCCCAATTGCTGGGGGTTAACTGCAAGCGATATTGAAAACGGCGGTTATAACGCGAGTTCACCCACCAACGATGTTGGGGTTATTGCCCCTACAGCGGCTATAGCTTCGCTGCCTTACACCCCAATACAATCCTTACAGGCTTTACGTTTTTTTTATTATAAATTGGGCGATAAAATGTGGGGGCAATATGGATTTTATGACTCTTTTAGCCTTGACGCCACCTGGTTTGCAAATTCCGACCTTGCTATTGACGAAGGGCCGATTATTGATAATATCGAAAACTACCGGAGTGGCTTGCTGTGGAATTTATTTATGAGTTGCCCCGAAGTACAAACCGGAATGAAAAACCTGGGATTTCAAAGTCCGAATTTATAAATGCATTATAAAATAATTAATAATGAAAAAACTGATACTCCCATTTTTAATTATAATATCCACTTGCTGCATGGCCCAAAATGCCGGAAAAACCGAAGTTTTTGATGGTATAAAACCTGTTGGCATTATAAAAAACCTTACAGACAGCGCCCTGCTTGATGTTGTACAACGCCAGACTTTCCGTTATTTCTGGGATTTTGGTCACCCGGTTAGCGGGCTGGCCCGTGAACGCAGCAATATAGCTTATGATTACGGCAAAGAAACAGTAACTATAGGCGGCTCGGGTTTTGGTATTATGGCTTTAATTGTAGCCGATCACCGCCAATGGATCAGCCATGACCAAGCGGTTGACAGGATGCTGAAAATTATTGAGTTTTTGTACAAGGCCGATTCCTACCATGGTGTATTCCCGCATTGGCTGAATGGTGAAACAGGCAAGACTATTGCTTTTAGCCGTAAAGATGATGGCGGTGATTTGGTGGAAACTTCCTATCTTTTCCAGGGGTTATTATGTGCCAGGCAATATTTTAATGCTGATAATCAAAAAGAAGACCATATCCGTTCAAGGATAAACACCATGTGGAACGATATTGAATGGAACTGGTACACCCGCGATGGCAGGGATAACTTATACTGGCATTGGTCGCCAAATAATGGCTGGGCCATGAATTTCCCGATTCGTGGGTTTAATGAATGTCTTATCACTTATGTACTTGCTGCATCCGGCGACAGGTACCCGGTTACCGCTGACGTTTACTATCGCGGCTGGGCGCAAAGTGATTTTTTTAAGAACGGGAAAACTTTTTACGGCCACCTATTGCCTTTAGGGTTTGACTATGGCGGCCCGCTTTTTTATTCGCAATACTCTTTCCTTGGCCTCGACCCAAAAGGTTTAAAGGACAGGTATGCCGATTACTGGGAACAAAACACCAGTCATACCCTTATCAATCATGATTATTGTGTTGACAATCCCAAAAAATATAAAGGCTATGGAGAAAATTGCTGGGGCCTGACAGCGAGTGACAGCTATGTTGGCTATAGCGCTCATCAGCCTACGAACGATCTTGGTGTGATTACGCCAACTGCGGCGCTTTCAGCATTTCCGTATACGCCTGAATATTCTATGAAAGCTTTACGCCACTTTTATTATGATATGGGCGATAAATTATGGGGCGATTATGGCTTTATCGATGCTTTCAGCGAATCACACAACTGGTATGCGAAATCATACCTGGCTATTGACGAAGGGCCAATTGTAGTAATGATAGAGAATTACCGCAGCCATTTATTATGGAACCTGTTTATGAGCTGCCCCGAAGTGCAACGGGGGCTAAAAAAGCTTGATTTTAAAAGCCCGGCGTTAAGGTAAAATATGTAGCTTCGTAAAAGCGAAGGAAATGCAATTCGCCTTTGGCGATGGTAGGGAGGGGTTTGTCCCTTTTGCACTTTTATATTTGCGATAGAACCAGGAATAAGCCCAATACATTACCCTAATAGATGAAGACCAAATGCTTTTTAATCGCGATTGCAGCAAACTGCTTACTGCTAATTGCAAACCGTACCAACGCTCAGCAAAAACAGCTAACCTATTGCAACCCCATTAATATCGATTACGGCTACACCCCCATCCCTGATTTCGCAACAGAAGGAAAACACCGCGCTACGGCCGATCCCGTAATTACTATGTACAAAGGTGATTATTACCTGTTCTCCACCAACCAATGGGGCTATTGGTGGAGTAATGATATGTACCATTGGAATTTTGTTTCCCGGTCTTTTTTAAGGCCGGAGCATCATGTTTATGACGATCTTTGCGCCCCGGCTGTTTGGGTGCAGGGCGATACGCTGCTGGTATTTGGCTCGACCTATTCCTCCAACTTTCCTATCTGGATGAGCACCAATCCAAAAGCAAATGAATGGAAGGAAGCTATTCACGAATTTGAGCCCGGCGGCTGGGACCCCGATTTTTTCAGGGATGATGACGGGAAATTATACATGTATAATGGCAGCAGTAATACGTATCCTATCTACGGCGCGGAAATCGACCCTAAAACATTTCACCTGAAAGGTTACCGTAAAGAAATGTATTTCCTGCAGCCTTACCGCTTCGGCTGGCAGCGTTTTGGCGAATATATGGATGACACTTTCCTCGATCCGTTTATAGAAGGATCATGGATGACGAAGCATAACAGTAAATATTACCTGCAATACGGTGCGCCCGGCACTGAGTTTAGCGGCTACTCAGATGGCGTAGTGGTGGGTGACAGTCCTCTTGGGCCTTTTACGCCGCAATCAATGCCATTTAGTTATAAGCCCGGCGGGTTTGCGCGTGGCGCGGGCCATGGCAGTACTTACCAGGATAGATGGGGCAATTACTGGCATATTTCAACTATAAGTATCTCCGTAAAAAATAGCTTTGAACGCCGCCTCGGTATTTGGCCTGCAGGGTTTGATAAGGATGATGTGATGTATAGCAATACAGCATTTGGTGATTATCCAACCTACCTTCCTGATGGCAAAGCCGATCACTTGCAAAGCCGTTTTACCGGCTGGATGCTGCTGAATTATAATAAACCAGTGCAAGTTTCGTCAACATTAGGTGGCTATTTGCCAAATAACGCGGTAGATGAAAATATAAAAACCTATTGGAGCGCCGCAACAGCAGATCCGGGCGAATGGATACAAACCGATTTGGGTAATGAAAGCACGGTAAATGCCGTACAGATAAACTATGCAGACCAGGATGCAACCATTTTGGGTAAATCGACAACCACTTATACCCAATACAAATTGTATTATTCATCAGATGCTAAAAAATGGCGTATTTTAATGAATAAGAGCGCCAATAAAACAGATGTGCCGCATGATTATATCGAATTGCCAACCCCTGTAAAAGCAAGGTATATCAAATTAGTAAATGTGCACATGCCAACCGGTAAATTCGCTATCAGCGGCCTTCGGGTATTTGGCAATAGCGGCGGTAGTAAACCTGATACAGTTAAAAACTTTATAGTTTTACGTACCGAAAAAGATAAACGCAGCGCCTGGATAAAATGGCAGACCGTTGATAACGCATTTGCCTACAACATCTATACAGGCACCGCGCCCGATAAGCTTTACAATTGCATAATGGTGCATACCAATAATGAATATTACCTCAAAACAATGGATAAGGAAAAACCTTACTATTTCCAGATAGAAGCCATTAACGAGAATGGTGTATCAGAGCGGACAAAGGTTATTAAAGTGGAGTAAGGGGTGTGTGAAAACTTATTCCCCTGATGATTTTGGCGGGATGTTTTTCATGTTAAAGCGGGGTTTATAGGCTGGTTTTGCTTCGTTGTTTTCAACGGGTTTTTCTTCAGGCATACTTTCAGCAGTGGGGGTATTTGCCGATACTTCCTCTTTATCTTCAATGCCTTCCGTAGGCTTTGGCATATTAGCAGCCTTGAATTTCGGCACAAATCCCAATTTGGGCGATGGTGTTGCAGGAGCGGTTTCGTCAGCAGTAGGAGCAGTTGAGGGACTTTCCTTTTTATCATCAACACTTTCAGCAGGCTTTGGCATATTAGCAGCATTAAATTTCGGTACAAATCCCAATTTAAGTGTCGGGGTTTCGATGACAGTTTCAGATAAACTTTCGGTTATTGTTTGTTCGGCAAGCGGGTTTGCAATATGCGGCTTTTCTGTTTTGATCTCCATAGCCAGGGGGAATTGCCGTCTTAATTTATTGAACCAGTATTTTTTGGTATGATCAAAACTTTTTTCGCCCATTTGCTCAAAGTGGGTTT
>Ga0206864_1126_pt2 | contig 24862 bp, 16 predicted proteins | sample Alteio_BWOrgCont_42_FD_152632 | JGI IMG/M metagenome (GOLD analysis project Ga0206864, IMG submission 152632) | Enriched cells from forest soil in Barre Woods Harvard Forest LTER site, Petersham, Massachusetts, United States -... | ecosystem: Environmental > Terrestrial > Soil > Temperate forest >...
ACCGAAAGTCCGGAAGTCGGGAAGAAGGGTAATGATGAAAGGGTGTTTGGGGATAGCCGGACCATCAAACACAGGATCAATGACAAACCCGGTGGGGCAAGGAAGAATTCAAATGAGTTCAAGCTGTCAATTTACAGTTGACACAGCATTATTGCAAGCATTAGCGTAAAAGCATTCTGTCGTTGCTACCTCCTTCGCTGAAGCTTCGGCGGTTGAAAAAAGCTTTGGCGGACAACGGGCTTGAATGCCTGGTGTTCCGCCGTCGCTGAAGCTATGGCGGACGAAGGGGGTGCCGATCCGCCAGCCAGCGGACGGCATGACTTTATATTATTGATTTTGAGTTAGATATAAAATTATCTCGAAACCTCAATCTTCACTTTCTTATTCTTTATCTTCTCTGCTTTGATCAATTGAACCGTACGCTCGATCCGGTTACGTTTTACTGCCGCGTAGGAGGAATGGTCAAGTACCTCTATCAAGCCCAAATCTTCTTTTGCCAGTTCCCCTTTTTGAAGTAGCAAACCCACAATATCCACTTTATTGATTTTATCCTTTTTCCCGGCCGCAATATACAGCGTAGTCCATGGCGTTGGCCGCGGGACTGCCAGGTTCACCGGTAATATTTCAATTTCGGGGTTTTGCTTTAGGTACGCCAGCTTTTCGTCCTCGGTTAATATGAGGTACGAGGTCCCTTTGGCATGCATGCGGGCGGTGCGGCCATTGCGGTGCAAAAAAGCCTCTTCGGTATGTGGCAGCTGGTAATGCACCACATACTCAATTTCGGGGATATCAAGCCCGCGCGAAGCCAGGTCGGTAGTGATCAGCAGGCGGTGGCTGCCGTTCCTGAATTTCAACAGGGCGCGCTCCCGGTCTTCCTGCTCCATGCCGCCATGAAAAATATCATGCACCAGGCCGCGGTCCCACAATAGCTCGCTTATCCGGTCCACCGCTTCCCGGTGATTGCAGAAAACCAGTGTAGCCTTATCCCCTATTTTACAGATAAGCGAAAATAAAGTATCCAGCTTATCAGCAGCGGGAGATATCACCGCTTTTAGTTTCAGATCGGGGGTATTGGTTTTATTTTCCAGGAAATCAACCGTAACCGGGCGCACCATACCGGTGAAAGCCGGTATCTCCTGCATTTTTGTAGCTGATGTGAGTATCCGTTTTGTCAAATTGGGCAATTTCTTAATGATATAAGTCATATCCTCCTGGAAACCAAACTCCAGCGACTTATCAAATTCATCTAAAATCAGCGTATGTATACCGGCCATGCTAAAGCTATTGCGGCGCAGGTGATGGGCGATCCGGCCCGGCGTACCTATTAAAACCGCCGGCGGCTGCGAGAGGTTGTTCCGCTCGATTTTTACAGGATGTCCGCCATAACAGCAATTTACTTTAAAACCGGTGCCCATCGTCCTGAAAACCTGTTCTATCTGCAAAGCCAGTTCCCGCGAGGGCACCAAAATAAGCACCTGTACCGAAGGAACAGCCGCATCCAGCAAACCCAACAGCGGCAGCAAAAAACCCAGCGTCTTCCCCGAGCCGGTTGGCGAAAGCAAGATCACATCTCCCTTTTTGGCGGCAGCCAGGGCAGCGTTTTGCATTTCGTTAAGGGCGGTAATTTTTAAGTTGGAAAGGGATTTTTTGAGCATGGGGAAGATTGGGATGTGGGCAAAGATAGGGTAAATAAGCCAGACACATTCAAACGCCGTTGGGGGCGGTGACGGTCTGGGGAGCTAATGGCGTTGCCCGCTGCCCATCTGCATATCCCTTAAATAGATACAGAGGAATTAATCCCAAACGTAACGTTCGTCATAGTCCACGCCATACTTTTTCAGAAATGCCCTGTATTCATCCTGGAACGATGTTCGGCTATGATGTTTATGTTGATTTGCGATATAGTTTATAACTACTCCAACTTCCGCAGGGTTTACAGAAAAAGCGCCATATCCGTCCTGCCAGTAAAAATTTTGTAGCGAAGAATCAAGTGTTTTTATCCATTTGGAAGAATGCGACTTAACTTCTTCGACTAATTTCATCAAAGCTATTTTTTTCGATAACATAACATGCACAGTATGTGTATATGGTCCGTGTAACCGCCTATTTTTATCGGGTGACATTCCCGTTTTTTACATATGCCGCCTAAGTAGTTATGCAACTCTTCTTCGTATGGGGGCTGAATAAGGGGCTGCCTGTGTTTAGTGCTGAACACGATGTGCAGGTAATTCTTTACCAGTGATTGGCCCATGGTTATACATTAAGTTATTCATAGCTGGATGGGTGTAGCCCATCGTTAACGTATTACGCCCTTTCAAGGCTTTTTTTTCTGCTTCGGTTGCTTCGATGGGCTGCACCCATCGTTAACATGTTACGCCCTTTCAGGGCTTTACTCCATCACATCTTCGCGGCGGAGCGGTTCGTTCAGTAGCATAGTGCACACTCTCTGTTAAAGCAACTCACATGCACAGCCCTGAAAGGGCTTAATCCGCCAACACAGGGCGTAATCCTGTGCTACTAAGTAGTCCTGTGTTACTAAAGTCTACTAAAACACCACTCCCTGCACAAAAAAGTATATTCCCACCGCCGCAAAGGCCACGCTTACCACCCATAATGGCTTTCGTTTAACGATGATGGAAATCGCCCCGATGGCGATAGCTATTTGGAACAGTGTTACGCCTCTGGCTAATATCTTGTGTTTGGCGGAATGCTCATGTGATTCCTTTTCGGCGGCTTTGGCTTCGGCCATGATCTTTGCCTGGTCGGATTTGTTGGAACTTATTTTGGCGGAGTCCTGCGGGGAGGGTTTTTTGCCGAGGGCCAGCATCAGTTTATCGCCCTGGGCGATCACATCGGATTTAATGCTCTTGGCCTGGTAAAAGGCCCATTGGTCGGAAGCATGGATTTGGGAAAGCATTGCTTCATCAGCATGGTCACCGGCTAAAAGGCCTGTGATGGCCGCCAGCACGGCGATCAGGGCGGTGGTCATCGCTACATAGATCACCCATTTGTCTTTGCCACCGCCTTCATGTGCGGCATGGTGCGCATGCTCGTTGCTCTGCTCGTGTATGTTTTCGGCGAAGTTTTCTATCTCGTCCATATTGATAATTAATTCGATTGCAAATTTAAAGTTTTGGAAGGAATTCCGGGGCTGCTAACTTCCAGGCTAATTGGTCCGGGTGTTCCTGTTGTTTTAAGTATGACCAGGCATTTACCATGCCAGGCCTTGCGCTGTGGCCGCTGAAAGCTTTCAACGCTGGTGGGATTGGCATTGCCCACACCGGCGATCGTGGCTGCTCGGCTTACTTTAAAATGCAGCAGGTTTTGGGCATCGGGGTTCAAATTGCCGTTTTTGTCCAGCAACTCAACGGTGATATAACTCAAATCCTGGTTGTTGGCTTTAAGCTTTAACCGATCTGCGGATAATTTTATCAGGGCAGGCGCTGCAGCCGTCGTTAATACTGATTCATTTACTTTTTTACCGCTATCGTACCCTACAGCTACCAATTTCCCGGCCTGGTAAGGAACGTCCCAACTGGCAATGAATTTAGTGGAGCGGTTGGTTTCCTTTTTCCCAAGGGATTTCCCGTTTAAAAACAGCTCCACCTGTTCATATGACGAGTAAGCATTTACTGTGAGGGGTTTATTTTCATACCCTTTCCAGTTCCAGCAGGCCGCGGCATCAAGCCAGTTCCACTTGGACCAGGACTCAATATGCGGATTTAACGGAAACGATGGCTTTGGCGGAGTGACGAAAATGGACAATTGGTCAGACTTCCAAAGTACGTCGCGGTAATAAGATTGCGGGCGTTTCCAGCCACAGATGTCGATATCGCCGCAAAAAGCCAAATTCCAGGGGTAAAAACTGTTCTCCTGCTGATAGCCCAGCCAGCCGATACTGGCTTCGCCGATATAGTCCCAGGCCGTCCAGACAAAATCGCCGATCACATAGGGGTGGTCTTCCACGGCCATCCAACTGCCGAATGCTTCCAGCGGGTACGACTCCGTCCCAACCATTACGCGATCCGGCGCGCGGTCATGCTCCGTTTCATAAAAGCTCTTTTGGTTATTATCGCCGCCCACCGCGTAATTGTAACCGCTCACATCCAGTGTATTAAAAAAAGGATCGCGATTGGCAGGTGTATAATTTACCGCCGATGTGATGGGACGTGTATCGTCGAGGCTTTTAATATAAGCGGCCAATTTTTTTGCTTCGTCGACACCTTCAGGGCTTGCCCGTTCGGGTATCTCGTTTCCTATGCTCCAAAAAATGACTGAAGGATGGTTACGGTCGCGGGTAACCATACCTTCCACATCCTTTTGCCACCATTGGTCAAAATATAAATGATAGTCATAGGCATTTTTGCCCTGGCGCCAGCAATCAAAGGCTTCGTCCATTACGAGCATCCCCAGGCGGTCGCAAGCTGCCAGGAAAGCCGGGCTGGGCGGGTTGTGCGAACAGCGTATGGCATTGTATCCGCTGGCCTTCAGCAGTTCTACCTTACGTTCCTCAGCCCTGTCATATGCTTTTGAACCGAGTGGTCCATTGTCATTATGAAAACAGCCGCCTTTCAGCTTAACGGTTTTACCGTTCAGCATAAATCCGTTTTTTACATCAAAAGATATCTTCCTGATGCCGAAATCCGTCTTCATCCGCTCCGCTAATTTTCCATCGTAGTAAATTTCGGTCACAGCTGTGTACAAACTAGGGGCTTCGCACGACCAGAGTACCGGGTTATTTACGGTCGCAATCTGATCAAACTGGTAATCGGAGCGGGCTTTTATCTTTTCCTCTTTAAGGTTAATAGCAACTTCTTTATTCTCTTTGTTAACGATGTGGTTTACATATTTTACCATCACGTCCTGGTCGCTCTCGTTTAACACTTTGGTTTTAGCATTTACTTTGGCCGACGAGGCTGACACCTCGGGCGTAGTTATAAAATTCCCCCATTGGGCAATATGCACCGGGTCTTTAACCTGCAGCCAAACGTGCCGGTAAATGCCCGATCCGGAATACCAGCGGCTGTTTTGTCCCTCATTTTTCACTTCAACAGCAATTACATTTTCCCCGCCAAAATTGATATGGTCGGTCAGGTCAAACCAAAAACTTGTATAGCCATAGGGATGCTGGCCCAGGTTGTGCCCGTTGATAAAAATGGTGGCGTTCATATAAATCCCGTCGAACTGTATGATAATACGTTTGCCTTTTTGGTCGGCTGGAACGGTAAATTGCTTGCGGTACCAGCCGGTGCCAACGGTAGTAAAGCCTCCGCTCACCTGGCTGATGGCCGATGGGCTAAAGGGTGATAAGGCTCCGGGGAGGTCTTCGATACTCCAATCGTGGGGAAGGTCGACCTTACGCCAGTGGGAATCGTCAAACTTTACGTTTTCCGCGCCTTGCGCCCCGCCCCGGAAAAATGACCAGCTGTTATCGAAATTTTCGGTTCCGGTGTCCTGTGAAAACGCCCGGCTGCCTGTTGCAAGGAACAGGCAAACCATCATAAATTTGTGAAACATCAATTTATAGGAATAGCAGTAATTGGATAGCTAAATTTAACCAAATCTTTCAATTACGGCTGATAAATTGTCGTGCCCCAAGAAGTTATTGCAGCAGGCTCGGGTTGGCACTGGCCGGATCCTTGTAATTTTTGATAAAGTTGGCAACCTGTTCTGCCTCGTCATACATAAGCTCGCCTATTCCGTCGTACTCCCATTCACTCATATCGTCGCTGAAAGTGATGCTACCCATACCAACGCTGCCTGCGGTCAGTTTGTAGATACCGGTAATATAAAAATCATTATTCGGAAGCGTTTGAATGATGGGTGTGATAGTGAGATGTACGGGTCCTTCTGTGGTGTTCAGATTAAAGCCTGTTTGGTTAATCATAGCCGGTTTATTTTGTGATTAATTTAATGCGGTTCTAATTTAGCAAAAACTTTGCCATAAAAAATGATTTTGGCCAAAAGTAAGCGCAATATTGATAAGTTTGCAGCTATATCGCCTATTCATCCCGGTAAAATCGGGAGTTGATTGCTTCTGTTAGTCGTTAGGTTAAATGATCCGGCCCGATTGCAGGGATGAACACCCGGAATGATGGGGATGAAGCGATGAACGAACGCACAAAGATGAGACTAACGATACACGGGGCGGCCCGGCAGGTTACGGGCAGCATGCATTTGCTGGAGGTTGGCCAATATAAAATTCTGATCGACTGCGGGCTTGATTACGAAAAAGACCGCAGCATCCAATCCAACGAAGATTTTCCGTTTAATCCCGCTGAGATCGATATCGTGGTGTTAACCCATGCGCACATTGATCACTCGGGCAACCTGCCCACGCTGGTGCGCCTGGGCTTTAACGGCCAGATACTTTGCACCCCGCCGACTGCCGACCTTACCGAGCTTTTGCTGCTCGATTCGGTAAGCATATTTATGCACAAGGCGCAAAAAGGCCGCAAACATCGCAAAGGCAAATTCAACACGGGCGCACAGCCGCTTTACCTGCAAAAACATGTAGTGGACACCGTGGAGCGTTTTGTCCCTATCGGGTTTAACAGGCCATTCCGCATCAATGGGAATATTGAGTTGTACTTCGTGCCGGTTGGCCACCTGTTGGGAGCCGCAGCGGCGGTATTTAAAGTTACAGAGGACGGCATCGAGCAGTCGATTGCCTTTACCGGAGATGTAGGCCGCAAAAATTACCCGGTGCTTGACGATCCAGAAGCCCTGCACGATGTAGATTACCTGGTAACTGAAGCCACTTACGGCGGCCGCTACCACACCAAAGATCGGACAGTAGAGCAGGCCCTGATAGAAACCATCGAAATAGCTTGCATAAAAGAACAGGGCCGGCTCATTATCCCGGCATTCAGCATCGGCCGAACGCAATCATTGGTTTATTCGCTCAATAAGATATTCAGCAGCGGGCTGTTGCCACCCGTAAAGGTTTTTGTGGACAGCCCGCTGGCCATGCGCTCCACCGAGGTATTCCGCAAGTTCCATAGCCTGGTCAATAAGGAAGCACAGGACTTTTATAACCGCCGGGGCGATGAGTTTGAGTTTGATAATTTAGAGTATGTGGAAACCCTGAAGGACAGTCGCCAGGTTTCCAATTATTTTGAGCCATGCGTTATTATTTCATCGGCGGGGATGCTTGATGGCGGCCGGGTACAGGACCATTTGTTTCACAACATCCAGAATTATTACTGTACCATCCTATTTATCGGCTATTGCGCCAAGGGGACACTTGGTCATAGACTCCTTCGTGGCGATCCTATCGTGCACATCAAAGACCGGGACATGGCTGTATACGCTACCATCAAGCAAACCGATGTATTGAGCGCTCATGGCGACCATGAGGACCTGATGCAAACGGTAAGGCAACTGGATAAGAAAAAGCTAAAGAAAGTTTTCCTGGTGCATGGCGAAGTGATCAGCATGGACGCGCTGGCCACGGCGCTGGAGGGTGAGGGCTATGATGTGATCGTGCCGGAAAAAGGGATCACATACGAATTGAGTTAACACGAATTTCACGAATTAGGTCGAATTTCACGAATTGAGATTTGCACGAACGGCAGGAATTGAGTTAACACGAATTAAAGCGCCTGGAAAATTCGTGTAATTCGTATCAATTTGTGAAATTAGTGTCAATAATTAGTGTTTATTGAAGTGCTCGATAATCAAGGTTGCCAGCTCCACGCCAATTCTTTCCTGGGCTTCATTAGTGGCAGCGCCGATGTGAGGTGTTAAGGATATCTTCGGATGTTTAATGATCTCTTCGCGCGGTGTTGGCTCGTTATCAAATACGTCCAGCGCGGCGAACGCCACTTTACCGCTGTCGAGGGCTGTAACTAAATCCAGTTCGTCAATCAGGCCGCCGCGGGAAATATTTACAAGGCCAACGCCTTTTTTCATGCGGTTCAATTCTTCAGCGCCAATTAAAGCTTTATCTACAAATGGTGTATGCAAGGTGATAAAGTCAGCCTTTTCGATGATCTCATCCAAGGTCGCAGTTTGTACGGTTGCTTTTACTTTGATGCCGCCGCCTAAAATTAGTTCCAATTCCGGGTTAAACGGGTAAAGGTCGTATGCCAGTACATTCATGCCTACACCTATCGCTATTTTTGCCACTTCTTTGCCGATGCGGCCGAAACCTACGATGCCAAGGGTTTTATCGCGCAGCTCTACACCTTTGGCATAAGCTTTTTTCAGGTCGTTGAATTTTGTATTGCCTTCAACGGGCATTTTGCGGTTGCTATCGGGCAAAAAGCGCACACAACCGAAAAGTTGGGCAAAAACAAGTTCGGCAACCGATAAGGAAGACGAAGCCGGCGTATTGTAAACGCCGATGCCCTTTTCTTTGGCATAGTCTACATCAATATTGTCCACACCTACCCCGCCCCTGCCGATGAGCTTCAGGTTAGGACATGCGTCTATAAGCGCCTTGCGCACTTTGGTGGCGCTTCGTACTGTGATGGCGTCATATGCTTGTAATTTCTCCGGCAGTTGATCCTGCGGAATGTTGTTGGTATCTACTTCAAAGCCGGCATCTTCCAGCATTTTTTTGCCGATTGGGTCGATGCCGTCGTTGGCTAGTATTTTGATCATTGTTAAAGGGTTTAGCCCCCCAGCCCCCGCTGGCTAGCGGGGAGCAAAAAAGCGGGGCGGTATTATTATATAAAATATAAATAGTCCATTATTATTCCCCCTTCAGGGGGTTAGGGGGTTGGATTCTTCTCCGCAAATTCCTGCATGGCGTCTATTAATACGTAAACGCTGGTGATAGGCAGCGCGTTGTAAATCGAAGCGCGGAAACCACCTACGCTCCTATGTCCTTTTACACCTACGATATCTTTGGCGTCGCATAGTTTCAGGAAGGGTTTTTCAAGCTCCGGATTTTCCGTTACAAAGCAAACGTTCATATGCGAACGGTCCTCGGTTGCGCATACACCTTTAAATAACGGATTGCGGTCGATTTCTTCGTACAATACCCTTGCTTTGGCAATGTTTTCTTTTTCGATAGCCTCAACTCCACCTTTTGATTTCAGCCAGTTCAACGTCAGCATGGAAACATAGATCGCGAAACATGGCGGGGTGTTGTACATGGATCCGCCTTCGATCTGCGTTTGGTAATTGAACATGGACGGTATTTTACGACCTGATTTGCCCAATATATCATCTTTAATGATTACCAGGGTAGCGCCGGCGGGGCCCATATTCTTTTGCGCGCCGGCGTAGATCAGGCCGAAATCGGCCACATCGATCTTGCGGCTGAAAATATCCGACGACATATCACAAACAACCGGAACAGGCGAATCAGGAAAACTTTGCGACTGGGTGCCGTAGATGGTGTTGTTGGAGGTAATGTGGAAATACGCGGCGTCTGCCGGGATCACATAATCTTTGGGGATGTATGTAAAGTTGCTTTCTTTGGAGGTTGCCACTACCTGTGTATTGCCAAAATATTTGGCCTCTTTGATCGCTTTGTTGGCCCATACCCCTGTTTCAAGGTAAGCAGCTGTGCCATCTACAGGGAGCAGATTATAAGGCGCCAGCGCAAACTGTGTGCTTGCACCGCCCTGCATAAACAGAACAGAATATCCTTCGGGTACTCCGAGCAGCTCTTTAACCAGTTTTACAGCCTCGTCCAAAATGGCCTCGAATTCCGCCGAACGGTGCGATATCTCCAGGATGGATAGCCCGATGCCGTTAAGGTCGAGAACGCCTGCCGCGGCTTGTTTTAAAACCTCGTGGGGTAAAATGCCTGGTCCGGCTCCAAAATTATGTTTCATTGAATTAAGTTTTTTTGCTTCATTAAACCTGTCAGTCGCAAAACGTTGAATTTTTGAGGCGACCGAGGGTTTCATTTGATTTAAATTGGTCTGTACCAAAACGAAATTGATTAACAACTTTGTATTTTGACGGGCCGAAGTTAATTAATTTCGTAACCATAACAGCGTATATTTGCTTTTTTTGAAAAAAAGATACAATTAACAGACAATCGCTGATGATTATTTTAAATATTAAAAAAATTGCGGGGGTTTATTGAAATGCTTGTATCACGATCGAGCGGAAACGCTCAATTTTTTCAATTTTAGGATCATGCCGGATGGGTCGGGCGCAGAAAAAACGGCATTACCAGCCACAAAAACGTTCGCTCCTGCTTCGGCCAATTGGGCGACATTTGATTCATCCACGCCTCCGTCAACTTCAATAAGCAGATCGACATTTTTTTTGGCGCTCAGTTCTTTGAGGTCGTGTAATTTTTTGTAGGTATTGGCAATAAATTTTTGCCCGCCGAATCCGGGATTTACCGACATGATCAGTACCTGGTCGAGGTCGCCGATAATATCTTCAAGCAGAGCCACGGGTGTATGCGGGTTAAGCGCGACAGCGGCGCGACAGCCCAGTTCCTTAATGTACTGAACGGTGCGATGCAGGTTTGGGCAGACTTCATAATGAACAATAATGCCGTCGGCGCCGGCGTCCCGGAAACTTTTAAGGTAGCGGTCTGGATCAACGATCATCAAATGCACATCGAGGGGCTTTTTCGTATGCTTTTTTACCGTATTCATCACCGGGAACCCGAAAGAAATATTCGGCACAAACATCCCGTCCATCACGTCCACGTGTATCCACCCAGCTTCGCTGGCATTCAGCATTTCGATATCACGCTGCAAGTTGCCAAAATCGGCGGCTAAGATGGAGGGGGCTATGATAGTGTCCATACCGGCAAATGTAGGGTTTTAGTCCGAAAGTCGGGAAGTCCGGAAGACGAAGGTTTTGTAATAAGTTAGAAAGTGATACTTTGACTTAGATACTATGAATCTTCATGGAAAAGTCAGAAACTCGGTAAGATTTGGAAATATCTTAAAGTTTTGATGATGCTCACTCAATTCCGGAAGAGGACGCTAAAAGTTTATCAATAGTGGATGATTTGTTTTTACGAAATGCCGCCGACGCTTCTCCCGGACTATCTATTTATCTTTCGGACTTTCGGACTCTCTTCAATCACAATTTAGCAGCAAATCATAGTACTTCTGCATTAAAGCCACATCGTAATTTACAAGGGAACTATAGGCTTCGGCCACTAATTCGTTTAGGATAGACGCGCCGAGCTGGCCGGCACCGTTCGGGATAGATTCGTAGTACTTAATAAGTTCCTTTACGCGCAGTATCTCAGCCAGTAATTGCTGAACAAGATCGGATGATGGGCCCATACCTCCCTGCCCGGCATTGCTAAAAAAGTCTAAAGGATCATCAGGTGCAGGGGTCATTGTTCCGATCAATAGTGTAAGGGCGTAATTTGGCTAAAACAGTTAATCTCTAACTGGTTGAAACTTTAAAAGCCTTTGATTTGTTTCAAAAATTTTTAAATAATTTATCAAGAAAAAACAAAACCCTCATTTAGAGGGTTTTGTATAGTTTATTTAATCTTTAATTCCTGGCCGTTTCAGGTTTCGGCAATAAAGCTTTGCGGGAAAGTTTCAGCTTGCCTTGTTTGTCGATATCGAGTAGTTTTACCCTTACTTCGTCGCCCACGTTAAATATACCGTCCATGCTTTCGAAGCGTTTGTGGTCTATTTCCGAGATGTGCAGCAGGCCATCCTTGCCTGGCATTATCTCAACAAAAGCGCCAAACGGCATGATCGATTTCACTTTGCCTTCATAAATATCGCCGACTTCGGGTCTTGCTGCGATAGCGCGAATGCGTGAAACTGCTTTGTCGATCGCTTCCTTGTTATCGGCAAATATTTGAACGACGCCCTGGTTACCCACTTCTTCGATGTTGATAGTGGCGCCGGTTTCGCGCTGCATTTCCTGGATAATCTTACCTCCGGGGCCAATAACGGCGCCAATGTATTCTTTGTCGATCCTAAGGGTAATGATACGCGGAGCATGTGGTTTGTAGTCTGCACGCGGCTCGGCAATGGTTTTCTTCATCTCGCCAAGGATGTGCAAACGGCCTTCTTTCGCCTGTTCCAGCGCTTTACCAAGCACCTCGTAGGATAAGCCGTTTATCTTGAGGTCCATCTGGCAGGCGACAATACCTTTTGCAGTACCAGTGACCTTAAAGTCCATATCGCCTAAATGATCTTCGTCGCCCAGTATGTCAGATAAGATAGCATATTTGGTGCCCATTTCGTTAGTGATCAAACCCATCGCGATCCCTGATACCGGCGATTTGATCTTTACACCGGCATCCATCAATGCAAGGGTACCTGCGCACACGGTTGCCATGGAGGAAGATCCGTTTGATTCAAGGATATCCGAAACTATACGGATAGTATATGGATTTTCCTCGTCAGACGGTAATACCTGTTTCAGCGAACGCATGGCCAGGTTGCCATGGCCTATCTCGCGGCGGCCGGCTCCCCTGTTCGGGCGAACTTCGCCGGTTGAGAAGCCGGGAAAATTATAGTGCAAAAGGAATTTTGAATAACCGTTGATAAATGCGCCGTCTATCATTTGCTCATCATCCTTAGCGCCTAAGGTAACGCTGGTTAATGATTGTGTTTCGCCACGGGTAAACACTGCGGAACCGTGAGCCGCAGGCAGGTAGCCGATCTCGCTCCATATGGGACGGATCTGTGTAGTTGTACGGCCATCTAAGCGCTTGCCTTCATCCAATACAAGATTACGGATAGCGTCGTATTCAACGTCGTGGTAGTATTTCTTGGCTAAACCTTTAGTAATATCGTCGGTTTCGCCCATGGTGGCTATATAGGCATCTCGAACTTCCTTAAACTTCACGGCACGCTCGTCTTTTGCAGAGGCGGAAGAAGCGATAGCATAAACCTCTTCGTAAGTCGAAGCGTAAATGGCTTTCTTTAATTCTTCGTTGCTGTGCTCATGGCTATAAACGCGTTTTTCGGTTTTGCCAACAGCAATCGCCAGTTCTTTCTGAATGAAACATTGAACTTTGATAGCGGCGTGTGCAAATTTAATCGCTTCAACCAGCTCATCTTCCTGGATTTCTTTTGCTTCGCCCTCCACCATGTTCACGTCGTGCTCAGAGCCTGCAACTATAAATTCTAAAGTAGCGGTTTGCAGCTGCGTTAAAGTTGGATTGATGATCAATTGGCCGTCTACCTTGGCAACACGTACTTCGGATATAGGGCCGTTGAATGGGATATTCGATACCGCCAAAGCCGCGGAAGCTGCTAAACCAGCCAAACAGTCGGGCATGATATCCTTATCCGCAGAAATCAGGGTTATCATTACCTGGGTATCGGCATGATAATCTTCGGGGAACATCGGGCGCAAAGCGCGGTCGACCAAACGTGAAATTAAAACTTCATAATCCGAAAGACGTGCCTCGCGGCGCAAAAAACCACCCGGAATACGGCCAGTAGCGGCGTATTTTTCCTGGTAGTCGACCGATAAAGGTAAGAAGTCGACCCCCTCTTTTGCTTCAAGCGAAGAAACTACGGTAGCGAGCAGCATGGTGTCGCCCATTTTTACCACCACCGAGCCATCGGCTTGCTTGGCCAGTTTGCCGGTTTCGATCTCAATGGTGCGGCCGTCACCTAAATCGATAACCTTGTTAATTACATTTAAACTCATCTTTTTTGTGTTGTGATGCGCTTTTCATCTTTTGGAACGCACCGGTTTTTATGTTTGTGTATCCCGTACGTACGGGATTGAAAATGTAAAAAGCCATCCCCTGAATTTCGAGATGGCTTTTTATGAAAAACCCGGAAAGATTACTTAATGATATCCCTTAGCTGCAGGGCTTTGATGATAGCACGGTATCTTGCAATATCCTTGTTGTACAGGTAAGCGAGCAATGCGCGGCGTTTACCTACCAACTTTTGAAGCGATAGCTGGGTTGAAAAATCTTTCTTGTTATTTTTTAAGTGCCCGGTTAAATGAGCAATACGGGTGGTAAACAAGGCTACCTGGCCTTCGGCTGAACCTGTATCGGTTGCGCTTTTACCATGTTTTGCAAAAATCTCTGTTTTTGCTTCTTTACTTAAATACATTACCTGAATAATATTAAAGCGTGTTTATAAATTTTTGTTAATTGTGGGTGCAAAGGTAGGTAAAATATTATTGTTGTGCAATAGGCGGATACTGATGAATTGATGAATTGATGAATTGATGAATTGATGAATTGATGAATTGATGAATTGATGAATTGATGAATTGTTGGATTGTTTTATTGTTGGAAGGTTGTAAAGTTGGAATGTTGGAAGGTTGGGGTGTAGGGGCATTCTATTGTTTTATTGTTGGATTGTTTTATTGTTGGAAGGTTGGGATATGTTATTGTTAGATTGTTGGAAAGTTGCAATGTTGCAATGTTGTAAGGTTGGAATGTTGGGGCGTTGGACGTGTTATTGTTTTACGCTATGGGATCCTGGCGGTTGAATACCTGGCTTTAATTTGAGCGAAATTTTTCTGCCAGGAAGTTAACTTTTATCCACCGTAGTAGTCCAACTTTTGCACATTGTTGTTGCGTTTCGCGTTCTTTATGTTTTATTTGCAAAAAAATCAAGCTTAAATGGCTAAAAATCTGCTCATAGTTGAATCTCCGGCGAAGGCCAAAACCATTGAGGGATACCTTGGCAAGGACTTTACAGTAAAGTCGAGTTACGGCCATATCCGCGACCTGGTTAAGTCGGACGATGCGATAGACGTTGCTAATAATTTCCAACAAAAATACGAGGTTCCTGCTGATAAAAAGCAGATAGTAAGTGAGTTAAAGAAGCTCGCAAAGGAAGCCGACATCGTATGGCTGGCATCGGACGAGGACCGCGAAGGGGAAGCTATATCCTGGCACTTATTTGATACGCTCGATTTAAAGGACGCCAGTACCCGGCGCATCGTTTTCCACGAGATCACCAAACCTGCCATTATGCGGGCAATTGAGACGCCGCGTAAAATAGACTACAATTTAGTGAATGCCCAGCAGGCCCGGCGTGTTCTTGACCGTCTTGTTGGTTTTGAGCTATCACCCGTTTTGTGGAAAAAAGTTAAACCATCGCTGTCCGCCGGGCGGGTACAATCAGTTGCGGTACGGCTGATCGTCGACCGGGAGCGCGAGATCAATAAATTCAAGTCGGAAGCTGCGTTTAAAATTACGGCCATTTTCGGCAAAGGAAAGGAAGCGTTTAAAGCGGAGCTGCCCGAACGTTTTGGCAAGCAGGATGATGCAGAAAAGTTCCTGCGGGATTGCATCGAGGCGGTCTTCAACATCAAGTCGCTGGAAACCCGGCCGGCTAAACGTGCGCCGGCTGCGCCCTTCACTACTTCGACCCTGCAGCAGGAGGCCAGCCGAAAGCTTGGTTTTTCGGTTTCGCGGACGATGCAGGTGGCGCAGAAGCTCTATGAGTCGGGGCACATTACGTATATGCGTACCGATTCGGTAAACCTTTCTGAACAGGCGCTCACCGGCGCCGCCCAGGAGATTACCTCTGCATATGGCGCCAAATACCATCAGCACCGGCAATACAAGACTAAAAGCGCGAGTGCACAGGAAGCGCATGAGGCTATACGCCCCACCTATTTTCAAAACCATACCATAAAGGGCGATTCAAGCGAAATGCGTTTGTACGACCTGATATGGAAAAGGGCCATCGCGTCGCAAATGAGCGAGGCGCTGTTTGAAAAGACCACAGCAAAGATCGGTATATCCACCCGTAAGGAGGAGTTGGTAGCGAATGGTGAAGTAATGAAGTTTGATGGTTTCCTGAAAGTTTACCTTGAATCGAGCGACGATGACGAAGATAACCTGCAGGATGGTGAAAACGCTATTCTGCCGCCGCTCACCAAAGGCCAGTTACTAAGCTTGCAGGAAATGTTGGCCACGGAACGTTTTTCACGACCCGCAGCCCGGTATACCGAAGCCAGCCTTGTGAAAAAACTGGAAGAGCTGGGTATCGGACGGCCGTCCACCTACGCCCCTACCATCTCTACCGTTCAGAACCGCGGGTATGTGGTTAAGGAAGACCGCGAGGGAAAACAAAGGGTTTTTCGGGTGTTGACACTGAAAAATGGCAGCATAACCAAAGAAGAAAAAACTGAAAATACCGGCGCCGAACGCGCTAAGTTGTTCCCGACCGACATTGGCTCGGTAGTGAACGATTTTTTGGTACAGTATTTTAAGAATATCGTCGATTTTAACTTTACAGCGACGGTTGAAAAGCAGTTTGATGAAATTGCCCAGGGATTGCAGGAATGGACCGATATGATCAGGAGTTTTTATACCCCTTTTCATAAGGAAGTGGAAAACACCATTCAAACGGCGGACAAAGCAACCGGGGAAAGGGAATTGGGCATTCACCCGACAAACGGTAAAAAAGTTTCGGTGCGGGTGGGACGTTTCGGCCCCTTTGTACAGGTCGGCGAACCCGTGGTTGAGGGTGGTAACGAGGAAAAACCCTTGTTTGCCAGTCTGCGTAACGGGCAGAGCATTGAAACCATCAGCCTTGACGAAGCACTTGAGCTATTTAAGCTGCCGAAAAATGTCGGTATTTTTGAGGATAAGGACATGACAGTTGCGATAGGTAAATTTGGACCTTATATAAGGCATGACGGCGCTTTTTATTCACTGCCAAAGGAAATCGACCCGATGGATGTAACTACAGAGCAAGCTATAAGCCTCATCGTGGATAAACGCAAGAAAGATGCCGAGCGGGTGATTAAGGCTTTCGACGAGGATCCGGCGGTTAAAGTGTTGAACGGCCGGTTTGGGCCCTATATTGAATTTGGAAAACTGAACGTTAAAATACCAAAAGGCAAGGACCCCAAGTCACTAACCTTTGAGGAATGTAAGGAACTGGCCGCGACTGCTGAGAAGGAACCGAAGAAGACAGGAAAGAAGTTTGTGAAGAAGAAATAGATTGAAGAATTGTAATGTTGTAAAGTTGAAATGTTGGAAGGTTAAATTGCGGGGAGTTGTAAAGTTGTAAAGTTGGAATGTTAAATTGAGGGAAGTTGTAATGTTGCAAAGTTGAAAGGTTAATTTATTTTTCAACAACGGATTCAATTCCCATTGTAGCTAACTAATTGGCAGTATTAACAAAAAACTGAGGTTGCCTGTCAATATGGAAAATAATATCCGCCCCGGGAACCAAAACATTACAACATTCCAACTTTTCAACATTCCAACAGAGAAAACAATGATAAAAGATCTGCCAAAAAATATTGTAAAGGATATAGCCATAGCGGTAGCGTTGGAAAAAGAAAGCGTGGAGAGCAAGCTTTGGTACGTTTACCTCATCAACCTGAAAAATGAACCGATAGAGAATGTTTTGATCACGTCGCGCGGGTATGGTGAAAAGAACGGCGAACAGGTAAAAACGTCCACCTTACGGCATATGTTCCCGGTGGTTGAGCAAGGTAGTTACAAACTTATCGAGCCGATTGACGAGCAAACCTTTGGCTTGAACAATGAGTACTGGCTGAGCTATTATATCGGCAAAGATATTTACGACAAGAAATTTATCTTTTTACCCGAAAGCATTGTCGACATGAATTTTACGCGTCTGCCGCTGATGAATAAGATCGGGGTGATGATACGGTAGTGAGGAGTGGCGTAGTGAATGGTGAGTGGCAGTAGCAGTAGTAGTAGTTTGGACATGGTTTATAACGAGAGGTAAAAGAGAAAACCTGGGCGTAGGTCATCACGCCGCTTTGCGCAGCGGTGAGCCAGAAAGGAAAGGCCGATAACACAGGTGTTCGGAATCCTTCAAAACCAGCTCAAGGCTAACGTTAATCGTAAGTGTCTGGCGGCGAAACCCCTCCCCGCCACTTCACAGCCAACCACGCCCCTCCCGGGGGAGGGAGCTTTCGCCAAGATGTAAATCTTCTGAACACTTATGGCTGATACCCCAGGATTTTCACTGCGTTTTGGCTGGCCAAATCTAATTGTCATCCTAAAATAAATATTTTTACAAATAGTATTTATTATCATAGATTGTTTAACTTTCAGGTAATAAATCAACCTAATTCATGAACTCTTCCAACAGCCTTTCCGGTAACCGGAGAGGGTTAATTACCATCGGCGTTTCGGCTGCGCTGATAGCCATTGTCGTTTTTATTTTTATCAAAACCCATCACAAAAACAAGATCGATCCCGGTTTTAGCAAGTACATCGAATCCTACACAACCGGCATTATCTCCAAGGGAAGCAACATTCGCATCAAGCTGGCGGGCGATGTACCCACCACACACGAACAGAACGGCTCGCTTGGCGACGATGTCTTTGATTTCTCGCCGTCCATAAAAGGCAAAGCTTACTGGGTGGATGAGCGCACCGTTGAGTTCAGGCCGGCACAAAAATTCGATCCGGATAAAAGCTATTCCGTCGAGTTCAAGCTCGGCAAGCTGGTAAAGGTGCCCGATCAGTTTGAGGATTTTAAGTTCGGATTTCAAACGGTTAAGCCTGATTTTTCGGTATCGTTTAACGGCCTGCAGACTGCTACAAATACTTCTGTTGACGAAATGAAGCTAACTGGCGTAATCCAGACGGCCGACGACGAAAGTTTTGCCGATGTGGAAAAGCTGATCAATACCAGCTATACATTCCCGGTGCAGGTGAGCTGGCAGCATAACGCCCTTATGAAGAGCCACCAGTTTACCATCACCCAGATCAAACGGGAGAAGGATAAAGTTAACCCGCTTGCAGTAAGCTGGGACGGGGCCAGCCTGAATGTTAATAAAAAAGGCAACCAGGAATTTATAATACCGGCCATCGGCGATTTTAAGGTGCTTGACATAAGGGCGTCGCAGGACCAGGATGAATATGTGCTGATCCAATTTTCGGATGCGATAAAAGTTGGACAGGATTTGAACGGGCTGATCGGTATCGGCAATATCAGCGAACCTGCCTATACCGTTGAGGGAAGCATGGTTAAAGTTTTCGCGCCGGAGCAACTCGAGGGCAATTACAACGTTTTTGTGAACGAGGGTGTCCAAAATATTTCGGGTCAAAAGATCAAAAAGGGCTATACAGGCAACGTGTTTTTTGAAAACCGCATGCCATCCGTATCGATTCCGGGCAAAGGGGTGATCCTACCCGATTCCGGGAGGTTGATGATGCCATTTGAAGCCGTGAACCTGAATGCAGTGGATGTGAGCATTATTAAGATATATGCAGACAACGTGCCGCAATATTTCCAGGACAATGATTACAATGGCGGCGACGAACTGCGGCATGTAGGCAGGCCCATCGTTCAAAAAACCATCCGGCTTGACCAGGATAAAGGCCTGAACCTGAACAAGAAAAACCGGTTTATGCTCGACCTTGACCAGATGCTGCGCACTGAGCCGGGCGCCATTTACCGGGTGATCGTCGGTTTCAGGAAGGAATATTCGCTCTACAATTGCTCATTGGGCAGCCCGACGGTCAAAAGCAACAGTGACGAGGGAGATGACTATGGAGAAGGCGAGAACAACGACCGGAATACTGCGAACATAAGCGATGAGGATGACGATTTTTGGTCGAGGTACGATAGTTATTACCCGGACGGCTTCGACTGGCAACATCGGGATGACCCTTGCACCAATTCATACTTTACCAAGGACCGCTGGGCGACACGGAATATTATTGCCTCGAACATCGGCCTGATCGCCAAAAAGGGGAACGACAATGGCATGGTAGTGGCTGTCACCGATATATTAACGGCTAAACCCTTGTCGGGAGTCGACCTGGAATTACTCGACTACCAAAAGCAGGTTTTGTACAAAGCAACTTCGGATGGGGATGGCTTCGCCAAATTCGACCTCAAGCGCAAACCATATTTGCTGGTGGCCAAAAGCGGTAATGAACGCGGTTACCTGCGGGTTGATGATGGCAGCTCGCTCCCACTTTCGCGGTTCAACGTGGGCGGCGACGAGATACAAAGCGGTTTAAAAGGCTTTATTTATGGTGAGCGCGGTGTTTGGCGGCCCGGGGATTCCATCTATATGTCGTTTATCCTGCAGGATAAGCTTAAGACGTTGCCTGCCGATGATCCGGTGGAGTTTGAACTTTATGACCCGAACGATAAGCTTTACAAGCGCTTGGTGAGCAATTCGCCAATCGACGGGTTTTACAGCTTTCATACCGCAACGGAGACCTCCTCGCCTACCGGCAACTGGACCGCAAAAGTAAAAGTGGGCGGCGCAACGTTTGAGAAGAATGTGAAGATCGAAACGATCATGCCTAACCGGCTCAAGATCAATTTAAGCTTTAACGGCGCCACTGAATTAACCAAAGGCAGCGGCGTAAATGGAACTTTAACCTCCCAATGGCTGTTCGGCGGCACTGCACAAAACCTGAAGGCCAAAGTCGACGCATTTCTAACTGCGAGAGAAACGGCATTTAAAAATTATCCGGATTATAATTTTGACGACCCTACCCTCTCCTTTAATACGCAAACCTCCACCATTTTTGATGGCAGGCTGGATGAAAATGGCAAAGCAGCGGTCAACACCGATATCAATGTGGATAAACAGGCGCCGGGGCAGCTTTCAGCGAATTTCCTCATCAAGGTTTTTGAGCCGGGGGGCAATTTCAGCATTCAGTCGATGAGTATGCCTTATAATGTGTATCCCGGTTATGTGGGCGTAAAAACACCTAAAGGCAGTGAACTTTCGGGAATGCTTTACACTGATAAGGATAATACGATCGACATTGCAGACGTGGATACCAAGGGCAATCCTTTTGAAGGCACACGGACCGTGGAGCTGGAGCTTTATAAAATACAATGGCGCTGGTGGTGGGATCAAACCGGCAGCCAGTTCAGCAATTTTACACAGGACAAGTACAACAAGCTGATCAAAACCGAAAATGTTCGCGTTGTGAACGGCCATGCACAATGGAACCTGCATATCAATAAAGCCGATTGGGGACGCTACCTGCTGAGGGTAAAAGATCCTGAAACAGGGCATTCCACCGGCAAAATAATTTATGTGGACTGGCCTGATTGGTCGGAACGGCTACAGGAAACCAATCCTACCGAGGCTGCGATGCTATCGTTCACGTCCGATAAAACCAATTATAAAGTGGGCGAAGATGCTACGCTTACCATTCCGACGATGTCTGACGGCAGGGCGCTTGTTAGCCTAGAAAACGGCAGCAAGGTGTTGAGCACTACCTGGATAGACACCAAAAAGGGTCAGACGCGGTATACTTTCAAGATTGACGGTACAATGGCGCCAAATATTTTTGTGAATGTTACGCTGCTGCAGCGCCATTCCCAAACGGTTAATGACCTTCCTATCCGTATGTACGGCGCCATCCCGCTGGAAGTGGAAGACCCGGCAACCATCCTGAAACCTGTTATCAGCATGCCGGAGAAGATCCGCCCCGAAACCCGATCATCAGTAACAGTTAGCGAGGCATCCGGCAAAGAAATGACCTATACCATCGCCATTGTGGATGAGGGCCTGCTGGACATCACCAATTACAAAACGCCAAACCCACGCGAAACTTTTTATACGCGCGAAGCGCTGGGCGTAAAAACCTGGGACCTGTTCGACTATATCATCGGCGCCTATGGAGGCGGGCTTGAACGCATCCTTAGCCTCGGCGGTGATGGCACAGCCGGCGTGAACCATAACGTTACGGTAAACCGCTTTAAACCGGTGGTGAAGTTCCTGGGGCCGTTCCATTTGGGTGGCGGCGAAAAACAGACCCATGCATTTACATTGCCGCAATATATCGGTTCTGTAAAGGTAATGGTGATTGCCGGGCACGAAGGCGCTTACGGTTTCGCCGATAAATACGTGGCTGTGAAAAAGCCCCTGATGATTTTGGCTACGCTGCCCCGCGTGCTGGGCCCGACGGAAAAGATACAGCTTCCCGTAACAGTTTTTGCCGGTGAAAATACCGTAAAAACCGTGAGTGTGCAGGTGCAGTCGAACATGTTCAGCAACCTGGCCGGCAACGACCAGAAGACGATCACCTTTGCCAAACCGGGCGACCAATTGGTAACCTTTAACCTGGATGTGAAGGACTTTATCGGCGTTGGCAAGGTGAGGATCACGGCCCGGAGCGGAAAGGAAACATCAGCCTATGATGTGGAAATGAATGTCCGCAACCCGAACCCTCCCGTTACGAAGGTGTTGGAAAAAGAGCTGGAGCCGGGTGAGGCCTGGAATACCGGCTTTGCTGCAATCGGCATGAACGGCACCAACAAAAATACATTGGAAGTTGCTTCGATACCCCCATTAAATCTCGCCAAACGGCTGGATTACCTGATAGAATATCCTTACGGCTGCGTGGAGCAGACGACTTCATCGGGATTTCCGCAGTTGTATTTAGACCAGCTGACCGATCTTTCTCCGGCACAAAAAGCATTTACGGAGCGGAATATAAAATCGACCATCGAGCGCTTGAACGGCTTTCAATTGGCCACCGGTGGATTAAGTTACTGGCCGGGCATTGGCGATGCGGACGAATGGGGAACCAATTATGCAGGTCATTTTATGCTGGCGGCTCAGGACAAGGGCTACAGCCTCCCCATCGGCTTTATGGAACGGTGGAAAAATTATCAAAAACAAAAGGCACAAACATGGGCGCCCGACAGCCATAAATTTTACGGTGATGACCTGGACCAGGCGTACAGACTATACTTGCTGGCCCTTGCCCGTGCCCCAGAGCTCGGAGCAATGAACCGATTGAGAGAATTCCCATACCTGACTGTGGAGGCACGCTGGCGGCTGGCTGCGGCATACAAGCTGGCGGGGCAGCCGGAAGTTGGCAGGCAGATGATTGCCGGATTACCGCTCACAATAAAGCCTTACTACGCCCTTTATGGCACCTATGGATCTGACTTGCGCGACGAAGCGATGATTTTGGAGACACTTACCCTGCTGGGCCAGCAGCAAAAAGCAGCCGGACAATTGCGGCTGGTAGCTTCGCGGTTATCTGAAGATGACTGGTACAGCACCCAAACTACCGCATACTCCCTGATTGCGATTGCGGAATATTGCGGCAAAAATAAAGCCGGGGCCAAATTGTCGTTTAACTACCAGTCGGGCACGGCAAAGGGAAGTGTAAGTTCCCCGTCGTACCTCTGGCAAACCAGTTTGGCGGCGAACGGCGGCAATTTGGTGCTTAAAAACAATGGCAGCAACAGGCTATACATCCGGGTGATACAGCGCGGGCAGCCTGCATCGGGGCAGGATGTCCAGTCAATTGTAAATTCGGATATTTTAGACATGCATATCGGGTACTATACACTTAGCGGTCATGAGCTCGACCCTACGAAATTAAAACAGGGCACTGACTTTGTGGCCAAGGTTACCATCAAAAATCCCGGTCATCGCGGACCTTATCAGAATATGGCACTCACACAGATATTCCCTTCGGGCTGGGAGATTTTAAATTCGAGGTTAACGGGAACAGAAGGTGCATTTACGTCGTCGGACTATGATTACCTGGATATCCGGGACGACCGGGTTTATACCTACTTCAGCCTGTACGACGATAAGGAAGTTACGTACTATGTGATGCTGAATGCGGCCTATGTGGGCAAGTATTATATGCCGGCCACTTATTGCGAGGCGATGTACAATCATACCATTAATGCGCTGATAAAGGGACAATGGGTTGAGGTAGAGCAGTAGGGTTTGATTTCGGATTTTCGATTTCGGATTTCGGATTTTCGGAATTTTTCGCTGCACTCAAGAGGCGGTTTCGATTTTTCGCTGTTGTTTGTTTTGAGTGCCTTTTATAACGGGCTGCTGCATGCACCAGATAGGTGCGACGCTGCCGCACCTTTTGGATAAGTCAATTAAAACTGCCTGAAACGTTTTACATTGCTCAGGCTAAAGCCCGCTCTACATTTTCAACTACCAATCACATTATAGGTTAATACAAATAAACATTTTTTTGCTCCCGCTGTTACCAGTTTTGTACATGAAGAAACACGTTTACACTACCGGAATCATCGGTAATTGCGCCTACCTGGCCCACATCAATAAAAACACCAATGTCGACTGGCTTTGCTGGCCGCGCTTTGACAGCACCTTTATTTTTGGTGGCTTGCTGGATAAAAATAAAGGCGGTTCGTTTTCCATATTGCCGCAGGATGATTATACCTCGCACCAGTATTACCTCGAAAATACTAATGTTCTTATCACCGAAATAACGGTAAAAAACGGGAACAGCTACCGCATCACGGATTTTGCGCCCCGTTTCCAGGAACACCAGCGTTTTTATAAAGCGCTGATGCTTATCCGCAAGATCGAACCCATCAACGGCTCACCACGCATTACCGTCAAATGCGAGCCGGTAACCGACTACGGGGCCACCAAACTTCATGTAAACCGGGGCAGCAACCACATCCAGTTTTTAGGGGGCGACGAAACCATGCGCTTAACCACCAATATACCGGTGAGCTATGTTTTTGATGAGCAAGCCTTCGTGCTGAATGATTGCCGGTACCTGGTTTTGACTTACGGCGAGCCGTTAGAGGCGCCGCTCATCAGCACCGCAGAACGTTTTTTACGCGAAACAACCAGTTATTGGCGTCTATGGATCAAGCACTCCTCCATCGCGACGTATTTCCAGCCCTATGTGATCCGCTCGGCCCTGGCATTGAAGATACACCAGTTTGAGGATACGGGCGCCATTATTGCCGCCAGCACCACCAGCCTGCCCGAAGCTCCCGGCACCGGCCGCAATTGGGATTACCGTTACTGCTGGCTGCGGGATACCTATTACGTCATCACCGCCCTCAACCACATCGGCCACTTTGAGGAAATGGAAAGATATTTCGGCTATGTAACCGATATCTCTTTTAGCGAGGATGAACGCTACCAGCCGCTGTATGGCATTACCGCAAATAAGGACCTTGTGGAAACCATTCTCGACGACCTTGACGGGTATATGGGCAATAAGCCGGTCCGCATTGGCAACCAGGCATAT
>Ga0206864_1134_pt1 | contig 24832 bp, 18 predicted proteins | sample Alteio_BWOrgCont_42_FD_152632 | JGI IMG/M metagenome (GOLD analysis project Ga0206864, IMG submission 152632) | Enriched cells from forest soil in Barre Woods Harvard Forest LTER site, Petersham, Massachusetts, United States -... | ecosystem: Environmental > Terrestrial > Soil > Temperate forest >...
TGGCCATTCCTCCATAATGTCCTTATTTAAAAAACGCCAGTCTGGATTTTCCGTCTCAATTAAACTTATTTTTTTACTTCGTCGCCAGCCTTTAATCTCTTTTTCTCTTTCAATAGCATGGTTTACATATTGATATCTTTCGAAATACAATAAATAATAGCATTTGTATTTACTTGTAAAACTATCTTCCTGATCAATGCCAAAATAATGTTCGTATAATCTTCTATCCAGGTCATTTGTAACACCTGTATATAATACCTTTTTACTGTAGTTTGTAAGAATGTAAGTGTAAAAATTATATATTCTCATTGAATAAAGATAAGTTAATTTCTTTCATCGGTCGTGCAAAGTGAAGCGTCTTCGATACCTTGCCAGCGGGCTACCTTGTTGTTTAAGAAGATCCTTCGCTTTGCTCAGGATGACAAATGCGGCTCCTTATACAATCCAAAATCACTTAACGCAATACAAACCGGTGATTTTGTTATACGCAGCCGTACTTTATCAGCGCTGACAGCCTGTTGCAAGCGTATAAGCCTGTTCCCACCAATACTTGTTGCAGTCGCAATCTCTTCCCATTTTCCATCTTTAAAAATATCAATGGCAACCGCTTCAACGCGCTGGCCAAGTTTAATATTTTCCCGCAAACGGATGACATTAAAGGTTTTAGTTTTATGTAAGTCAATAATAAGCTGAGGTGTTGTTACTTTATCATCTGTGGCCCAGTAACTATACCGGTTATTATCCAATAAATTTTGCGGGCCGAATTTAGCTTTGTTACCGCCGCGCACATTGCTGGCTTTTAAAGTAGACCCTTTTGCAAGGTTAACAGCAAACGTTTGTTTCAATATATCGCCGAATTGGTGTAATGATTTTACATCATTATCATAAATTAATCCTCGCCTATCCGGCGACAGCCCCAAATCAAGGCAAGCCCCGTGCCCTACACTCTGATAATATAAGCTGAGCAAAGTATCAGGCGATTTTACTTTATCGTCCTGGTCTTTATGATAAAACCATCCGGGTCTTAAAGAAACGTCACATTCGGCAGGCATCCAGTATTTGCCGTCCCGCTGCCCTTCGGTGCCCTCATAATCTTTGGTATAACCGTTGCCGGGAGTTTTGCCTTCATCGGGTGCGTGAGGCGTATAGGTCGCCCAGCAGGTTTCACCGGCATGGCCTTTTTCATTGCCAACCCAACGCACATCCGGGCCAACATCGCCAAACAAAACTGCACCGGGCGCCAGCTTCCTCGGTATGGCCCAGGTAGTGTCCCAGCCGTAATAAGTGGAGCGGTCAATTTTCCGCACTTCACGGGCGCCGCCATAGTAACCATCACCGCCATTTGCACCGTCAAACCATGATATAAATATCGGGCCGTAATGGGTATAAAGCTCTGCAAGCTGTTTGCGGTAAACATCAGTCACATATTCAGGCTTGCCATAAAACGCGCTGTTCCTGTCCCAGGGTGAACAGTAAACGCCCATTTTCATACCCAGCTTATTGCAGGCATCGCGGTATTCCTGCAAAATATCACCTTCGCCATTTTTGTATGGGCTTTTTGATATGTTATGTTCCGTTGTTTTGGTCGGCCATAAACAAAAACCGTCATGGTGTTTAGCAACAACTACAATTCCTTTAAAGCCGCCTGCTTTTGCTGCGCCAACAATTTGCATAGCACTGAATTGCGTTGGGTTAACTATTTGCGGGTCTTCATCACCATAGCCCCACTCCTTATTTGTATAAGTATCCGGCCCAAAGTGAATGATGCAATACATTTCGGTTTCCTGCCATTTTAATTGCCTTTCGGTTGGCAACGGGCCATAAGGTTTTGGCGCGGGCTGTGAATAAGCGAATAAACCACAAATCAATAAAAATGCAGGCAAAAAGATATTTTTCATCAAAAAGACAATTTACAATGGTGGCACTAATGTAAATGTTTTCTGATAAATATGCGTGAACAATACCTTGTGTCTGAATTAGTGCAGGAAACGCGACCGTCGGTATTTTTATGAGGCGATTGGATTACCCTAATGCAAATTTAACAACAGCGTTTGTATGCATTACCGTAGTATCAAATAATGGCACACTGCAATCTTCCTTCTTTATCAAATGGGGAAACTCTGTACATCCTAAAATAACACCTCCGGCGCCTTGTTCAATCAGGCTGCTGATTATTTCAATAAACCTTTTTTTCGTCGCCGCAGAAAATATCCCTTTTCCCATTTCATTAAAAACGGCATTATTCATAAACTCCCTGTCTTCCTTTTCGGGAATAAGTACTTCAATGTGCTTTTTTAAAAGTTTATCTTTAAAGAAACTTTCTTCCATGGTTATTTTGGTACCGAGGAAAGCAACTTTTTTTATCTGGTGCAATTCAATTTCATTCGCGGCAGCTTCAGCAATATGGATTAGCGGTATACCAATATTTTGCTGAATAACGTCAGCGGCTATATGCGGGGTATTTGCACAAAGAACAATACAATCTGCTCCTGCGCCTTCCAGGTTTTTGGCAATTTCGGGGAGCATTGTAAAAGGCTGAAACCAATCTTTAAGTTCAGCAGGCGGTTTAAACTCTTCAAAATTTACTGAATAAAGCAATATTTTAGCTGAGTTTAATCCACCAAGCTGATCATTTATTTGCTGATTAATATTCCTGTAATAATCTATCGTTGATATAAAGGAAGTACCGCCTATGAGGCCTATCGTTTTCATGTTTTATGCTTTAGTTAGCCATCTTTCATTTATCCCTTGCAGCACTTTTTCATAATTAGGGGTAGGAACGTTTAGTTCTTTACCAAGCGTTATTACATAAACGGTTAATGAATTTAACTCTGTTTTCTTCCCGTTTTTAAAATCAGTATGCATTGATGTTGTTGATTCATACGGTAGGGCGGCCATCCTGTCTAAGAATTTTTGAATGATGTTCCCAGGCAAAATAATACCCTTGGCTTCCGCCACAGTTTTTAATTCTGTCATTAAAGCTATCAGCGTTTCTTTATAATCGGGATTTTTTAAAATATCACCAAGACAAACGTCGTAGCATGACATGATGGTTGCAAACGGAGAGATGAACAGAAACTTTTCCCATAGAGTGATGGAAATACTGTCGGAAACGTCTGCATTAATATCAGCCGCTTTCAAAATTGCAGCAATCTTTTCGGCATTTTCCTTGCTGTCACCAGCACCAAAATAAAATTGAGGAGGATTGCCTGTTTCTTTTATTACTCCCGGTGCAATCAACCGTGATATGATATAAGCACAGCCCTCTAAAACGTATATTCCGGGAAATATTTTTTTTATGTTGTCAGCAGCATCCAGGCCATTCAAAAAAGGAATAATTATTGTTTTATCGTTGGTACAGTTTTTAAAGGGCGTTAAGCTTGTTTCCAAATCATAGCTTTTAACGCAGCAAATGATCAAATCAACGGTTCCTAATGTGCCGGGTTGATGCGTTACTACTGATGGGTAAGCGGTTTCTTCGCCTTGCCCGGATATAAGTTTTAAACCGTTTAACCTGATCGCATTTGCGTTTTCGCCCCTGGCAATGAATATTATTTCGATATCCGCGGAACTGGCATACTTTGCGGCTAACTTTCCGCCTAAGTACCCGCCAACACCCCCTATTCCTACAATTGCAATTCTGAATTTTGATGTCATAATGTTGTAAAGCTAAATTATAAATAGCGATTGCCTTCCTAAAGGGAATTTGCAAAAAATGGTCAAAATGACAAATAAATGAATAAGGTTGTTCTAATAAATGTATTATAGGGACTTAAAACTTAAATGGCGTTATTTATTTTCAATATCATTTGCTAAATTTGTTAGCATGAAACGTTCCGGAAGTGCTGATCTGCCTTTACATTATGGTTATGTGCCTGTTTGGCTTGCTGAAAGGATGGCGAAGCTGGGCTTGGCTGTAGTAGAAAATATTGTGCTGGATTATGGAAAAGATGAGGTATTACGCAGGTTAAGTGACCCGTTTTGGTTTCAAAGCTTAGGTGCTGTGATGGGGATGGACTGGCATTCATCAGGCATTACTACTTCTGTTATGGGCGCGTTGAAACGGGCCGTTAATCCGCATAGCAGGGATTTAGGTATTTATATTTGCGGCGGAAAAGGCAAATATTCCAAACAAACTCCGGGCGAACTATTAAGGATAAGCGAAACTACAGGGCTTGATGGCAATTACCTTGTAAGATGCAGTAAACTAAGCGCAAAGGTTGATAATACAGCTATACAGGATGGTTTTCAATTATATACCCACAATTTTATTTTAAGCAGCAGCGGTAACTGGGCCGTGGTGCAGCAGGGAATGAGTGATATTACCGGTACTGCGAGACGGTATCATTGGCATTCAGAAGGCCTTACTTCCTTTGTGGATGACCCGCATACCTTTATTTATGGTCAAAATACCGGGGAAATTTTAAATATGGCGGATAAACTGGCTGATGGTTCAAGAAAAGGCGTTATGCAAATTGCCGGTGAAAACCCGGAATATATGCTTAAAGAAATAAATAAATTAGTAATGCCAGCCCATCACGATGTAAAAGCAAAAGATGTAGATATGAAAAGGCTGGGGGCTGTTTTATGGCTGGCGCACGAACAACAGCCAAAGGATTTTGAAGGGCTTTTACTATTGCAGGGTCTGGGCCCGCGAACATTACAGTCATTGGCTTTAGTTAGCGAGGTAATACACGGCACACCATCCAGGTTTAAAGACCCGGCAAGATTTTCTTTTGCCCATGGCGGTAAAGATGGGCATCCGTTCCCGGTGCCCGTTAAAGTTTATGATGAAACCATAGGTGTACTGCAAAATGCTATTTATAAAGCTAAATTAGGTATATCCGAAAAAAATGAGGCTATAAAGCGATTAACGCAGGTAGCTCAACACGCTGAAAAGGATTTTACCCCAAATACCAATTTTGATAAGGTAATTCAACAAGAGAGGGATAATTCTTGGAAATATGGCGGCCGGACTGTTTTTGGTAAGGCTAAACCGCCTGTTCAGCAACAACTCGAGTTGTTTTAGGCTAATTTATTGCTATTTAAAATGAGTTGTTCCCTGGTAACACCTAAGCCTGCCAAAAACCGCGTAATAATAAACGTTATTTTCAAGCTAAAAAGGCGATAGAGCAAACTGGTTAAACAGTCAATCATTAATAATTGTATGATTAACATTTGTGGAGAAAAATTAAAAAGGCTTCAATTTAAACGTAAAAGCAATATTTCTAAGAAAATTTTAGATAAATTGTAACAAAATCAAGGATTTATCAAATAAAAAGTAAAAATATTTGGAATTGCAGTAATTATTTATAATTTTTGAGGAGAAAATAAGAGATTAAATTAAATATTTATTTATTCCAATTTCAAAATCTATTATTATTATGAACCAGAGACTACTTAATGGATTTATAGCTGACTTGAAAAGTTTGTTTATCCCCAAAAAACAAAGATTTGTTCCCGTTAAAGTGCAAGCAGTAAAAAATGACCGCAGAAATTTGCCTAATCTTAAAAAGTAGTATTAAATAACCTTAAGGTCCTCAAACTGGTTCACGATTTTACTCCATATTTCATTTGAAATAATTTCAGGTGAATTATCTCCATTTGTTATTAAAACCTTTTCTTCATTTTTCAGTAAGTCCATCACTTCAAAATATTTGTTCCTTACGTTTTGAAGATTTTCTAATGTTTCATAAAGTTCTATCGTATTTCGCCCTTTATTCAACCTTTCAATGCTCAGTTCAGGGGATATATCGATGTAGATGTTCAAATCAGGCCGCAAAAGATTTGCGCTCAGCGAGTTTGCTTTAATTACCCAATCCAGGTCCATGTGGGTACTTTGATAGGCGTAAGACGAAAAATAATACCGGTCGGTTATTACGGTATAGCCTTCTTCTAATTTTTTCAAGATACCGTTTGTTTTATTCAACAAGTGATCTAACCTGTCAGCTACAAAAAGGCCGGCAATGGTACGGTGGTCAGCTTCTACTTTATGGCTGAATATGTCCCTGATGATCTTCCCGATAGGGCTATCTGTTGGCTCACAGGTTGTATAAACTTTTATTCCGGCCTTTTCCAGCTTTTCCGTTAATAATTTTACCTGGGTGCTTTTCCCACTGCCGTCAATGCCTTCAAAGGCGATAAAAAGGTTTTTCTTCATTAATAACCTGTCCGAATTTGTTTCCGGTCAAATATACAGGTCTAAAGATATATTATACCTAAGGCACATGAAATTATTGAAGTTTGATAAAACTACATTAACGTGAGTTCGGGATAAGAATTGGATACCATTTCATTATGCCCCATCGGGGCTACCGCTTTGTAGAAACCAAATAACAAGGATAATTGCCACGTCAATGGCTACCCTTCGCGAATTGGGTAACCACTAACGTGGCAAAAATAACGTTTGAATGACGTGCTACAAAGCGGTAGCCCCGATGGGGCAAAGGTTTTTTCTTATCCCGAACTCACGTTACTTTAATGACGTTAAAACCGCATTTGCGGAGTCAAGGTGCATTTTTATAATTGGCAGAGTTTTCGCCGCAAAGTTTTTGATATCGGCGTCAGCGTTTTGGGCAGCGCCGGTAAATAATTTTATAGCCCCTTCATGATCTGTTACCATCATTTGCAGATAAGCCTTATCAAATGTTACCCCTGATTTTTTTGAAAGGTCAGTAATCAATTGCTGATGGACAGCATTTATTGTATCTTTTTCATTAACTTTTTTGTCAGAGGCTATCTGCTTTAAATCATCCCCTGCTTTAGTATGATCATCGATCATCACTTTTGCCAAACCAATAACCCTTTGATTGTTTGAATTAGTTATGGCTAAGCCAGATGCCTTTATTTCAGTGAGGCCGCCTTCAATGCCATTATTTATAAAGGAAACTCCGGCAGTATCAACTTGCGCCGTTGTATTATAGTTTTTACCATGTTTATCTTGGCAGGCATAAATAAACAGTACAGCAATTACCCCAAAAAAGAGGCAAATTAAATTCTTCATTTTCAAAATGTTAGACCTATTACAGGTTTACAACAATCGATTGGTCATAAGGTTTTTTTTAGTCCGAGGCCGTCCCAACTTCTGACTACTCACTACTCACCTCTCACCCCTCACTATGCTAAATTCCTGCCCGCATTAACAATTCCGTAAACCGTTCTGATCACAAGTTTATTATAAATTTTAATTAATTCCTCATCCTTACAATTATTTAAACACTGCAGTGCGTAATGTTGCACGATAACCAATGGCAACACAATTTTTTCGCGGAGTGCTATTGAGCGGCGTTCTACCGGATACTCCCCCATTAATACATCGGTTCCTGTTAACTCCAGCAACAGTGTTTTAGTGAGCTCAAATTCATCTTTGAGCATTTTCCAGAATTGTCCATATTTTTTATCTTTTTCAAGATAAGCAGTTACCCTAAAATCAGTTTTGGTCATCGACATTACACAATTATCAACCATCGTTTTAAAAAAACCGGACGAATGGTATAACCTGTTTATTTCGTGCCAGTTCCCATCATTTTTCATCTTATTTAAAGCAGTACCCACACCATAAAAACCCGGTATGCTTTGTTTTAGCTGGCTCCAGGAAGTAACGAAACTTATCGCCCTTAAATCTTCAAGCTTTAAGGATGCATCGGAATTACGTTTGGTTGGCCTGCTGCTGATGTTGATATGTGAAAGCAGCTTTAACGGGCTGAATTTCTCCAGGTACTCCACAAATAAAGGGTGCTGGCGCAATTCTAAAAACAACTTATAGCTTTCATCAGCCATTAAGGATATCAATTCTTTATGTCTTGAATCGAGCAGGTCGTCACGGTTGGGGTGCAAAGCAGATATGATACCTGCATTGATTAGCTGCTCCATATTAAAACGGGCTGTTTCAACCGATCCGTATTGTGAGCTTACGGTTTGCCCCTGTATGGTTAACTGGATATGTTCATTTGCTATCTCCTCGCCCATCGAAGCATAAAAACGGTGAGTTTTGCCCCCGCCACGCGCCGGCGGGCCACCCCTGCCATCAAAAAAAGCAAGGTTTACGCCATATTTGCGTGCCATCGCTGTAAGCTCAACTTTAGCTTCATATATAGACCAGTTTGCCATCAAATAACCGCCATCCTTGGTACTGTCCGAGAAACCGAGCATTATAGTTTGCAGATTTCCTCTTTTTTGCAAATGTTGTTTATAAAAAGGGTTGGTATATAATTGCTCCATTATCAGCGCTGCGCTTTTCAGGTCGTTAACCATCTCAAACAGCGGCACAAAGTCAACGCTCAAGGTATCTTTTTCCCATCCGCTCCATAAAAACAAGTCTATTAGCTGCAATATGTCCGATGCCTGCTGGCAATTGCTGATTATAAACCGCTGGCAAGTTTTTTCGCCATTGGCTTGCTGAAGTTGTTTCATCAGCCTTATGGTATCGAGTGTATCTTTTGTCAGGCTTTCAGCATTTTCCGGGCAATGGAAATCAACTTCGTTAAAAGTGATGCTTTTTAGTTTGTTAGCTTCATCAAGGTTTTGGTATCCTGTTTTAATTCCTGTATTGGTTTGTTGTGTGCAAAAATTAAATACTTTGCGTAATATCCGGCTATCCTGTCGTATATCAAGCGTAGCAAAGTAACATCCGAATAACCGCACTTTTTTTATAAGGTCCTCAACTATATTAACGAAAAGGCTATCGTGGTCGTTAATGAGCGTTTGTTTTATTGAAAGCAACAGCTCAAGTATTTCGGCCTGCAGATCTTCGGGCTTTTGTATTTGGAGATTAGCATTTTGATAAATTAGTTTTTCGAGCTTGGCCATTGCTTTTTCAACACCCCTGAAGGTAATGCGCCGTTTTAAAACCCTGAAATCACGGTAATAACACCTGAAAACCCTTTGCCGCAGAAAACTGGCAACCGCTTTTGTAGTCTCGGTAGTTACGTTTGGATTGCCGTCCCTGTCGCCGCCGGGCCAGAAACCTAATTCCAATATTTGGCTGGCACGATCCGCATTTAAATCAAATTCTTCTTCCAGTTTAGCCTGGATACCAGATACCGCATGATAAAATATATTTTCGAGGAACCAGGCCAGGCTAATGGCCTCATCAACCGGGGTTGGTGATGTTTTATTAAAAAATGGTGTTTTACCAAGTTGCTGCAATAAAACATCAATGGTAGTTATATCATTAGTTTTTAATGCTTCTATCAAATCGGTCATTATGCCCAATATGGTACCGGGATAAAATTGCGTTGGATGGGCTGTTAACACAAGCCTTAAAGAAAAATCGTTTAGTTTTTGACTGATCCTATTCCGTGAATGTTCGTTTAAGGATGCCTGTTGCAATAAACTTTGTAGTGTGCCGCTGTCGTCAGCACGGCCTATCTTATTGAATGAGGAGTCCTCAATGGCATCAAACAATACCACTTGCCTTTCAATGTACTGAATAAAGCGGAACATACGGTTAATCTGTTCCCGATGATCAATATCAGGAACATATTTCTTAAAAAATGATTCAATAATTGCAGTTGGCGATACATGTTTTGTTGCCTCCTTTTCGCAGTGGGAGCTAAAAAATGGCAACAAAATACCGGTATCTTTCACCTGGTAAAAGGGCAGCGTTTGAAACAAACTGTTATACAACTCAAAACGGGTTACAACTTCGTTATTAAAAGCTGTCTCTCTTTGACCGAGTTTTAACGTTGAGGACATATAGGCTAAATTGGGTATAAAAAAATGTGTTATTTGTAATTGGCAATGTAAAATCGGGCATCAAATATTAAAATCGCACAATTATGTGCTGAAATTAAATATCAAAGGTCTAAATTTATAAAAAAATGAGTAATTAATAATACTTATATGAAATTAATGTAATATTTATTAAAAAGCAGCCCTATTATTTAATTTTTTTAAATTTGCAGCACGTTTTGGGGGTCTAAAAAACATTTATGAAAACATAAAAATTTTCACCCTGTTCGCAAAAAATAAAATGATTAATATCGCCAATGCGCAAAGGGGCAGATCGCCCAAAAAAAGAAAACGAATACTAATTCCGATGAAAATCAATACCAGGGAGATCAAAAGCTTTTTTTATAGCCAGTATTTTTCTGACGGTTTACGCATGACTTTTGGCATTTTAATGCCCTCTCTTGTATTAATGCAATTCCATCATTTTGACCTGGGCCTGACCATGTCTTTGGGAGCGCTCTGCATTTGTACAATTGATAGCCCCGGGCCATTATCGCACAAACGCAATGGTATGGCTATCGGCAATCTTTTTCTTTTTATAGTGGCCGTTATTACTGGTTTCGCGCGCCTTAATGTAATTACGTTAGGGATTGAGATCACTTTTTTTTCATTTTTATTCTCTATGTTTACGGTATATGGTAACAGGGCTGCATCTGTCGGGACATCGGCCCTGCTGGTGATGATATTCATGATGGATAAAGATGCTAAACCCGACCAGGTTTTAGCTTTGAGCTTTACCATTTTAGCTGGTGGTTTATGGTATTTGTTGTTTAGCCTGGTATTTTTCGGGATCAGGCCCTACCGTGCGGCACAACAAACCTTAGGGGAAAACATTAGTGATATTGCTGTTTTTTTAAGAATAAAGGCCGCTTTTTATGAACCGGGTACTGATATTGACGAAAACTACCAAAAGCTTGTTTCGCAGCAAATAAAAGTTAGCCAGCACCAGGATGCAGTACGGGAAATACTTTTTAAAAGCAGGCTAATGGTCAAAGAATCAACCAATGCCAGCCGGATACTGGTACTTACCTTTGTTGACCTGGTTGATATGTTTGAGCAGATAATGGTTACCCATTATGATTATGGCCATATAAGGGATAATTTTGTGGCTACGGGCGTATTGAACGAGATAGCAAATATTTTGCAGCGCATGGCTGATGAGGTTGATAATATTGCCTATATGGTATTGTCAAATACCAGGAACAAGCACAAGGTTGATTTTATTACAGAGCTTGAGCAACTAAAATCAAGGATTGACCAAATAGGGTTAAACGAACACGTTACCAGTAATATAGCCCTCAAAAAAATATTAATAAACCTTCGCGACCTGAACGACAGAATAAAAAGTATCAATAACTATTATAATTCCAAATCATCGGATACATTGCTTGAAACCAGTATCAGCAACGAAGAATATTCAAAGTTTGTAACGCACCAGGATTTTGCGCTGCATATCTTTTTCGATAATTTTTCGTTCACTTCCTCTGCGTTTAAACATGCTTTAAGGGTTTCATTGGTTTGTTTAATAGGGTTTATCATCGCCAAAAACTTTGCCATCGGGCATCATAGTTATTGGGTGCTGTTAACCATTATAGTTATTTTAAAACCTGGGTTCAGCCTTTCAAAACAGCGCAATTACCAGCGGCTCATCGGCACCATTTCGGGTGGAATTGCTGGAATAGCTATTCTGATGTTTATACCGAACAAAGATGTACAGTTTATCTTTTTGATTGTGCTGATGATTGGCACCTACAGTTTCCTGCGTTTAAATTACGTGGTAAGCGTAATCTTCATGACCCCCTATGTACTTATCCTGTTCAAATTTTTAGGTGTAGGCTTTGTTGTTAAGGAACGCATAGTTGATACCATTATAGGCTCAAGCATAGCATTTATTGCCAGCTACCTGATTTTTCCGAGCTGGGAATTTGAACAGATACAACAGAACCTGGCAGATGTGATTTATGCAAACGTAAATTACCTTGTAAAAATTGCCGAAAGTATTTTGGGTAAAGACATTGGCATTGTTGAATATAAACTTGCCCGAAAGGATGTTTTTGTAAAATCGGCCAATCTTTCAGCTGCATTTGAACGGATGACCTCTGAACCAAAAAGCAAACAGCGAAAAATAAAAGAGGTACATAAGTTTGTGGTGCTTAACCATATTTTATCATCTTATATTGCAACCATAGCTTCTGCTTTTTCCGTAAAATCTTTACATAAGGGCCCCGCGGAAAATCTCAAATTGTTAAAACGTAGTATCGCCGTATTAAACGATTGTAATAAAAAACTGAACGGGGAAGTTGTCGACTTTAGTACCGGGAAAATGCTGCCGGCAAATACCGGGGAGACTGTTCCATTATCAGCCGATGATATTTTGCTTAAGGAGCAGTTAGGTTTTATAAATAAGATCAGTAATGATATTGCAAAGGTGACAGAGAATATTTTGAACTAACAAGCGAGCCTTTTAGTAGTAATATATCTTCATTTTAGTAATGGAGTAACTTGATATCCTGGCGTATTCTTTATTCTTTCCCTGGCTTCTCCTGGTTTGCAGCAGCCAATTACCCAAATTATCAATATTTTCATAAGTTAAAAGGTTCTCAATTTGAAGTTCTCCCCTCGAACTGTACCTGTCTTCTTTCACCCGAAGGCCTGCATCATTATAATCAAATGTCCATTTTACCCTAATAGTATCTTCTTTTGCATGCCAGTAATCCATTTCTATTTTATTGCCCCTACTGTCATATTGATAGGTGTTTTTGTATTTCAAAGTGTCGCCGTTTGAATAAACGTCTTCTTCAACATCATTATCTCTATCATCATATTTGTACAATGTTTTATTAGAATTTGTTTTATCCGGGCTGAACTCATGATCGGACTCTACCAGTTTCCCCTTTGTATCATATTTAAAAAAAGTAGTGGCCTCCTGTAGCCCTGTTTCAGCAAAATAGTCTTCCTCTATTTTTTCGCTTTTTTCATTATATTTCCAAATCCATTTAGATACCTTCTTATCATCCTTATCGGTATAGCTTTCCTCTACTTCATTACCATTTTCATCAAATAGTTCAATGAACTTACTTGCAGGGGCCAATGTGTCTACCGTGCCTTTAGCAGCGTCGGCAGTGTATGACATTGATTCAATCCTCTTTACCTTACCTTTTAAATGCTGTATAACAAGGCTGTTTTTTATTGTTTGGGCAAAACACAATTGCGCGAATGACAGGGCAGCTATTATCAGAGAGAGCCTTTTCATGCTTATTAATTTTATTAAAGGTAATCAATTATAGTTGCTCATTTGCTGAATTAAGCAATGATATTGCGAGAGTGACGGAGAATATTTTGAAATGAATCAAAAATATTTTATTTCTCTTGTAGTAATCTGCTTGTTTTTAAAGTTTTCTTTGGTAGCTTTAATATTTGCTTTTGTAAGTTCCTTAATCACAATAGCCGCCGCTTTTCCCTGTGGATCGTTTACATATACTTTCATTAGCCAATTTCCGTACTTATCATGTTTCGCATATTTTAGTTCAATTGTAGGGGCCGAATCGTCCTTGTTGATAGTTTCTTCTTCTATTAAATATCCCAATTCGTCGTATTTATAAACAGTTTTATTATTAATCGCAAATTTTCCCGTAAAATCTTCTTCCGTTTTTTGATTTTTTCTACCGTAAAATATCACCGCTACCTGGGCCAAACTCCCATTTCCAAAATATAAATCATTTTCAATTTCGTTGCCTTTTACATCGTATTTAAAAGTCGTTTTAAAGGTGGGTGCCACTATAGGCGGATTATATTGATCAGACTCAATTAGCATTCCTCTGTCGTCGTATTTTAAAATCAGCTTATTAGCCAATTTATTGGTATAATCAAACTGACTAATTGTTACTGTATCCTTTTTTGTATAATTGTAAAGTGACTTACTTGTTATCCTACCATGCGGGCTGTAAACAATCTCGCTCAACAAATTACCTTGTTGATCGAATTCAAATATCGTTTTCCAACGCTTTTTTGAAGTATCGTTATCATCATATTTTGCGGAATAGGAATATTCTATTAGCTCCTTTACGTGTCCTTTTATACCCAATTCCTTTAAATTGGATACTGCTTCAGGCGGAAATAAGGTCTGAGCCTCTACAATTTGTACAAAACAGAAAAAAACAATAATCAGGATAAAGTTTTTCATATGGCTTTATAAAAGCTCCGTGGCCAAATTAGCCAACTCACTCCGCTCCCCTTTTTGCAAAGTTATATGTGCGTAAAGCGGATGCCCCTTAGCTTTATCTATCAAATAGCTCAATCCATTGCTTTCCGCATCAAGGTATGGTGTGTCTATCTGGTATATGTCACCCGTAAATACAAACTTGCTATTTTCGCCGGCGCGGGATATGATTGTTTTTACTTCGTGCGGGGTTAGGTTTTGGGCCTCGTCTACTATAAAAAATATTTTGCTTAGCGTGCGGCCACGAATAAAGGCCAGCGGGGCAATGGATATTTTTTCGTTGGTAACCAGCTCATCAATTTTGGCCTGCATTTTTTCATCATCTGCAAACTGGTCTTTTATAAATTTCAGGTTATCCCATATCGGCGCCATATAAGGGTCGACTTTTGATTTAATATCACCCGGCAAGAAGCCAATATCTTTATTGCTAAGCGGGACGATGGGCCTTGTCACATAAATCTGCCTGAAATTTTTCCGCTGCTCCAAAGCGCCTGCTAATGCCAGCAAGGTTTTCCCGGTACCGGCATTGCCCTGTATGGTCACTAATTTAATATCTGGGTGCAATAAAGCGTGGATAGCGAAAGCCTGTTCAATATTTCTTGGAAAAATGTTAAATATCGGCTGTTCGGTTACCTTTTCTAATTCGGCTTTTTGGGAATTATAAAAAACTGATACCGATGTCTTTTTTCCGTTTAAAGTATAGAAGTGGTTGCTGGTATGCGGCTGCATTTCAAAACTATCGCCCGGCAAGGTTTCTTCTTTATTTAACTGGCTTATCAGTTTTTCTGGCACTTTATCCAGCGTGGTTTCCCCTGTATATAATTCATCAAGGTTTTTAATTTTACCGGTCTCGTAATCCTCAGAATGAAGGTTTAATGATTTGGCTTTTAACCTTAGGCATATATCTTTTGAAACCAGGATCACTTTTTTATCTGGGTGTTCCTCCTGCAAACTTAAGGCAGCATTTAAAATACGGTGATCTACTTTTTCCGACCCAAAAACAACTTCGGCATCGGTGGCGATGGATTTGGTATCCATTATCACCTTAAAACTCCCTTTACTTTTCCCATTTAATGGCCGCCAGTGGTTTACCAGGTGGTTATGCGAAAGATCATCCATCAGCCTGATGAAGCTGCGCGCTTCGAAATTGCGGGTATCATTACCGCTTTTCATATTATCAAGCTCTTCCAGTACCTGTATGGGTATGGCTACATCATGTTCCTGGAAATTTTCGAAAGCGTTATGATCATATAAGATCACCGAGGTATCTAAAACAAATATTTTTGCTTTTCCGTTCGACTTGCTTTTGCCTTCCTTGCTCATTTGCGGCTAAATTAGCTATTTAAAGCCTGCCAGAAAAATAGAATCCATCCGGCCGGAAAAAAAAGCTGTAAAAGCGAAAACGGGAGCCTCTTCTTGCGATTCGACTCCCGTTTCCTGACTCCCTGCCTAACCGTGGTTATTCAGAAAGCACCAAGTTTTGTGTAAATTAACCGATCTGCTATTCTGTTGCCCTTGCGGACATTGATGCTTTCAGTTCATTAGCGGGTATCTGCTTTTCTCCGTAAAAAATCGCAGCCCATTCTAATACCCTATTTTAATTATCCTTCATTTTCCGTAGCTTTCGCTCTTTCTTTTTCCGGTAACTCAGGTACTTCCGTGATCTTTAGTTTGTCCGAGGACTCGCCCGATTCAGTTCCGTGATCCTGTAAGGTTGTCAAAGTACGTCGTTCTTGATGGTTCTAATATAGGGGCTATTTGAATATCTGTCAAGGTTTTTTTTTATTTTTTATTAACACTTTTTTAACAATTTTATACCATACTTTTTATGGTTGAAACATAGCGTTTTCGCATATTATTCAGCTAATTTTAATGGTTTGTTAACACTATAGTTATAAACAAAAGTTCCCAAAACCGGAGTTTTCCAGGATAGCTAAAATTCTTAAAATGGATATTTCTTCAAATTTTTTGTTAAAATGATGAGGATTTCCAGGCTCTTTTTAATCCATTTTCAAAATAAAACGATGTATTTTCAGACTCTCGCAAATGTAATCCATTAACAAGTTTTTAAATTAATTTAAAAACTTGTTAATACTAAAGATTTCCGTTAATTATGTACATCCATCAAAACAGCCAGCCATTAAACCACATTTATGAAACGTAATTATTACATCGTAACGCTCATCATGCTTACGTTCTTTGTTATTTCTTTTCTTACCAATATTATCGGGCCATTATCCCCTGAATTTATTAAGGATTTTAAGTTAAGTGATCTGTTAGCCGGGGTTTTACCATTTGCTTTTTTTATCGCTTATGGCGTAATGTCTATCCCGTCAAGCATGCTGGTGCAAAAGTATAATGAGAAAGTGATCATGGTGGCGGCTTTCGTGGTTGCATTTTTAGGTTCACTGCTGTTAGCAATCGAGCCGAATTACCTTACGGCAATATTATCCCTTTTCCTGATAGGTTGCGGAATGGCGATGTTGCAGGTAGTGATCAACCCTTTATTAAGAGTGGCGGGTGGTGCAGAGAACTATGCGTTTACATCTGTATTAGCGCAGCTTATATTCGGCGGGGCCTCATTTCTTAGCCCGCTGGTATATTCTTACATGGTTATAAATTTAAATAAGGGTAGCAATTCTGGCGTGTTTTCACTGTTAGGGCCCCTGGTACCGCATGATCTCACATGGATATCGCTTTACTGGCTGTTTGCCGTTATCTGCCTTTTTATGTTTGTTATTATGCTGGTTTCAAAATTTCCAAAAGTTGAACTGGCTGTTGATGAGAAAGCAGGCGCCTGGGAAACGCATGTAATGCTTTTTAAAAAGCCTGTTGTCATTCTTTATTTTATAGCTCTGTTTTGCTATGTGGGTACCGAGCAGGGCGTTTCCTACTGGATGTCGCAATTCCTATTTGAATATCACAAGTTCGACCCGCAAACAAAGGGTGCGGATGCGGTGGCTTACTTTTGGGGCCTGATGACTGCCGGTGGTGTTTTAGGTTTATTTTTATTGAAATTAATGGATAGCCGCAAACTGCTGGTGCTTTTCAGCATACCTGCTATCATTTCATTAACCTTTGGCCTTTTTGGTAGTGCGCAAATTTCGCTGTATGCATTTTCTATCGTTGGTTTCTTTATGTCGGTAATGTACCCTATTATATTTTCACTTGCTTTAAGTTCTGTTGATGAGCATCACGGTTCGTTTGCAGGCATTTTGGTAACCGGCATCATCGGGGGCGCTGTTGTACAGGTATTGATCGGTGGTTTGGGAAATCTTTTTGGCCTGCGAGCCGGGATGATGTTTCTTTATATCACATTTGGCTATATGCTGAGTATTGGTTTTTGGGCAAAGCCATTGGTTACCAATAAAACTATTTTTGATACAAAAGATAAGGTTTGATAAAAGATGAAAAACATAAAAATTATTGGCATCGATTTAGGCGCCACAAATATCCGGGGCGCTGTGGTTAACAATGAGGAAATATCCGAAATCACGTCACGCCGCATCCATACTAAAGGAACGGAAGAACAGGTGCTGGAAGATGTTTATTCATTAATTGATGCGCTGATAGATGATGAAATTAAAGCGATAGGCATAGGTGTACCAAGCGTGGTAGATGTAAAGCTGGGCATTGTTTATGATGTGATACATATCCCGTCGTGGAAAGAAGTCCACTTAAAAGATTTGCTGGAAAGCCGTTATCATATACCGGTTTTTGTAAATAATGATGCCAATTGTTTTGCCCTGGGAGAACATTATTTCGGAAAAGGCAAAGGGGTTAACGACATGATAGGATTAACCATCGGCACTGGCCTCGGCGCAGGCGTCATTATCAATAATCACTTATATGCGGGCAAAAACTGCGGGGCAGGCGAATTTGGCATGGTGGACTACCTTGACCATAATTATGAATATTATTGCAGCGGTTCCTTTTTTCAAAATGTTTATGGATTGAATGGAGAAGATGTATTTAAAAATGCCAAAAACGGCGACGGGCATGCTTTAAAACTATATGGCGAGTTAGGCAAACACTTAGGCAATGCCGTAAAGATGATCATGTACACCTATGATACCGAACTGATCATCTTAGGCGGCTCGGTTCAACTTGCGTATAATTTTTTTGAAAAAGCGATGTGGGAACGTATTAAAACCTTTGAGTTCCCTAAAAGTATTGAGCATTTGCAGATAAAAACATCCGCGTTGGAGAATAGTGGGATATTGGGGGCAGCGGCCCTGTATTACGATGCGGAATAATTTTAATTTGAAAATTAGCTAATTTGAAGATTTGAAAATGATTGCAATTTTCAAATCGCCTCATTTTCAAATTTTCAAATTGTTTTTTCTTTACGAGGAATAATTCGGTGCTTCCTTAGTTATCGTAATGTCATGCGGATGGCTTTCGCGCATACCTGCAGCGGTAATACGTACAAATTTGGCTTTTTGCAGGTCTTCTATATTTGCCGCGCCGCAATAGTGCATCCCGGCACGCAGGCCGCCTATGTATTGGTAAATCACTTCAGCAAGGGTGCCTTTATAGGGCACACGGCCTACTATGCCTTCGGGGACAAGTTTTGTTACTACATCGGTTTCATCCTGGAAATAACGGTCTTTTGAACCTTTATCCATCGCCTCAACCGAGCCCATGCCCCTGTAAGATTTAAACTTGCGGCCTTCGTATAAAATAGTTTCACCCGGCGATTCCTCAACCCCGGCAAATAATGAACCTGCCATAATCGAGCTCGCACCGGCGCCTATTGCTTTTACAATATCACCTGTTTGTTTTATGCCACCATCGGCAATAACCGGGATACCCCGGCTTTGTAACGCTTTGGCGCACTCAAATACAGCAAATAACTGTGGTACGCCAACCCCAGCCACAATACGCGTGGTACAAATTGAACCGGGGCCAATCCCAACTTTTACAGCGTCAGCACCTGCATCAGCAAGGGCAATTGCACCTTCGGCAGTTGCCACGTTACCGGCAATAACCTGCAAGTCGGGGTACATTTGTTTTACCAGCTTTACCATGTCAATAACACCTTTTGAATGGCCATGAGCCGTATCAACGGTAATAACATCAACACCTGCGCTTACAAGGGCCTTAACCCTGTCAAAGTTTTCGGGGGCAACGCCAACAGCTGCACCAACACGCAAACGACCAAATTCGTCCTTACAGGCGCTTGGGAAGTTTTTAAACTTTTGTATATCCTTAAAAGTGATCAGTCCGCATAAATTGCCATCTTTATCAACAACCGGCAGTTTTTCAATCTTATGGTTTTGCAATATCTCTTCGGCCTGGAAAAGCGTGGTACCCTGCGGGGCGGTTACCAGGTTTACGCTTGTCATCACTTCACTTACCGGCCGGTTCATTTCTTTCTGAAAACGAAGGTCGCGGTTGGTAATTATGCCTTTTAATCTCCTGTCCCCGTTAACGATTGGTATCCCCCCTATCCTGAACTCGCGCATTATTTTAACGGCATCGGCAACAATGGAGGATTCATGTAAAGTCACCGGATCCTGGATCATGCCGCTTTCCGAGCGTTTTACCTTGCGCACTTCATCAGCCTGGGCTTGTATGCTCATGTTTTTATGCAGTATACCTATGCCACCGGCCTGCGCTATAGCAATAGCCAAAGCAGATTCAGTTACGGTATCCATGGCGGCAGAAAGAATAGGAATGTTTATCCTGATTTTTTTTGTAAGCCAGGAACCTGTATCCACATCACGCGGTAAAACTTCTGAGTATGCTGGGAGGAGTAAAACGTCGTCATAGGTTAATCCTTCGGCGACAAATTTGGAGGGGTCTAATTGCATGGCAAATAATTGTTATTTGCCGGACAAAGGTAATATTTAATTTCGGATTTCGGAATTTCGATTTCGGAATTATTGGTTGATTTGAAAATATGTCAATTTGATGATTTGAAAATTGTTCTCCCTTTATAATTTTCAAATTTTCAAATCAACACATTATCAAATTAATATTTCCCAACAATAATCTTATAAAACTGATCAAAATTTAAATACCGGTTCGCTAATTGTTTTAACTGATCAGCAGTAACTGTTTTGACCACATGAACATACCTGTCATAATAATCATAGTCCAGCCCGGCGAAATACAAGTTTTTAAACTTGTCGGCATGCGAAAAAACATTTTCAAGGCTGCCCAATAAAGAGCCCAGCAAAAAGTTGCGCACCAGCGATAATTCGCCATCCGGGATGAGGTCGTTTTTTAATAAATTAAGCTCTTTTTCAATTTCTGTGATCGCCGCTTTGCAAACATCAGCCCCAACCTCTGTTGCTATAAACAGGGCGCCGCTTTGTTTAAATGATGACATACCTGAACCTATCCCATAAGTATAACCTTTGTCTTCACGAATATTGGCCATCAGCCTCGAACCAAAATACCCGCCTAAAACAGTATTTAACACCTGCAATACCGGAAAATCGGGATGTGCGCGGTTTATAACAGGCATCCCCATCCGGATAGCCGATTGCAGCGCATCGGGCTTTTCGGTATAATAAAAACGTTCAGCTGATGGTTCTAATTCCGGTTGACTGCTATCTTGTGGTATAGCTCCATTTTTCCAGTCCTTATCAAAAGTACTGGTTATAAGTTCAAGAATGTTCGGTTCAATCTTTCCGGCAATAATAATGGTACAATTGGATGGTTGGTACATCTGTTTAAAATGTGCCAGCATATCCTCCATATGCAGCGTTTTAAAAGTGTCGGCATCTGCGGCTACGCCGTATAAGGTGTTTCCGTACAAAGCTTTGTTAAAAATACGTCGGGCCACAAAATCATTTTTTTGCAGGCTTACCTGTAGTTTTTGCTGCTGGTTGCGGATATATGTTTCCAGTTCCTTTTCGGGGAATATGGAATCCATAATAATATCCTTTATCACCGGCAAAGTATGGTGCAAATGTTTGTTTAAGCTGTAGAGCGTTACCTGCGATTGATCATGCCCGTAATCAACCTGTAAAAAAGCGCCATAAAAATCAACCCTGTCAGCAATTTCCGAAGCGGTTAGGCTGTTTGTTCCTTCGGTAAGCATGGTGTTTACTGCAACATTCAGCAATGGCTTATCTGCATTAAACCGCTGGTTGCCGAATATCCACTCAATACGCACCAGTTCCTGGTCGCCGGAGTTAAAGCAAAATATATTGCAGCCGTTGTCAAGTTTTTGATGACCAGGCCTTAACAAGTTTATATTATCTATCGCTCTGAATTGGGGAGGTGTTTTTCTATTTAGTATCATTAGTTCACTTGTTCATTAGTTCATTGGTGTTGAAGGGTTTATAAATTTCCACATTGCGTTTTAACCCTTACAACAATTACAACTCTTTCAACCATTATTAACTTTTCTCAGCCAAATAAACCAGCGTTGATGAATTATCTTTCCTGAATATTTTATTAGCGAGATCTTTTATCTGTTCAGCAGTTACAGCCAGGTATTTTTCTGTTTCGTGGTTAAGCATATCCGCGTCGCCAAGTAATTCAAATTGTGCAAGGTTCATCGCCTTATCCAGTAAAGACATTTCCGAAAATATCATGGTTGATTCAGTTTTGTTTTGCACCTTAGTGAGTTCATCTGCCGGCACCGTTTCCGTTTTTAGCCTTTCAATTTCTTCCCATATCGCTGCTTCGGCGGCTTCAATGCTTATATTTTCCAATGGTTTGCCTTCAAATGCAAAAATGCCTTTATCCAAACTACCAGTCATATAAGCATGTACCTCGCTAAATATTTGCTTCTCTTTTACCAAATTACGGTATAAACGGGATGAATTACCGCGCGAAAGGATATCAGACATTAACTCGGCAATATAATAGGTACCATCAAGCCTGTCCCCCATCAGGAAAGCAATGTATACATCATTAAGCGGCACTTTAGCGGTAACCGTTAAACGGCGTTCCTCGTGCTGTTCGGGCTCCTGGGGTAAATTGCGGTGGTATTTTTCTCCCGGCGGAATTGTCCCGAACCATTTTTCAGCCAGTTTTTTTACCTCATCAGTTTTCACATCCCCTCCAACTACCATTATGGCATTTTGCGGGTTATAGTGTTTTTTAAAAAAGGCTTTTACGTCATCAATTTTCGCGTCTTCAATATGCTTAATTTCTTTGCCGATAGTTGCCCATTGGTAAGGGTGTTTTTTATAAACCATTGGCCTTAGTTTTAACCATACATCGCCGTAAGGCTGGTTAAGGTAACGCTGCTTAAATTCTTCAATCACTACATTACGCTGTACTTCCAGGCTTTTTTTACTAAAAGCCAGGCTAAGCATCCGGTCACTTTCCAGCCAAAAAGCGGTTTCGATATTTGCTGATGGCAGAGTGATATAATAATTTGTAAGGTCGTTACTGGTAAAAGCGTTGTTTTCGCCGCCTACACGTTGCAGGGGTTGGTCATAGTCAGGGATGTTTACCGAGCCGCCAAACATTAAATGTTCAAATAAATGTGCAAAACCGGTTTGCTCGGGATTTTCATCGCGAGCGCCAACATCATATAAAATATTAAGCACCGCCATTGGTGTAGTATTATCTTCGTGCACAATAACCCACAGGCCATTGTCTAAAGTGAAACGGTTGAATTTAACCATGTATAAAAATTATATTAACGGAAGGCAAAGGTAGAATTTTTGTTGAAAGAGGGGTAAATTTGACGATGTGTTAATTTGAAAATTTGAAAATGCTTTTTCCTATCATTTTCAAATCTTCAAATTGTCAAATTACCAAATTAAAAATGACCACTAAGGAAGAACTCATAAAGCAAATATCAAATACCATCGGCAAAACCAAGGTGCTTGAGCTAAGTCGGATATTAAAGGAACATGCCTTTGCTTTGCGCGATTTGGTCGATCTTACTTTTTATGCCGATAGAGATATTGCCTTCAGAGCTGCCTGGATACTGGAAAATATTTTTTTACAAGACCCAACCCGGTATGAAACAGACCTGGAATATTTAATTTCCCGCATAAAAGAGGTAAAACACGCAAGCTGCCAGCGTCATTATGCCAAGATAATGATGCATATTACCGCTAAAAAAGCCCCTTGGATCATCCAACAAAAACTACAGCAAATTGACCTTGAACCAGTTGTTGAACAATGCTTCGACTGGATGATAGATCCCAAAGTGCTCGTGGCTGTAAAAGTATTTGCCAGTGAAGCTTTGTTTAATTTACGATACCGTTATCCCTGGATAAAAGAGGAACTGGAAAATCAAATCAGATTTTTAATGCGAAACGGAACAGCGGCAATGCAGTCAAGGGGCAGAAAGTTGTTAGCTTCTCTTTAGTGGCAGTAGCAGTGGCAGTCCAGGCATAATAAATAACATCTTTAACTGCTACTATCACCTGCTACTTCTGACAGCAAACTACCTAAACAGAAGGCCTATCCTCCCCGTGCAATGTATGGCTCACCTGGTGGTGATGCAATTTGGCATCAATTGCTGATGAACTATTGTTGGCATAAGTACCAAACGCATTTACCAATACCCCTTTTAAATTATACTTTCGTGAAGTAACTGCATAAACAATCGACATATCTGATGGATTGCTGGCACCCTCAAAACGGTGAAACTCATCAATTTCAAAATCATCCGCTGTCATTTGGATTTTTTTGTCTTTATCATCGACCGTATCCCCTTCAAGGCTAAGATTTTCGGTATATCCTCGTTTCATCAAATCGTTAGTGGCTTCCACTAAATTATTATAGGTATTCATCGTGATGCTTGTTTGAGTAAACTCTTTATATCATAACTCAAAAAACGAATTGTTGTTTGAAATGATAGTCATTCGCAAAATAAATGAGCCATAGTATAATTAAAGCAACAAAAGCTGCCCAAGGGCGGCTTTTGTTTATATGATGGGTTAATAATATTAGTGAGTGGTTGATTAAGTTGGATTACAATTTGCAAATATTCCGAGTTGTTTAATCAAAAGATCAGCAGACCCAACGACAATTAACCTAATCAATCATTCACCCAATTAACTTACTCAACCAATTCATGTGGGTTCAAAAACACAAACTGGTTATCAAACATATCCAGCCTTATTTTGCTGTCTTTGCTCACTTTTCCAGCTAATATTTGTTTGGATAGCTCGTTCAGAATCTTTTTCTGTATCACACGTTTCAGCGGCCTTGCACCATACTGAGGATCGTAACCTAACTGGGCAAGCCAGTCCAAAGCCTCTTCAGTAGCCTCAATGGTAATGCCCATTTCAGCAAGGGTGTGCTGTAAATGCCTGAATTGCAATGCTACAATTTCTGAAATCTCATCACGGCTTAACGGGGTGAACATAATGATCTCATCAATCCTGTTCAAAAACTCCGGCCGGATAGTTTTCCTCAACAGTTCAAATAACTGGTCTTTGGTTTTAGCCATCATTTCGTCTTTATCAAAATCATTATATTCCTGGAAGTTTTCCTGGATAATGTTGGAGCCTATGTTCGAGGTCATAATGATGATGGTATTTTTAAAGTTTACCACACGGCCCTTGTTATCAGTTAACCGGCCGTCATCCAAAACCTGTAACAGGATATTAAACACGTCCGGATGTGCTTTTTCTATCTCGTCAAGCAATATTACACTGTAGGGCTTGCGGCGTACTGCTTCAGTAAGCTGCCCGCCTTCATCATAACCCACATAACCCGGAGGGGCACCGATTAGTCTCGAAACGGCATGGCGTTCCTGGTACTCGGACATATCTATCCTTATCATGGCGCCTTCATCGTTAAACAGGTATTCGGCCAATGCTTTGGCCAATTCTGTTTTACCTACACCGGTAGTACCTAAAAATATGAACGAGCCAATAGGCTTCTTTTTATCCTGCAAACCTGCCCTGCTGCGGCGTATGGCATCGCTTATGGCTTCAATAGCTTCCT
>Ga0206864_1135_pt1 | contig 24750 bp, 22 predicted proteins | sample Alteio_BWOrgCont_42_FD_152632 | JGI IMG/M metagenome (GOLD analysis project Ga0206864, IMG submission 152632) | Enriched cells from forest soil in Barre Woods Harvard Forest LTER site, Petersham, Massachusetts, United States -... | ecosystem: Environmental > Terrestrial > Soil > Temperate forest >...
TGCGGATAACCGTTTCGCTAGTTCTGAACCTGATCGCGAATGGAATGAGCAAAGCAGACATCCTGGCCGAGTATCCTGCATTGGAACCAGAAGATATAGATCAGTGTCTGAACTATGCAGCTTACCTGGCCGAGGAGGAACTTTACACCATCCACAAAGTTTCCTGAATTGCGTTTTCTTTTGGACATGGGTATTGCGCAAAGCGTGTCAGTGTGGCTTAGGTCGCTTGGGCACGACGCCATTCATTTGAATGACGAGGGCTTATTCAAATTGGCGGATAATTTTATTCTTGAAAAAGCCATCGAAGAGGATAGGATAATTGTAACCACCGACATGGATTTTGGTCAATTACTATCGTTGAATGAAGCATTGTCTGCATCAGTTATCCAATTCAGAACTTCAACGTTTACGCCGATCGATATAGGTACCAAACTAGAACTATTCTTTGAAAAGTTTCCAATTCAGCCGAACGAAAAAAAGTTCATATTAACCTTTGAAGACAATAGATTGAGGTATAGAAAACTCCCGTTCAAGTAGTCCTCGCTCTCTCGTAGAAGTTACTTGCGCGAAACTTTCACCAGAATCTCATTTTCGGACTTCCGGACTTTCTGTCCCGATAGCTACCGGGATTCGGACTTCCCACTCAAAAACTTATCCCCAATCTCACTGCCGATTTGATATTACTACCGCTGTTAAACGAGGTACCATACATCAACCTGAAATTAAGGTATTGCACGCCAACACCCAGCTCTGCGTAGTTCTTCAACTCCGGTGTGCTCAGGTAATTGATATCTACTATTTCCTGCAGCTTTAATTTACGGATAAGCGGGACCTTATTGAGGATAAAACCGGAAAAGTTTTGTTCGATATGCCCTTCAACATATTCGGTGCGGGTGCTGAAACCATAATAGTTCAGCAGCAGGAAGCTGTCGATCCCGCTTTTATAAAACAATACTTCGTTGCCTGCAAATTGCTGATAGTCCGTGTAAAAAAGACTGTTGCTGTTGATGAATTTACCGGCGCCCACGTAAAAAGATGTATTGCCAAATATCCCATCGGGGATGTTCGTTTTGGAAACATCTACTGAAACAAGGTCATAATCCACATCCGAACCCAGCACACCGCTGATGCCTTTTACATAATTGAAGCCTACTGTTGGGTATGGCGATGGTAGGTAATACCGCCCATTAGGGAAGGTTTCGTATTTGTCGCTGAAATCGTAGGTAGTCCGGAAGGTAAACTTAAAACTTTGGTTTTCGGGAAACAACGGCACATTTTGGCCTGGCAGCAAAGGATTATTGCTGGTATAGCTGTGGTTGCCCGGGTCGAAAAAGCTGTACGCCGATGTATTGGGCAGCCATTTACGATCAGCCCATTCCAATCCTGCAGTTGCCAGCCAGCCGCCGGTTATGCGCCGGTGCAGCGATGCCGACAGGTATTGCTTTTGATAGAGCTTTTGGTAGTTCTCCCGTTCAAACAGGCTGTAAAGCGAATTTACAAACGGAGAGATCGGATCGGTAACGTTCAGATCGGTGATCTCCGAACCACCTTTAATATTCAAATCAAAACTACCTATGGGCGCATTCAGCCCCGCGCTGCCGGTAAATATATGATCGCTGAAACCGTAGCCTGCCCTGGCGTCAACCTCCAGGAAGCGGCGGTTCACCGAATCGATCCGCCTCCTGAACGATGCGCCATAACTGAGCGCGAATCCCTGCACAGTATTGAATTTTATCGAAGTTAGCAAAGGGTCCAGGTAGTAAAACTCGTGGTTGTACCGGTCACTATGCCGGTAGCCTCCCAACAGCAGTGCCGAGGGCTTAAACTTATTGTTCACACTGTCGAGCGAATCAAGATAGGGTTTGGATTCGCGCTTACGGGCAAGGACGGCTTTTTTCTGGTAGTCGGTTTTTTCTTCTTCCGTCAGCGGGATCGGCCTTTCGTTCTCCCAGTAGATCGAGTCTTTTTTGTTTGATCCCTGGTTGATCCGGAGGACCTCCTTAAATTCCTTTTTGGTGAAGCTGGGTTCGAGGTCGTAATCCTTAAACACAGAGATAAAATAACCGCCTATCTTAAACCCGAACAAACCCGCGGTAAACTCAAATTTTACTGACGATGGCAGCCATACCTTTTGGTCCACCGGGATAAACTGCTCATTTACGCGCAGGGTATCCACAAAATTGATATTCTGTTTTTTGGTGATGAACAAATCGAGCCCGTAAAGGCGCCAGTCGTCCTCATTGATATAAATATATCCCTGGAAACAGGCGTCATAGCTGCGCCTCGGGATTACCATGATCTTGTCGATCGTTTCGCCGTTTTCTGTCGAAAAGCCAATGTATTTATATCGGTAATAAAACAGCGCATTGTCGGCTACGGGCGAAACAACGGGCCGGTTACTAAGGCCGCCCCAATCCTGGTTATTCTCGTAAAAATTCACCTTGATGTCCGATGCCCGGTTATAACTGAAAGCCCGGTTGCTACCCGAAACTTTTGACGAGATCATCTCTTCGTGCACATCATCAGGCTTCCGGAAGCTGTATTTCGATTCGGATTCCGAAAGGTAGACGATGCCCCTGCGGTTGGAGTCGAGGCCGTTCTCGCGGGCAGCCTTTTGAATGTCGAAGCCCATAAATTTTTTTGGCGCAGCAAGCAGCTTTTGCAGGCCTTTGATATATACTTCGCAGGTATAGGTATTTACCTCGTTTAAATGCGCCTTGCGGCGTTTTATGGTTTTGCGGATGATGGCATAAGCCGGGTCTTCTCCTCCGCCGCTTACCGTTACATCCTTTAACTGGTAGGTTTCTATCGCAAGGACAACATTAATCACTTTAGTGGCCAAAACCTCAATATGCCGGCTTTCCTGTTTATATCCTACAGCCTTGTATTGCACGTCATAAACGCCGGGCTTCAGCTGCAAAATATATTGGCCGTCGCTATTGGCCGATGTGCCTTTAGTGGTGTTTTTGATATAGATGCTGGCGAACGCGACCGGTTTCCCGTTAGCATCGGTTACCGCTCCGCTGATCGATACCTGTGCAAAAGCCAGACTACAAAAGAATAAGGATATAGTGAAAAGTAAGGTGAATTTCATCAAAGCAGCTGTTTATGCTAAGATGAAACATATTTACCAAAAGTTACAGGCCGGTTTTGTTAATTATTGTTAAGGCTGATTACGAAGCAAGCCAACACTCGACCAACTGCTACTGCTACCGTCTCTGCCACTGGACACCCTAATCTCTAATCTCTAATCAACTAACCTCTATCCCCCAATCATCTCCAGCAACTGGTCATCATTAATGATAGGTATATTCAGCTTTTGTGCCTTTTCGAGTTTAGCAGGACCCATATTTTCCCCCGCTACCAGGTAGTTGAGCTTGGCCGAAATACTGCTGACTATTTTGCCGCCGTTCTGTTCTATAATATCCTTCAATTCGTCCCTTGAGTATTTTTCAAATACGCCCGAAATAATAAAGGTCTGCCCGGCAAGTGTATTACTGGCTAACGTTACTTCTTTTTCTTCGGAAGCAAATTGCAGGCCCTGTGCCATCAGCTTAGCAATCTCGGCTTTATGCCCCTCGTTGGCAAAATACTCCATTATGCTCAGTGCAATACGTTCGCCTATCTCTTCAGCCGTGGTCAGTTCCTCCAATGATGCACTGGCGAGGCTGTCGATATTTTTAAAATGAACGGCCAGCTTTTTAGCCACCGTGGCGCCTACATACCTGATGCCTAAACCAAATAACACTTTATCAAAAGGCATCTCCTTTGATTTTTCAATGCCATCCAGCATATTGGTTATCGACTTTTCACCAAAGCGGTCCATTTTTTTCAAATCGTCCGAATGGTCTTTTAAGCTGTATATGTCGCTGATATGGCTGATAAATCCCTTTTGGTAAAGTGTTTCAATAGTCTCATCTCCAAGCCCGTCTATATTCATCGCCTTGCGATCGATAAAATGCTGCATTTTGCCAACGATCTGCGGCGGACAACCTTCGTCGTTTAAGCAATAAAAAGCAGCCTCGCCTTCCTTACGTTCAAGCAGGGTGCCACATGCAGGGCAATGAGTAATATAGCTAATGGCTGCCGCTCCTGTTTTCCGTTTGTCGAGGTTTACACCTGTTATTTTGGGGATGATCTCGCCTCCTTTCTCCACGTAAACCCAGTCGCCTTCGTGCAATTTCAGCCGTACTTCAATCTCATCGGCATTATGCAGGGTGGCCCTTTTTACTGTCGTGCCGGCCAGGAATACCGGTCTTAAATTGGCTACAGGTGTAACTGCCCCGGTCCGGCCTACCTGGTAGCTAACGCTGAGGAGCTCGGTTTCGGCCTGTTCGGCTTTGAATTTATAGGCAATGGCCCATCGCGGCGATTTGGCAGTAAAACCAAGCTCTTCCTGTTGGCCCAGGCTGTTCACTTTAATTACGATGCCGTCAATATCATAGCTCAAATCAAACCGGCGCTTATCCCATTCCTTAATGAATGCAAATACACCGTTAATATCGCTGCAAAGCCTGCTGTGTTCGTTTACATGAAAGCCCCAGCTTTTCACAGCCTCCAGGCTTTCCCAGTGGGTCTTGAACAAAGACCTGTCTGTATATAAAAAGTACAGGAAACAATCCAGCGGCCGTTTGGCAACCTCTGCCGAGTCCTGCATCTTGATGGTGCCAGACGCGAAGTTTCGTGGATTAGCATAGGGAAGCTCGCCATTTTCTATGCGTTCGGTATTGAGCCGTTCAAAGGCTTTCAGGTGCATAAATACCTCGCCTCTTATTTCAAAGTGATCCGGATAGCTGCCCGTGTGCAGTCGTTTAGGAATGGTGTTGATCGTCCGGACATTCATGGTAACATCATCCCCCTGAATGCCGTCGCCGCGGGTTACGGCGCGCACCAACTTACCGTCTTCGTAAGTAAGGCTCATCGAGAGCCCGTCGAACTTCAGCTCACACACGTATTCAAAGCTGTCGCCGATGGCTTTCTTTATCCGCTGGTCAAAATCAAGTAATTCCTGTTCGTTATAGGTGTTTCCCAGCGAAAGCATGGGCCACTTATGCTTTATGGTTATAAATTCTTTGGTGATGTAGCCGTCTACTTTTTGTGTGATGGAATCAGGATCAGCAAACTCGGGAAACTCCTTTTCAAGCCGGCCGAGTTCTTCCAGTTTTTTATCAAAGTCAAAATCGCTGATGGTGGGCATAGCCAATACATAGTAGCTATAACTGTGCTGTTTAAGCTCAGCGCCAAGGGATGCTATCCGGTTCTTTGCTTCTGAAGGTGACATGGAGCGAAAGTACAAAATTAGTTTATTTGTTAATTTACCAGCTGGCACAATCGGTCAAAATCGGCCAAGCTAATGGGAAAATCTGGCATCCGTAAATCTGGCTGTAAAACTTACTCAAACATCGATTTCCCTGACAACCACACCGCCAGAAATTTTCACCAATATTCCATAAAATTCGAAAAAAAATTTAAACTGTATGCGATTTGGTTTGTCTTACATTAAATTCAAAATAAATCACTATGAAGAAGATCACAAGAATTCTGATGTTGTTCCTGGCATTGAGCACATTTGCAGTTGCCAGAAGCGCTGCCCAGGAAGTAGTTGTCGGGGCGCGGCTGTACAACCACCCCGCTGATGTAAGGCCGCCACGGCCATCGCCCCGTCATTTTTGGGTAGCCGGCGAATGGGCGCCAAACGGCGGCACCTATGTTTGGCATGCAGGATACTGGGCATTGCCCCCCCGTCCCGGAGGCATGTGGATCAGGGGCCACTGGCGTCGCCGTCCGGGTGGTTGGGCCTGGATTCCGGGCCACTGGGCTTAATCGGGTTTAATATTTGTAAAAAGCGGCTGTTCTAAACGGCCGCTTTTTTATTGATCAGTTGTCGTTGTCTTTGTGGTAAATGTCATTGGGATGATCATCCCACCTGGAATTTTTGGGGTATCCAATATTTGTATATTCCCCGATATCCATTGCTTTTCTTTAATGTCGCTTATCCACCCTGTAACTTTATTCACTTTAATATCGGTCAAAGTGGTTCCGCTAAGTTCGTATTTCATCTGTAAACCATTTATTTCTAAAGGCTTTGCGGTCGTGTCTGAAGACATAGTGCCATCGCCATAAACCTCATAAACAGCTGCCGTTTCTTCAAACAGCCGGTAAATGGTTTGTAGTTTCATCGGGTATGGCGCCCTTAACTCAATACTTACCGTCCATTGTTCATTTTTCGAGACAGGCTTGTCCGGAAATACCTCCAGGCCTTGCTCCAAAATACCCCCGATGGCATTTTCACCAAATGAATGCTCAAATTGGCTCGTTAGCTGCCCGCTTTTAGTAGAATCGCGTATGGGGTAGCTATTAACAGCTGCTGTTATCACTTCGTTGATGTGTTTTATCGATTTGACCTTGCCCTTCGCACTCATCGCCAATTCAAATGGCTTGTTGATCATTTTTAACAATATTAATGAGGGAGTGTCCAACTTTCCGGACGTTACGGTGTTCATTTTGATCGTTGTATCCGCCATGCTGATGCGCATATCAATTGATTGGTAACTGACGTCCATCAGGTAAACAGCGTCCTGAATGGCTGTCACTTTGAACGCCAAACGCAGGGTAACTGACACATTGACCCTGTTTTCGCTACCATTTACCCCTTGTACGTTGGTAGAAGTGGTAGAACTGGTCAGATAATATGTTTCACCGATGGTCAAATGCAGGGAAGGCCGGGCTTTTTGCGCAAAACTGTAAGTAAATAAAATAGCGAAGCCGAATGTTAGCGTGAATTTCATATTGATTGATCGTATCTGCAGTAAATATATTGATGTAAACGGCTGAAAACTGAAAATATTTGCAGCTTAGGCTGGTGCTGAACGCTCCGGTGGAGGCTATAAACAACCTGGAATCCTTGATTGCGGCTACCAAAAACAGAAATAGCCAGGCTCTCAACCCTGGCTATAACTCAAACTAGCATTATCATTAAATATTCACTCAAGGACTATTACGCAAAAACTGTATAAAGTGTTACAAAAAAAATGCTCAAGCAGCAACGCCTGAGCAATAAATACTTATTACTAGAATTTCAACCGGAAAAAACTAAAAGCATTAAAACATGCTTTTACGCTTGATCATCGAAATACTTGTTTTGATGATGAAAAAAATGGGGATTATCTGTATGCTAATACCGACCCACATTAAAGTACTCATGTTGTTAAGATTTTAATTAATAATTTATCACAAAAATCGTACCTGAAAACAAATTACCGAGGTAGAAAGCTTGTAACTTTTAATTGTCTATTCAATTAGTAGTTTAAAATTTGGATAATTAAAGTTACTGTAAAATAATTTGAAAAACAATAAAAAATTTCATAAATATTTTCAGGTCAAATTTTTGGTAAATTTTCCTGGTTGTTAAATATTTTCCTAAGATTAGAACATGCTTTTGGGGCTAAAGGCATTATTGGTGGATATTTCTTACTAATCAATATTATTTAATTACAAATAAATATTAAATAGCCGGTTTTCAAGCTGAGTACTGGTTGCCTTTTTAGTGTTAAAACCTGGTTTGACGTAGGAAAGTTGCCTATGATCCGCTCGGCGCCACAACTTCCTTTGCCAGCATAGCCTCTTTGATATACATCACCGGTGCACTGCCGTAGCTCAGGAATTTTTCGTTAAAGTCCTTCAGTTTATACTTATCGCCCATCTTCTTCTTATAGGCTTCGCGCAGGTCGATGATCTCTTTATAACCTGTGAAATAACTATCCAACTGTACGCTGGTTTCCCTAACCCTTTTCCATTTTCCATCTGCCTCGGCCTGTTGCTGAAAGGCTTCGTGCATAAGTAATTTTAGTGCATCCTGCTTGGACATATTCTGACAATGAACGCCATAATCCAATATAGCATTGCAAACCGACCGTAAGTGCCATTTATACCACATCAACCGCATCTCAGGCTCGTCGTTGTCGTATCCGGCATCCAGCATCATTTCTTCACTGTATACAGCCCATCCTTCAATCATCGTCGTATTCCCAAAAACCGATTTGATCAGGCTCGGGGCTTTGTTGGCATCAACCAGCTGCACATAGTGGCCGGGGATGGCTTCGTGCATGCACAATATTTGTAAGGTATAATCATTGTACTCGCGTAAATAGCTTTCAGCCTTCTCAGGCGGCCAGCCATTCAGGCTGCCTACATTAAAATACGAGTTGCCGTCCTTATCATACGGCCCGGGTGAGCTCATCGAAGCACCCGCCACCCCTGCCATATAGCCAGGTTCTTTCCTAACCACCAGCGGTTTTGACGGATCGAGTGTTAAAAGGTCCTTTGCTTTTACAAATGCAGTAAGTTTTGGAAGTGTATTTTCGATTGTCGATTGAAATTTATCGGGCTCAGCGTGCTTCGCCGAAAGGGTATCTATCACCATCGCTATCATATCGAGCGAGTCAGAGGGCATCGGTTTTGTCCCGAAATACTTTGGCCAAAGTTTTTTACTGATCGTCGCCATAGCGTGATGTATATCCTTTTTGCGTTCAACAGCAGCATTATAGATCTGCTGAGGCGACGATTCCGACTGAATATCATACTTAAATTTATCGGCATAAAGATCTTTCCCCAGGCGAAAACTGCGGGGGTGATCATTTTTTAAATTTTTCAACCATTCCGCAAAAGCCTGCACCGCGTCGGCCGTTGTCTTGGCCCTGTCGAGCATCTGTTTTTGCTCTGGTTGCGGGATAGTGGATTTTTTAAGCGAATCCTCAAAATCCTTTTCAAATACGCTTAAACCTCCCAGATGCTGGTCAATGGCCAGTTCAGTCAAATCGCTTACAGGATCTTTTATTTGTTTCTCTGCTTCTTTGTAATACGCCGGCACATTGGCCATTTTTTCGTAAAAATTGCGAAGGCGTTTGGCCAGGGGGGCGTAGTGCTCATTTAAAATATAAGCAAATGTACCTGTCACGTTATACGACGAGGGGTCCCATTGGTAGGCCTTTAGCTGCTGGATGCTCCATTCAATCGATTCCAATTCGTTTTCCATCATGTGATAGTCTATCTTGTTGGCATCGTTCAAAGTGGTTACTTCAAAGCGGCTTAATGAGTCGAGCTGTACCTTGGCATACGTAAGCAGCTTATCGCGGCTTTGATCGTTAGGAATCAGCAGTAGACTATCGTATTTATGAAATCCTTCTGAAGTCGCCCAGTCCGGGCTTAGCTTCCATAATCCGTTAAGGAAATTACTTTCATAAGCGATAAACGAGCCATCGTCCTTGCCGCCCTGCGGACCCACCGCGCTATCCTTCTTACACCCGACAAAAAGGAGTATTGTAATTATGGCAGTAGAAATATATTTTTTTATCACCTTATGTTCAGTTTATATGTTGGATGGCATAAACTTAAAACATTTAACGCAAAAAAATCAAAACGATTAAAAAAGCCATTGTAAAAATTCAAGCGATGTTGTCTGCAGGGCGTCCAAATAATCGATATTTTTGGCAACTTTTGGAGCAGTTTTTTGTTCAGTAAAAATAAAATAGCCCGATGCATGGACAACAAGGATAAACTAATTATCAGCGAATTAACCAAATTACTGCTGGGCGGCACTGCCCACATATCTTTAAGTGATGCGTTAAAGGGACTAAAGCCGGGCCTGCGCGGGGTAAAACCCGAAAAAATGCCTTACAGCATATGGCAATTGGTTGAACACATCCGGATTGCACAATGGGACATGCTCCTTTTTTGTAAAGACACGGAACATAAATCTCCCAATTGGCCGGATGATTATTGGCCCAAAGAGGCCGCACCTGCAAGCAACGATATTTGGGAAGGTTCGCTTGCTCAAATAAGCAGCGACCTCGACGAATTTATTGAACTGATGGAGCACAGCGACATTTATCAAAAGCTGCCGCATGGGAACGGGCAAACTATACTACTTGAGGCCCTTCAAATGGCCGACCACAACGCCTATCACGTTGGCGAGATTGTAGCAATCAGGCGGGTGCTGGGGGATTGGAAATAGCCGGAAGCCAAAAGCTGAAAGCCGAAAGCCAAAAGCTGAAAGCCGAAAGCTAAAAGAAAATCAAAGCCGAAGGTAAAAAGGCGAATAGCGAATTTCACGCTTTTCGATTCCACACTAAACGTTCCGCCGCTACTTCAGCTTATTTATGAACTCAACTATCCCAGGCACCAGTGTTGGACTGAGCGGAAGGTCAGGTTTATCGTAGGTAGCTAAATTTTGGTCCTCATCGGCCGGGGCGTCTTTCAGGATGTGGTTCATTCTTTTTATAATCAAAAGGTTAGCGTCTGATTTTGCTTTTTTTAGTTTTTCGCCATTGCTCTCAGGCACACTCAAATCGGTGGCGCCCTGGATTAGTAATACCGGCACTTTTATACTCTTAATCCCTCGCAATGGGGATATCCTGCACCACGACATTAAAAAGGGCTGAATGCTTGGGCGGGCTATGTAATATATGGCCGGGTCAACATTATCGATGGTTTTGCCTTTCCGAAGGCTGTCCATAACTGCTTTAAACTCATCCTGCTGGTATTGCGGCTTATTCTTCATGCCATCTAATAACACCTTGTCAGCCTGCTCACCCGAACCTTCTGCTGATATATACCCTTTTATAGGCTGATCCTGCGACGCCATCATACACACCAGCGCACCCTCGCCATGGCCAAACAATATGATCTTTGAAAAACGCTGATCATCGTTCAGCATAATGATCAAGCTAACGGCATCATCGCTGTAGTCGTCAATCCGCAATTCCTTTTCCTTTTCCTGGCTCACGCTTTCACCTACCAGCCGTTTATCGTACCTAACCGACGCAATGCCATTTTTTGCCAAACCTACGGCAAGCAGTTTATACGTGTTACCGTTAATGCCCGCCTTTTCATTATTGCCGTTCCGGTCTGTTGGACCGGCATCACCCACAATAATCACCAGCGGCACTTTGCCTTCAGCTTTGGCAGGCATAGCCAGCGTACCGGCAATTTGCCCGGATAGTGTTTTCAACAATATGGGGCTTTCCAACACATCGGGATCTCCGCTTGCATTTACCGGAGGGTTTAGTTTAACGGTTGCCGGGCTGGGGCTAACCGCAGCGCTTTCCTTGACCGCTGTACTTTCCTTTACAACCGGGCTGTTTGTAGTGGAGCTTTCAATATAAGGACTTAAAAACACGCCGTTCAGTTTGTTCTGCGGACTCAGAGAAAGATTTAACAAAAATGTATTTGATTTGAATATAGCTTTATACACGGCAAGAGATCCGTCGAATTTTACAAATTCTGTTTTTTGCAAATCCCCGAATTGCGATCTCAGCTGCGCCGTAGTCGGTTCAAACTTTTCAAGCGGCAGCGTGCTTCTCAAGTCCGGACTGAACATGTTAAAGATACTGTCGATCTGGCCACCATTGTAAAACTGCTTAAACTTAGTTACCGCAACATTATAGTTGGCTGGCTCGGCCTGGGCGTATGTTTTGTGAATAAGTAGTGCGATAAACAAAAGCAGGGCTATCCTTTTCATTGGGGTATAATCAGCGGCTTCGAAATTAATAAAAAATCGGGCAGCTTTTCTGAATTGCCATTAAATAGGCTAATTATTGCCAGGGAGCGTACTGTCGCAATATTGTTTTTTGGTTTTAATTCTTAACGAAGGCTATTTTAAATATATTTTTGCAGCTTATTCATCTGCGTGCCTATACCGCATGAAACCACCGATCCCGGGTTATTTAATATACCCGGACCGCTTTTCCTCCATGCGTATGGACGAACCAAAATGATCCGCGCATTTTGACTTTTTATAAAAAGTAAGAAAACGCCCACCTCCAATTTGAAAATCGCGGTTTTTACTGAATATATAACCAATTAATTTTAAGTATTTTATATCTTAGTCCAGGTCATTATTTTGCAGTCCGCCATGAAAGCATTTGCAAGCACCTTCGCTGTTCTGTTCCTATCGATCGCCGTGTTATTTTCTCAGCCGGCGGGAGAACATGCTCGCGATCAGCAAATGTTTGATTCCTTGTTTCATAAAGTCATTATTTATTACCGCGCGGGACAAATTGATAGCATGCCCCACATCAACAGGCAGCTGCTGGAGCTGGGGCAAAAAATTTCGGCAGACAGCGACATGTTCATGGCCTATAATGCCATTTCAAATTACTTTTACGCAAGGTCGGATTTTGGACAAAGCATTGAATACATGCAAAAAGCTGCCGACAGGGCCGAACATGGTTACCGCAAACGCCTCGATATGGTTTACGGGAATATCGGTATTCATTACGATGCCCTTGACAATACCCAACTATCATTATATTATCTGCGCAAAGCACAACAATATGCTGACCTGGACATAAGGGGAGATGGAAGAATAAGCGACTACTCGCACCTGGCGGTGGTTTATTGCAAGTTCAATCAGCCTGATTCAGCATTAAAATACATTGAGCTTGCCGATCGGCTCAACCGGAAACATAAATATGCTTATGATTTTAACCAGGAAAATATCCTGCAGGCATATGCCCAGGTTTATGATTTTTTGAATGAGCCGGAGCTCGTTAGCTATTACTGTTTGAAAGGGATTAACTTTTGCGATTCGTTAAAGCTGTCCAACCTTAATATTTTGAGGGTTTACAGCCATTATCTTTATGTGCATGGCCAAAATATAAAGGCAAAAAAATATGCCCTTTTAGCGTACAGCAGTGGCAAAACCAGGGGCAGTAAAAAAGCCATCATTGAGGCTACCGATCTGCTTTATCATATCTTAACAAAACAGGAAATGGCCGATAGCGCTTTTTACTATCTAAGAATAAACCATCTGTACCAGGATAGCCTGCTGCAAGAGGAAAAGACCGGACAGCTGCAGCTGATAATAGTTAATCAGCAAATTAAGGAAACTGAAGAAAAAGCTAAAGCCATACAGGACGAAGAACAGCGGCGCAATAATATTCAGTATGCACTTATCGGTATTGGCCTGGTTTTATTTTTGATTATATTCCTGCTGCTTAGCCGCACCATCGTCGTTAGTACGCGTTTGATAGAAATTGTTGGAGTTATAGGCCTGCTCATTTTGTTTGAATTTATTTACCTGGTGCTGCACCCTTTTCTTGCAAGCCTTACCAACAATTCGCCCTTGCTGATGCTGTTGATCCTTGTATTGATAGCCACAGTGATAGTACCGCTGCATCACAGGCTCGAAGCCAGGATCACTCATAAACTGGTGGAAAAAAACAAGGCGATTCGCCTTGCGGCTGCCAAACGGACCATCGAAAAACTGGAGGGAGGGAAATGAGTGGGAAAAGTCGGGAGGTCCGGAAGTCCGGAAGTCCGGAAGATAGTCTGAAGTCTAAAGTCGAAAGCCCTAAGTCGGAAGAAAGAAGTCTGAATTTCGAAGGAGAAAAAACTTCCGCAATTGACACTCCGCGTTCCGAAATAATAATCAAATCCGACATCGAACATCCGATCCCGATAGCTATCGGGACCGAAATTAAACCACTCACCATTCACGATTCACCACTCACCACCATGGAAGTCCACCACCACCCTGAAGTAGAAAAAAAAGGATTTAAAGAATATGTACTTGAAGGCCTCATGATATTTTTAGCCGTTACCATGGGCTTTTTTGCCGAAAGCTACAGAGAGCATATCAATGAACGATCAAAAGAACGTGATTACGTGATCAACATTAAAAAGGACATGGTCGCCGATACCGTGAATTTAAACATTTGGATACCGTCGCTTTACAACAAGATCCTAAATTTTGATACACTGATAACCTGTATTGAATCACCTGCGCCCGTAAAAAACGGCAGTGAGATGTACTATCTTGCCAGGATATCGACCAGGAACGGCATATTTGAACCAAATGACAATACTATCCTGGAAATGAAAAGTTCGGGCAACCTACGGCTTATTCAAAATCGGGAGTTAGTTAATGGCCTGATGGATTTTGAAAGAAATTTGGGGCAATACACCAACCTTTTGGATATTGAAGGAAAAGAGAATGTATTATGTTATCCTTTGCTCGGCGAACTTTTTGACGCGGGGGTATTTGATAAGATGGTGTTCGTGAAAACGAAAGGCCTTACCGAAAAAGAATATGCGTCGGGCTCAACAAATAATACAGTCAGGCCGACGGGCAACCCGCAATTGCTTTCGCACGACAAAGAAAAGATCAACCTGTTGGTCTACTATCTTCATCAGCGTAAATCAAGCTTTATGGGCGAAATGCGGCGACTTTATGTGCAAAAGGAATTAGTTGTAAAATTGATTAACATGATCAATAAAGAATACGGCCTGGAAAATGAGTAGGGGAAGAAGTCGGAAAGTCCGGATCCCGATAGCTATCGGGACCGAAAGTCCGGAAGATGGGCTGAAAGCAGAAAGTCCAAAGCGGAAAGTTAGTCCGATGTCCGAAGCCGCGAGTCCGGAGTCAGAAGCAGGCGTATCCGACTTCGAAAATAAATCCGACTTCGAAAATCCGAAACCCGAAATCAAAAATAATTCCGACTCCGATAGCTATCGAAACGATATTCCGATCCCGATAGCTATCGGGACCGAATTAATTCAACCGCAATCAGAAAACCCAAAACTGCCAACTGAAACCATGGAAGTCCACCACCACCCCGACGTAGAAAAAAAAGGCCTTAAAGAATATATACTGGAAGGTTTAATGATATTTTTAGCAGTTATGATGGGCTTCTTTGCGGAAAATATTAGAGAGGGCATCACCGAAACCCACGTTGAAAAACAATATGCCAAAGCGCTGTACACCGAGTTAACTGATGATTCGACTGTTGCCGCCACTATACTTCACTCACGTATTGAAAAAGAAAAAGACCTGGATTACCTGCGCGGTTACTTTAAAGACAGTTCCCTTACATCTCTTCCGCGGAAGTTTTATCCCGTATACACAAAGGGCTTCTTCATTATCAACAGGTATGCTTTTGAACCTAAGGACGGTATTCTCAGCCAGTTGCGCAGCTCCGGGTCATTGCGGTATTTCAAGAGTGTGGCCCTGCAAAAGCTGCTGGGCGATCTCAGCGTGTCTATCAATAATATGCGGTACCGGAACGAGCAGGAATACCAGGTTTTTGCAAGCCCGCTAAAGCCTTTCCTTTTAGCGCATTTCGATTTTGGCTGGCTCGATGAGTTACGGAGTGATGGAACTGACCCGAATGTGCTCAATGTACTTGATGCTTACCTGAGCGGTACCCAGACCATTAAGGGCAACATATTAAATGTTTCGTCTTTTAACAAGGAGGAAACATGCAATATGGTGTCTTTTTATAAGCAATTGATTATATCAACCAACAAACTGCAACTGCACAATTACATCGCCACGAACAGTAAAATACTTCAGGTTTTAAGAAATACGTACGACTTAAAAAATGAATGAGGGCGGAAGAAGTCGGAAAACCGGAAAGTCCGGGAGGCAGAAGGTTAGTCAGAAAGTCTGGAAGTCCGGAAGTCCGGAAGACAGCTTGAAGTCGAAAGGTGCAAGTCTTAAGACAGAAGATGATATTTCCGACAGTGGACATCCGACATCCAAACTCAAAGATTCCGAAATCGACATTCCGAAATCCGAATCAGCTACATCCGAAATTGAAAATCCGACATCCGAAATCAAAAATAATTCCGAATTAACTAAATCCGAAATCGTAAATCGTAAATCCACCATGGAAGTCCACCACCACCCCGACGTAGAGAAAAAAGGCGTTAAAGAATATATCCTTGAAGGCTTAATGATATTTTTAGCCGTAATGATGGGCTTTTTTGCGGAAAGCCTGAGGGAAACTATAACGGAACATAGCAGGGCAAAGGAATATGCGGTTACGCTATACAGCGACCTTAAACTGGATACTGCCGAATTGAACGGATATTTAACCTATTTTAAGTTTGCTACTGCCAACACCGACACGCTGATGCAACTGCTGTCGACCACTGATCCTAAACAGATCCCATCGGGCGAGTTGTACTGGTTCGGCTTATTTGGCGGGGCATACCACATTTTTACACCGCATGATGCCACGCTAATAGAAATGAAAAACTCAGGCTCGCTAAGATTTTTTGGCGATAAGGTGATAAACCGCAGACTGGCGCTCTACGACCAGGAATGCCAGAGCATGAAAACGAGCGAAGATAAAGAAGCCGGTATCTACGCCGAAACCCGCATGGCCAGGGCGCGTATATTTGAATTTAAGTACAATGAGCTGGCAAATGATATTTATCACGGTATGCACGGAACAGGCGCAAATGGAAATGCAGATCCTTATGGTTTGAAAGTAGCGTCAAAGCTAACAAAGATCGATTCGTTTAAAAAAACTAACCCACCGCTGTTGTCTTATGATAAAACTTTGTTTAACGAATATGTAGAGATGGTGCGCTCTCGATTTTTATACCTGAAGGTGCAATCAGCAGATACCTTGCAGCATCGGGCATCGGAACTGATCGATCTGCTGAAAAAGAAATATGACCTGCAGGATGAATAGCTGTCTAAGGCGTACGCTATTTATCTTTGTTTGATGGTTGAGCCGGCCAGCACCAAGCCAATGCCGCTCAAACCTATCGGAACAAATAAATTGGTCCAATTCGGTTCTGCATGGCTATCCCTTATCACATCGGGCAGGTGCATGAGGCAAATGAATAAAAAGAACATCAAACTCAATAACAATGACGACAATCGCACCAACCGCTGTATAAATATGCTGATTGCCGCCGTAAAAAAGCAGGTCATTACAAAATAAGCCCAAAACGTTTTCCAGGGGATCCAGGAAGGTATAATAGAAACCACAAATACCTCTGACACGTAGTGCAGCACGCCAAATGCGAATAGGCCAAGTGCGAAAAGGTATTCGCCGGCAGCAAATAGCAAACGACCGCGGTTTTGTGTTTGATGGGATTTTAAAATACTGCCGGCCAGCATCAATGCGCCACCCAAAAATAAAGCAGTTTCGGCAGCGCTTGTTCTCTCGCCAGGCATATTTTCACCCATCACCAGCATCGGCACGTGCCGGATAAGCAGAAAGGCCAGGAATATGAATGCGGTTAACAAAGCCCCGGCCAGCGCTTGTTTTTTTGTTAGCATCAGCACCCCGGCGATGATCAATAAAGAGCCATTAACGTAGGCCGGCAAAACACCTCCCATAAAAGTGGCCGGTACCGGGAAATCAAACAAGAAATGTCGGCTTGTAAAATGCAGCGCGCCCATACCAATGAGCGCTATGGCAAACATTGTCGCCCCGGTTTTAAATAAAAGGTCAGATCTCATGTTATTTGGAAATTGGTAAATACAAAACGTAATTCAGCGATAGAGGGCCGCTAAAAGAGGGCTTTTCTTCGCAATTGTGCTATTATAATTTCCGGGACACGGGAAATAAAAACGATTAACGAGGCACTTACCAACATGCACTGCTACAGAGGGGGCTTCCATAACTGCGCTGAATTGCCTGTGCCATAAAGGTAAAAATAATTGTCAAACAAAAAAACTAAGGACCAAAAGCTTGCGTGCTAAAACTTTTTTTGCCAATCGGCATTTCTTGTGTATGCCGCTGCTCACACAAATCGCCTGGTTATTTTTACTGGCTATACCTATTGCCTGCATTTCGTGGACAGTTACTCACGAAGAAGTTTTCAGGGAGCCCAGGGAATATTGCCTGAAACGTTGTCACAACGGCAAAACCATCGCCGGGCGTAAGTTTTTTTACCTTTTTACCTGCGAATATTGTTTTAGTCATTACATTACAGTAATCATGCTGTTTATCACACGCTTTCAGTTGCTGTACATGGATTGGCGCGGGTACCTTATCGCCGGTTTTTCACTGGTATTTATTGCCAATGTTTATATGAGCTTGTTTGCTTTGATAAGGATCGATTTGAAAAAGGTTAGGATAGAGACGGAAATCGATGAAAATACAAAATAAGCCCGGGTCGCCTTTTTAAAATAAACAATCACCCGGTGAATTTGACTAAGCTTTAATTTCCCTTTTCTGTTAAATATTGTATCATTGCCTTAAATTATTGTTCTGAATAATAATATTAATTGCCAGTTAGTGTTCAATCCCGATCCAAACATCCAGGCTGACGTTGAAGCCATCCACCGGATTCCAATTATATCCAACCTGCTGGAAGTAATCTGCCGCACAACAGGCATGGGCTTTGCAGCGGTTGCGCGGGTAACCGACGAAAAGTGGGTGGCGTGCAGCGTACGCGATGAAATCCAGTTCGGCCTTCAACCGGGCGGAGAATTAAAACTGGAAACGACTATCTGCCACGAGATAAGGCAAAGTGGTGTTGAAGTAGTGATCGATAATGTAGCTAACGACGCTTGTTTTGCCAATCACCATACCCCGGCGATGTATGGTTTCCAGAGCTATATTTCCATACCTATTATCCGGAAAGACGGCAAGTTTTTCGGTACGCTTTGCGCCATCGACCCCAGGCCCGCAAAGCTGAAAACGCCCGAAACGATAGGCATGTTCAAGCTATTTGCCGAGCTGATCTCCTTTCATCTGAACGCTGATGAACAGCTTTCCTTTGCCGAAAACAAACTGAGGGAGGAACGCGAGATCTCGGTACTTCGGGAGCAGTTTATTGCCATTTTAGGCCACGACCTGCGCAACCCGATAGGAGCTGTTATGAACAGCGCTCAATTGCTGAAGCGCTTGCCTTTAGAAGACCGGGCCATGCGGGTTGCCAACATAATTTATGATAGTTCATACCGCATGCGGGGCCTGGTTGAAAACATCATGGATTTTGCGCTCGGCCGCATGGGCGGGGGCATAAATTTGAAGTTTAGCACCGACTATCATTTGGAAGATATTCTAAACCACGCTATAACCGAGCTAAAAATCCTGCATCCCGACCGTCAGATAGACAAAGTGTTTACCCTGGCAGCCCCGGTAAATTGCGATGGAAGACGAATCGCCCAGCTTTTTTCGAACCTCCTCGGCAATGCATTAAAGCACGGAAAAGCCGATGCCCCGGTCATAATAAAAGCTGAAAGTGATGAGAACACTTTTACCTTGTCGGTTTCCAATAAAGGAAAAAAGATTCCGGCTGCGGCAATGGATCGGCTTTTTCAGCCGTTTTCGCGGGGTGAAGTAAAAGCCGGACAGGAAGGCCTGGGGCTTGGCCTGTATATAGCGGCCGAAATTGCCAAAGCACATTCCGGCACGCTTGAGGTTCAGTCCACAGATGAACAAACTGTGTTTACTTTAAGAATGCCCGCGTAAGGCATTAAACGCTTTCCACTAACTGGGCAAACAAACTATCCAGTGTTGTTCCGGCATCATCGCAAAAGCCGGGATGTACTTTCGAAGTTTGCAGAACAGTGCTGCGGGTCGCCGTAAGCCAGCGAAAGCGCGAAGCCATATCCAGCTTTCCAATCGGCCCCGAATCCTTATCGGCAAGACAAATATGCTCAAAGGCGCAAACATGCTCCTTTATTTCTTCAAGGTCTATTGTGTTTGAAAAAGCCCTTAAACGGGGTTCATCAAGCAAATACTTCGCCTGCAAAAATTTAAGCTTCGCGCAATACAGGATTACCCCGATGTTCAGGAACTCTTCGCGCTCCACCCTCGGCACCACGCGGATAACGGCGTATTCAAATAAGTGTTTCTGCTGCATGCCGGGCTTCTTTTACAAAAATTTCAGAGTGTTGTATACGGGTCATTAAAAATTCGAAGTAAGCATCCCGGTGCTCCTCAGGCGACCCGAAGGCAGACTCATCCATCAACCATACATCGGGCACCAAACCAACTATCGCCCGCACAAGACCTTCCGTTAGTATCGCCCTAAATTGGGCATCAACTGCATCCAGCTCCGTGGCGTTTGGCAAAAGGGCGTGATCCTTCACCTGCACAAACGGCCGCCTGGCCTGCTCGCGCCAGTTTTGCCAGGAATGATGAAAATATAGCGATGCACCGTGGTCGATCAGCCATAGCTCTTTGTGCCAGCTAAGCATATTTGTATTTCTTGGCGTCCGGTCGACGTTCATCAGCAGGCAATCCAGCCAAACAATTTGCGATGCCAGCCGATTGCTAACGGAATTAATACCCGGGTCGAACGTTATTGCGCCCGACAGGTAGTGCAGCGCCAGGTTCAGTCCTACGCTGGCCTTTAGCAGATCTTGTATCTCCTCGTCAGGCTCGGTTCGTCCGAATGCTTCATCGAGGTTTGCAAAAACAATTTCGGGAACCTTAAAACACAGCGCCCTCGCAATTTCGCCGCCGATAAGTTCAGCGATAAGCGCCTTTGCCCCCTGCCCTGCGCCGCGAAATTTTAGCACATACAAAAAGCCGTCGTCAGCCTCGGCAATAGCCGGCAGCGAACCGCCCTCACGCAGCGGCGTTACATACCGGGTAACGTTCACTGTTCGTATTTGGGGAGGACTAAAATTCATTAAATCGTTGGTTACGGTTGGCATTTCAACAGCAGCAAATTTAAGCGATAAACAAAGGAATGATAAACTTTTAACTTAATGAACATTAAATCGCAATCAAATAGCGCCCGAACCGCCGGCCAGGATTGCATTTGCTCACTTAATTTACTGTTAGGTTACCTTATTCGTATCGGCGATACCAACGTTTGCATATACTATAACAAAGTTGGTATAAATAGTTACCGTAACCCGGATTTTAATTTAGCCGTTAAATTATTGTTTTTATATTGTAGGCGGATTAATTAAAGGTAAATTTAGACTAAAATTCTACAAGTTATTGATGAGGTTTTTTTTAGGATGCTTAATTTCGGCTTCCCTGGTATGTTTCTTTCTTTGCGACCTCCACGCCCAGGTATCTTCCACGGTAATAACAGGTACAGTATTAACAGAAAACGGCGATGGGGCCGATGGATCGACGGTTCTCCTGTTGAAATACAAGGACTCTTCCATCGTAAATTCGACCACAGCAGCCCGGAATGGGAGTTTTCGCATGGCGGACGTTCAACCCGGCAGCTATTTGTTACTGCTAAGTAAAGCTGGTTACAGTAAACAGTATGCAGGGCCTTTCAATGTTACTCCCGGTGACGTATATGCCATTCCGAACCTCATATTAAAAGCATCTGTGAAGCAGCTTAATGAAGTATCGGTAACCGGCAGCCGGCCCGAAATCGAAGCCGAGCCGGGCAAGGTAATTCTTAATGTTCAGAATAGTATCCTGGCCCAGGGAAACTCCGCTTTTGACATATTGAAACAGTCTCCCGGGGTAAGGGTGGATAATAGCGGTAACATCAGCATCATCGGCCGGGAAGACGCGCTGATAACCATAGACGATAAGCCTACCAACCTGACGGGTGAGGATTTGGTTTCGGTATTACGCGGAATACAGGCCAATATGATCGACCGGATCGAGTTGATCACAAGCGGCTCGGCCAAATACGATGCCGCAACGGGCGGAATAATCAATATCGTGCTTAAAAAAGGATTGAACACAGGGTTTAATGCTTCCGCAACCGGTGTTGCGGGATACGGTAAATATTATAAAAGCAGTGTTGGCCTGGTGCTTAATGACCGGACGGAGAATTTCAACATATTTGGCAATTACAACTATACCGACAACAAAAACTTCCACACCATCAATACCGACCGGGAAATTGACTTTGAAAACGTTTTAAGCGATTACCAAACCAACTATCAAAGCATTCAGCAAAACCACGTGAACACTTTCGGGCTGGGTACCGATTTTTATTTATCGAAAAGCCAAACCATAGGTTTTTTTGTAAACGGGTCCATCACCAACGACAATTTTGCGAAAAGCAATAACCTCAATATCTACAATCAATCGGTTTTCGACTCCACTATTGTGGCTAACTCCTCCCTTAACCGGCACATCAGCCGGGTCAATTATAACCTGAACTACCGCGGGAAGCTCGACACCATGGGTAAAACGTTGTCGGCCGACGTAAACTACATCACTTACGACCGCAGCTCGGCCGAATACATCACCAATGACTTTTACGATGCTGCGGGCGATCAGTACCGCAATCCGCTGCTGTTACAGGATTTAACGCCATCAAACATCAAAGTGTGGATATCAAAATTAGATTTTTCCGATCCGCTTTCAAAAACGGCCAAATTTGAGGCGGGGTTGAAATTCAGCGATGCCATGAGCAGCAACGACATTGAATTTGGGCCTTTGGTGGACGGGCTGTATATCGACGACCCTGGCTACCCCAATCATTTCAATTACAATGAAATGGTAAATGCCGCCTATGCCGACTATCAAAACCAGTACGACAAGTTTAATCTCACCGCGGGCCTAAGAGCCGAACAAACAATAGCAAAGGGCACCTCGAATATTGCCGGGCAAATTGTTAACAGCAACTACACCGATCTTTTCCCGCAGGCGCTGCTCGTTTATAGATACTCCGACAAAACAGATTTTTCGTTAAGCTACAATCGCGGAATTACCCGGCCCGGTTACGAAGAGATCAACCCCTTCTTGTATTATATCGATCTTTACGATTACCGGGCGGGCAACCCCGCCCTGAAACCGGAATATTCCAATAATATAGAGCTGTCGTACAGTCACGACAAAAGCTTTACTGTTACGCTGTACAGCACCATCATTAGCCAATCCTATGAATTCCGGTACTTTGAACAGAACGATACGTCTAAAATAAACATCAACACACCCAAAAATTTTGGCGACATCTATAATTATGGAATCCGCGTCCTGCTCCCGGTGACCTTCACAAGGTGGTGGACTGCGGATTTTAAAGCTGATATTGCCTACCAGCGCTATGTAGCCTATCCTGAAAACGGCAATCTTAACAAAGGCACGCAGGATGTGATCCTTTCGGGCACACAGCGTTTTACCATCAGTCCGACTGTTGCGGCGGAGCTATTTGCGAATTATGAGTCGCCAAGCTTTTATGGCATCAGCCAGTTTAAATCAAACTATTATGTTGACGCCGGGATAAGTAAACAGTTGTTTCAAAAAAGAGGGACACTCAGGCTCAGCGCGACTGATATATTTAACACCAAACGCGACCGCTATTCGACCAACTACGAAAACCTGGATATGTACACGGTAGACAAAGTTGAGAGCCAAATTGTAAAGCTGACATTTACGTATCGGGTCGGCAAAACTTCGTTAAAAGCCACGGTACATCACCCGGGTTATGACGAAGAACAGAAAAGGCTGAATAATAGTAACGAGAATTAGTTGTTAAGTCAAAGGTCGGCTCTGTCCCTTTCTGGCTCCGGACTTAGGACTTTTGACTAAAGACTTTTGACTTAAAACTACCCGGCATGACCGCTGAGCGCGCTGAAAAAAATGATGCTTAACACCAGCAGGCTGATACCCAGGTACAGGTAATCCTTTTCGAGGACAAAACCGATGGCGGAGAATATCACTCTTAAGATGGGCGTAGCTATCAAAAGGACGATACCTAACTGGATGATGGCCTGGCCCTTGAAACTCAATATGCCATACATAATACCCGATGGGTTCCTGACAAAATCAGGGATGCCTTTGAAAGTCCGGTAATCTGCTACTGTATGCCCATGCCTCACCAGGAAAAGAACGCCACCGATAAATACGACGCTTACCGACACGATGGTACCTGCCCTGAGCACCTGGCCAAGCAATAGCTGCATGTCTTTATCTTTGAAGCTTTTCATCCGGAGAGAGTTGGTATTTTCTTTTCTATACGATGCGTTTAAATGGTGCCGTTTATGCCATGATAAATCATCTGCACGGCTAAAATGGTGATCACCCCGGCAAATACATACCTCAGCCATTTTGAAGAAGTGGAGTGCACCAATATTTTTGATCCTGCAAATGCGCCCGCGAGGACGCCGATAACCACCGGCATGGATAAGCCGGGGCTGATGTACCCGCGCTGCAAATAAACAACAGCGCTTGCGGCAGCGGTTACGCCGATCATGAAATTGCTGGTGGTTGTTGATACTTTAAATGGGATGCGCATGATCGAGTCCATGGCTATCACTTTCAGGGCGCCGGAGCCTATCCCCAGCAATCCCGAAATAAGGCCTGCAAAGATCATCATCAGAAAGCCCCAGCCAACTTTGGTTACGTTGTAGGCGACGGTGCCGCCGTTGACCGGGTAGCTGCTGTTGAGCCGTAGCTTTTCAGCAAACAGGCTTTTTTCCCGTGCTATTTTTTCTTTCTTTTCCCTGAACGAAAGCAACGCCGAAACAATTAGAATACAGCCAAATAAAACAGCGAGATAGTTCGTTTGGATATAAACTGCTACGATGGCTCCGCAAAGCGCCCCCGCGGTAGTGGCGATCTCCAGGAACATGCCGATGCGTAAATTGGTTATCCCCTCTTTTACAAAGGCGGCGGCGGAGCCTGAAGATGTTGCGATAACAGAAACCAACGAAGCACCGATGGCGTAGTGTATATCCACGTTCAGCACCAAAGTCAAAAGCGGAATGATAACAAACCCGCCACCCAGGCCTGTTAGCGATCCCAATAGCCCCGCCAGGCAGGAACCGATTAGGATAATAATGGTAAAAATTAATGTGGTCACAATCAATAGTTGCCTTGCGGGCAAAGCTAATAATAAGTTTTTTTTTTGAATAGTTTAATGTTCGTCTATGGATTTAGTTGAGTTTGAGAATCCGAAACCTGGCAACTCTCCATAAACGGTTCGACCGCTTCTGACTCCGTTAGGAGTCGCCTGTTTATAGCACAACCATTGTTTTATTTAGGGCTCCAGCGGAGCCTCCTGTTATCAGCTATTCAAGTCAGGCGTTATCAATAGATTCCGTTCACGTTAACTAACTCTCGC